>SL_5KL_010_SEDDRAFT_10001762_pt1 | contig 12682 bp, 16 predicted proteins | sample SodLakKL_010_SED_FD_9118 | JGI IMG/M metagenome (IMG submission 9118)
TGCTTTCCAGGTTAGATAACCTGGAAACCCTGCCTGCCCCTTTGAAACCGGAACGGAGCGAGGAACTAAAGGATTTGCTGGCCGGCCTGCACGCTATCTTTGAGGCCCGCAGCGGGGAGCTGGCCAGGCGGCTCTTGAGCGTGCGCCTGTACGGCGATTCGAAAAGATGGCAGGCCCTGGAGAAGAATTTAGTCGCTATTATTAAAGAGTACTGTCCGGGTGAGATTGATAACGCTGCTGAGGCTAACGAAATCTTAGCTGAACGGGGAATCGTTGATAATCCGGGCCAGATTAACCTGACCGGCCCCCTTGTTTTTACTACGGTTGCCGGGCGGGTTAACCTGGAGTTATTTTATCCCGACCTGGGTCTATCCACAGAGATGGCAGCCGACCTGAGTATTGAAGCCTGCCCGGCTGATGCGGTTGTCACGGTAGAGAATAAAACTTCTTTCTACCATTATATTCGCACCGCCCCTTCCTCCCATCTGGTCATCTACCTGGGTGGTTACCATAACCCGCCGCGCCGGAAACTGCTTGAGAAATTAGACCGCTACTTTGGCAGTCAAAGTCGCCGGGTCCCATTCTATCACTGGGGTGACCTTGATTATGGCGGTATCACAATCTGGCAAAGCCTGACAGAAAAGAGCGGCATTTACTTTAACCCGCTCTATATGGATGAGGAAACTTACCTGAAGCACCTTAGCTACGGTCAACCTATAGATGAACGCTACTGCCAGAAGCTGGCCCTTCTGCTTGATAACCCCGGTTTAGAAGTATTTTACCCCCTGATCCGCCTTATGCTCAAGCATAAACTACGCATCGAGCAGGAAGCAGTCGAGCTTAAATCTTGATGCTGTTTATTGATTCAGCGTGACACCAGCCGGCCGGTATGGCATAGAGATCTTTACCGAAAGGCAACACCCGTTCACCAAGATAGACTAAATAACCGGCACGCAAGTTTTTTACTTTAGCCTGCAGCATCTTTAGATGCCTGAAATCTGCTTTATGAACCGTTCCGGCCAGTTTTACCTCCAGGGCTACTATTTCATTACCCCGCTCGATAATAAAATCTATTTCCTGGTTTTCAGCAGTTCTCAGGTAATAAAGCCTGGTCTGTTTTTGATCATATTTCGCTGCTTTAAGCAGCTCTGAATAAATAAAGGTTTCAAACAGGCCGCCCTGGTAGGGTGAAGCAAAAAAATCTTTTTCGCTGTTGATATTGAGCAGGTGAGCCAGGAGACCGCTGTCAGTGAAATAAATTTTCCGCGCTTTTATTAAGCGTTTATCGATATTAGCACTGTAGGCCGGCAGCAGATCAACCTGATAGACGAGCTTTAAAAGTTCGAGGTAATTATTAAAAGTGTCTCATTGCTTCTTCAAGCTGAGGCCTAAGGATTCTTTTATAGATCATGCGCGTACCTCCGATATAATTATACCATACTACCAGATTATCTGGTAGTATGGTAACAGATATTGGCGGTAGCTGGATCCGGGGGCCTAACCCGACCGTCCGAAGCGTTCCGCAAGATCTTCTGGAAAAAATGCGCAAGCAGGTTCAGGGCTGACAGTCCTAAATTCTCGAAGCAGTTCGTTTATGTTTGAGGCGAAGCTTTTTGGTGATAGTTGTCATTTTTACGGAATAGAGAAATGATCGGCCCGGCATCAATGAGAATGCTTTTCACCTAGATAGCTCCTTACTCTTTCTTTGTAGGTTGATGAACCGTCTTCAATCTCACTTTCATCAGAACCGAAAAGATCTTTGCCTGTTTCATAAGGGTTTTTGTAGAACTTAGATAGATATTCAGAGATCGCTTTTTTGACCAGCTCAGTCTTGGTAAGGTTATATTGCTTAGCCAGATTATTGAGCTGTTCTTCTGTCTCTTTAGGTAATCTCACTGTTAACACAGCAGGCCCACCCCTTTTGTATTGCAAGTGTATTACAATTAACTGCTCCTGTTAATATGCAGACAGGATTTCAGTTTATAAAACAAATATGCAAGCCCGGGTAATGTTATTAACATTGAAAGAGACCCGCACCCCAGAGTAATGGGCCGAATCCAGTTGCCTGAAAGAGCGTCTTTTGAATACCCCGGTTGATAGCAACCCCCAACTTAAATTGCTACCGGAGTTTTTTTTAAGATTTAGTTACTTGTACTTGATGGTAAACTCTTCCCATTTAACCATGGGACCAACAGCATTGTAGGGTGTTAAATCGAGGGTTTGATCATAGAGGTTGCGACGGGGAAGCATCTTTTGCTTTTTGCGCTTTTTTAGCTCACGTTTAGCTTTGCGATCAGGATGACCCATCGTTTTACCCCCAGTTTTGAAGCTTAAAACTCTTAATCTTCTTATAAAAGTTTACCGCTATTTATATAAGACGTCAACACAAAAAAACTTTGAAACTTTGAAGATCTTTGCTATTTCCAAGCCCTGTTAGCGGCCTAAAACCGGCTTTAAGTTTACAATGCCGGCTGGTCAGACCCGGAATAGACGGGATAAAAAGGGCACCCTTTTGGGGGGGCGGCGTTCGGGATACTTTGGCGCCGGCAGATCAAGGGGTTTGCCTGCAAGGATCAGGCCGGGCCTTTCAGTAAGCATCAGCTGCGAATAGTTACTGCCCCTTTTTTGATCCAGGACCGCCGCCACTTTATCCACCGCCAGAAGGGAACTGCCCGGGTGGTGAACATCAGTAGACAGCAAATGAACCAGGCCGGCTTTGAGCATATAACGGGCCGTTTTGGCCGCAGCAGGTCCGAGCAGGCCCGTAAAAGCACCCCAGGTAACCTGGTACAAGGCTCCGAGCTGTTGGAGGCGGAAAAGCATCTGCTGGTTCATCTGCAGGGCAATTACCCGTTCCGGGTGGGGAATGACCGGCCGGTATCCGGCCGAGACCAGCCTGAATAAAAGCGGTTCGGTATAAACAGGCAGGGGCTGAAACATAGGCAGTTCCAGCAGCAGGTAGCTGGTTTGGTTCAGGGTGAGGACCTCTTTTCTTTCCAGCCTTTCCACTAGCTCCGGCTCGATATGCTGTTCGGCGCCGGACAGGATAGTCAGGGGGACCTGCTCTTGTTCAAGGGCTTCTTGCAGCAGCTCTAACTTTTGCATAATCAGGTCCGGGGATGGTTTGCCGCCCAGGCTGTGGGGGGTGGCTACGATGGTGCTAAATCCGCAGGCGGACAGATCGCGGGCGAGCTGCACTGATTCCTCCAGCTCGGAGGGCCCGTCGTCAATGCCGGGCAGGATATGGTTGTGCAGGTCGATGTAACCGCTCACCTGGTCCCCTCCTCTTCTTTTTTGCGCAACCGCTCTACTATACCGGGAGCGACCCTGGTAATATCGCCGGCGCCCATGGTAATAATCAAATCGCCGGGGCGGGCTATGGCTAAAGCCTGCTCTTCCAGCATGAATAAATGGTCGCTGTAGAAGACGGGGATATTGCTGTTCTTCCTGATCTGCTCGGCCAGGACTTCTGAAGTAGCCCCCGGGATGGGCACCTCGCCGGCTGAATAGACGCTGTGTAGTAAGAGCAGGTCAGCCTGCTCGAAGGCCAGGGAAAATTCTTCTAAAAACCAGGCGGTGCGGGTATAGCGGTGGGGTTGGAATACACAGATCAGGCGTTTGCAGCCCGGCCGGGCCGCCTCCAGGGTGGCCCTGATCTCGGTGGGGTGGTGGGCGTAATCATCGATCACGGTAATCCCGTTCACAGTGCCGATCACTTCAAAGCGGCGGCCCACACCGCTGAAATCCTTCAGGGCCGGGGCGCAGGCGGCGGGATCTAAGCCGAGCGCAGCAGTAAGAGCCAGGGCCCCGGCGGCGTTGCTAACGTTGTGGCGGCCGGGCACGCTTAAGGTAACCGGGGAAGCCAGCAACCGGTCCCGGCAGTAGAAATCAAAGCTAACCTTTCTTTCTTGCAGGTTGATGTTGCAGGCATAATAATCGGGCCGGACAGAACTTTTTGTTTCTTCCGGGATGGAGACATCTTGCAGGCCGTAATAATAGACCTCTTGCTTGAGCTTCGAGCCCAGCTCCACCAGGCCGGGATCTTCTGCGCACAGGACGGCAATACCTTCGGGGTGAAGATGGGATAGGAAGGTGCCGTAGGCTTCTTTTAAGCGATCGTACTCGTTGTTGTAGTGCTCCAGGTGATCTGCTTCCATCCCGGTTAGCAGGACAGTTTGCGGATAGTAGCGGGTGAAAGAGCTGTCGCTTTCATCAGCTTCTGCCACCAGGTAGCTGCTTTTACCCAGGCGGGCGTTGCTGCCGTAGGCGGGCAGGACTCCGCCGATGATGGCAGTAGGATCGAACCCGCCTTTTTCAAGTAACAGGGCGACCATAGCCGTGGTGGTGGTCTTGCCGTGGGCGCCGGCGATGGCAATACCGTAGGCGTCGTTTAAAAGGGCGGCCAGGAGCTCGGAGCGGTGCCAGAGTGGAAGACCGCGGGTGCTGGTTTCAATGAGTTCCGGGTTCGCCGCGGGCACGGCTGTGGAATAGACCACCAGCTCGGCTGTACCCAGGTTTTCTTTCTGGTGGCCGATGGCGATTGAAGCGCCCTGTTCGGCCAGGCTTTCGGTGAGAGGCGATTCCTTGAGATCGGAGCCGCTGACCCGGTATCCTTTCTGGAGTAAGATCAGGGCCAGGGCACTCATGCCGTAGCCGCCGATCCCGATAAAATGGACCTGGTTGATCTGTTCTGGTAGGGGCAAGAGTCGACCTCCTGTAGTAGATATTGCAGATTGATTAGCTTATAAAAATTATAGCATAATATGGGGGGAAGTGATCAGTACAATACTAGAAATTAAGCGGGCGATGTGACCCGCCGGTGCCGTACACGATTTGTCACTTTCATTTCCCCTAGAACCAGTCTTTTTGCAGCAAGAAATCTATGAGGTTTTTATGAATGATCCCTTTCCTGCTGAAATCAAAACTATCAAGACTCAGGACCAGCTTGGGATAGTTATCCTGGATGCCGGCCAGGATTGAAAATTCACGCCTGGCAACGGATTGATCCGCTATGAGGTAAGCAACTTGAATATATATTTTTTGATTATGTTTTTCAGCAATAAAATCTACCTCTTTCTCTTTAAACTTTCCCACATAGACGTTAAAATCTCTGCGCAGAAGCTCCAAGCAAACAATGTTTTCAAGAACCTGGTTGATATCTCTCTCATTATGGCCATAGATTGCTTCTCTAATACCCTGATCGGCCATAAAGATTTTTTCCTGGAACTTAAGTAACCCCTTACCTTGAATATCAATGCGCGGCAACAGGTAAAGCAGGCAGGCCTCCCGGGCATACGCTATATAGTTATAAATAGTTTCTAAAGAGAGTGTTCTTTTTGCATTTTTGAGATATTTTATAAGATTTGGGCCTGAAAATGAATTTGCCACATTTGCCAAAAGGTATGTTATGATCCGCTCAAGCAGTTCAATATCTCTAATTGAATATCTGGCAACAATATCTTTTAAAATGATTGATCTGTAGATATCTTTTAAGTATTCTAAAGCAGGTTTTTCGTCAAGCTCATGATCATGGAGAAATGGCATGCCCCCCAACTTGAGAAAATTTTTGAAATCTTGTTCCAGGGGCCGATCAATTTCTTTTTCATGCTTCATATTCACTATTTCTTGAAATGAAAAGGTATAAACAGGTATTTCTACGTAGCGGCCGACTAAATAGGTTGCCATCTCCCCAGACAACAGTTTGGAGTTTGATCCTGTAATGTAAAGATCGCAAATTAAATCAACCCGGAGCGAATTAACCATTCTTTCCCAACCATTTAACTCCTGTATTTCATCAAGGAAAATATATAGTTTACCATTTTTGTTTGCAGCAAAGTCTTTCAGTTCGTCGTATATACTATTAATATCGCGATTTGCATAAGTCATGCTTTCAAAATTAATTGAATAGATCTGGTTCTCTAAAACTCCATCTGCAACCAATTCTTGTTGGATAAGTTTCAGTAAAGTTGACTTGCCGGAACGACGAATACCTGTCAATACTTTAACAAGATCTTTATTGAAAAAAGGCCGAATCTTTTCTAGATAAGTTTCCCTATTGATCATATCCACCACCACCTGCCGTTATATTAGCAGACTATACCGTAAACTTCAAGTTAAATGTTAATTAGTTTACGGTATAACGTAAACTTATACAGGCTTAAGGTGAAGTCACTTCGATGAGAGCCTCTGCTGTACAGTTTAATCAGGGCTATTAACTTTGGCTGTATAAGAAGCTATGCATGCAAGAAAAGGAGTTTGTGGCATGATATGATTAAATAAATTTTCTATATCCTTAATAAATGCTTGGAGGTGATCATTTGAGAACAAAAAGAATAATTAAAGATTACAGGTTGTCCAACTTGCTGGACGAACTTGAAAGCGGCCTTAAACAAATATATGGCCATAGCCTTAAAAAGATTATCCTCTATGGATCTTGTGCCAAAGAGCAGCAAGAACAGGGTTCTGACCTCGATATAATGGTTTTATTGGAGATGGAGGACAAAGCTATAAAGAAATATGATGAAGCGGTACTTGAGCTTACTGTTGACTTGACCACATTATGGAATCTATGTATCTGTTGTTAAGAACAATGCTAAATTCTTTGATGAATGGGCTGATGTACTGCCTTACTTCAAAAACGTAAAAACTGAAGGGATAAACCTATATGGATGACAAAAAAAGAACTCTTGCAGAGTACCGGTTTATCGATTGTATTGAACAATATATCGAGAATAACTTTTAAGTACGCAAGATCGAATGAAAGTAACTCTGGATAGATCATTTTAAGCTCCAAGGTGCAGTTGAAAGAAGCAGCAATTTCGCAATGCAATTTTGTGGCAAGGGGTTAAAAAGGATTTCTGATAACCAGGTCACCGATAGACTGGCCGCTATTTAAATCTTCAGTCCACAAAACACTACAACCCGTCTTTTGGGCGCTGTTAACTATCATTGCATCCCAAAAGGAAATGCTATTACCTTTCTTTAGCTCGATTGCTCTTTGCAGGTCTTTTAGTCCCGGGCGGTGCAGGTGCCACTGGCCCAGGTCACTGACAACTTGTGCTGCCAGCTCCGGGCTGATTGGGCGGAGCAATTTTTTGGTCATATTAACATAGAGTTCCTGCAGCACCTGCATGCTAACTACTCCCTGCCGGGAATTCCACAGGGCAGAAATAAGCTGCCTGGCTTTACTGCCTTTTTCCGTTGACGCTGAATCATAGGCATAAAGAAATATATTAGTATCGACAAACTGCTTCTGGTTTTTATCCGCGCTCATATATATCCTCCCTTGACCATTCTACCTTTCCCTTTAGACCAAAATCGATCCCCTCTTCCATGAGCAAAAGCTGCCTTTCTTCTGCCTGCTTGTATCTTTCTTCCTGGTGAACAAGATCTTCAATATATTCCGTGAGCAGGCCGGAAAGGGACTGTTCTTTTGAAACAGCCAGATGCTTAGCTTTTTTCAGGGTTTCTTTTGGAATGGACAGGGTTATATTTTGCCGCTCCACAAATATCACCTCCACGTATATAAGTGTAACACATTAATACGTGAAAAGCTATTACTGTGACAGACAGATCTACCCAGGGGTGTTTTCCATTGTTTGTACATATTGCCTCTACCGGCAAGGGTATTAAGCTTAGAGCCGCTGAAATCTTTATAGCCGTTTCATTCTGCCTGGAAGTAAAAACTGGCTTTTATGGCTTGATCAGCCCGGTCAATATTGACAGCTTTAACAGGTGGTGCCATAATGGTTCCATAGTGGAATATAACAAGGGCGGTGATGCAGTTGGCTAATATTACAGTAAAAAACATCCCTGATGATCTATATGAAAAGCTTAAAAGAAGCGCAAAAAGTAAACGGCGCAGCATAAACCAGGAGATAATAGTATGCATTGAAAACAGTGTTCAGAAAGAAGCGAGTGCCCCTGATCAGTTAATCGAAAAGGCCCGGCGTTTACGCAGAAAAACAGCAGGTTATTCTGTTAAAAATGAAGAACTTAATCAAATCAAAGGATCTAAACGCTTATGATTGTGGTTGATACTAATATAATTAGCTACCTTTTCTTAACCGGTGAGTATTCAGAGCAAGCAGAAAAAATACTGCTTAAAGATGAAAACTGGGCGGCTCCGTTATTGTGGCGAAGCGAGTTTAGAAATGTTCTTGCCCGGTATATCCGCAAAAAAATATTGCCCCTTGATGATGCCAAAGAAATTATGGAAAGCGCATCTTTATTAATGGAGGCCAATGAATATGATGTAGATTCAGCGCAGGTGTTAGATTTAGTAAATAGCAGCAACCTGTCTGCATATGACTGCGAATTTATTGCGCTGGCCAAAGACCTCGGCTGTAAATTGGTTACCGCTGACCAAAAAATCGCTGCACAGTTTTCCGGTTGCGCCGTATCAATTCAGGCTTTTTAAGCAGCCGGTTTAATGCCGTTTCTAAATTTAAAAAAAGCCAGTGCCTTTTGGTGGTGAATCCAGGTTCAGGCCTAATTATGGTTTACCCGGTTTATGTCACCATGAACAGGGGTTTACAGCGGTATTGCAATGCTGTATAAGCAGGCCCTGCTAATTCCATTAAAAGTAATCCACATTATGCACAGAGTTATCCACAGAATAAACCTTGATCCAGGCTGTTTTCCCCCGGTTTTAAACAATAGCAACAAGCCGTTAACATAAGATTGCTGTCCGGGGCAATAAAACAGGCCTGGCAGTTAACCCAGGCCCAGGCCGGGATAGGCATTTAAATCAAGGCCGGCGAACTGTTTTTGCCGGTAGCGGGGATAGGCGGCAGCGGCAATCATGGCCGCATTGTCGGTGCACAGCTCCGGCGGGGGGTAACGCAGGGTCACTTTCCGGCGGGGGGTAGCGCAGGATCACTTCCGGCAGGGCTGAACGCAGGCGGGTGTCCATTTGCCGGCGCAGGTGGCTGTTGGCCGCTACCCCGCCAGACATCAGGACCGAGCTGGCTTGATAAGCGCGGGCGGCTTTAATAGTTTTTTCCACAAGCACGTCAACCAGGGCTTGCTGGAAGGAGGCTGCCAGGTCGGGGAGATAAACCTCCTGGCTGCGCTGGCGGGACCGGTGCAGGTGGTTTATCACCGCCGTCTTGAGGCCGCTGAAGCTAAAATCAAAGCGCCCTTGTTCGCCGAGCCAGGCCCGGGGGAAATCGATCGCTTCCGGGTCGCCTGCTTTAGCCAGCTTATCGATTAACGGGCCGCCCGGGTAACCCAGTTCTAAAACCCGGGCCACCTTGTCAAAGGCTTCGCCGGCGGCGTCGTCGCGGGTGTGGCCCAGGGAAGTAGAGCAGCCGGGGGCTTCGATTAAAAGCAGTTCGGTGTGGCCGCCTGAGACGATCAGGTTGACGGCCGGGTAGCTGATTTCTTCGCCGCCGAGGTGGTTGGCATAGAGGTGGGCTTCCAGGTGGTTGACGGCTATGAGCGGCAGGCGGCAGGCATAGGCCAGCGCCTTGGCCGTGGCCACCCCGACCAGTAGAGCCCCTACCAGGCCGGGGCCGTTTGCTACGGCGATAGCCTGCAGGTCATTGAAAGAGGCTCCCGCCTCCTGCATGGCTTCGTCGATCAACGGGTTGATCATGCTCAGGTGATGGCGGGAGGCAATCTCAGGGACCACCCCGCCGTAGCGGGAATGCAGTTCCACCTGGGAAGAAACCAGGCTGCTCAAGATCTCTTTACCGTCTTTCACCACGGCGGCGGCAGTTTCATCACAGGATGTCTCAATACCCAGGATCAGGGCAGGTTGATTATTCATGGCCCCCTCCTTTCCAGGTCTCCTCAGGCAAATTGAGGTTGTTCCTGGTCATGATCAAAGCGTCCTCATCGGTATAATAGTGCCTGCGGCGCCCCAGCACCTCAAACCCGAGTTTTTTGTAAAAGTTGAGGGCGGCAATGTTGCTGGGGCGCACTTCCAGGGTCAGGCAGCCGGCTTCGCGGGAGCCGGTCATCTCCACCAGGGCCCCGATCAGGCGGGAGGCCACGCCTTTGCGGCGGTACTGCCCGGTCACGGCCAGGGTAGTGATGTGGATCTCGTTTAAAACCACCCAGGCCCCGATGTAGCCGATCACTTCCTGCTCACAGCGGGCCACCAGGTAAAGGGCCAGGTGGTTGGTTTCAATTTCGGTCTGGAAGGAATGGATCGACCAGGGGTCGCGGAAGGATTCCTTTTCAATGACCGTAACTGCAAGTAAGTCTTGATGGGTCATCGGCTCGATGGTAATTGGAAGATCCATGGTTACGGTTTGAAGCCTCCCTCTCCTTCTTTTTTGGCTGCTTTGCGCTCTGCTTCAGGGCTGCGCAGGTAGCGGGGCAGGACCTCCAGGTAGGAGGCCTGTGGCTTTTGTTCGAGCAGCGCCCGGCCCCGCAGGGCCACCAGTGCCGCCCGGCAGAGCCTGAAGGGGGCGGGGGTAATGATCGCCTGAAAGGGTAAAGCTTCCTCTAAATCTGCTGCGTAACTGTGCAGCCCTTCCCCTACAAACACAACCGGGACAGCTTTAGCTTTAGGGTCCGGGCCGGGACAGGGATCTGAAGAGGCAGGTGTTCCTTTGGCCTGATCAGAACAGTTAATACTTGCTATGACCTCGATTAGTTCGCTTAAAGCGATCGCTGCCGGCTCGAAAACAGTTTCTAACTGGTAGGGGGGCGCGGCCGATCTCTTAAACAGGCCCGTATAGACCTGGCTGCGCCGGGCATCTAAAATGGGGCAGATCAGGGTGCCCGGGGCGGGCACCGCTTCGGCCAGGGCTGATAAGGTAGACACAGGTACGGCTGGTATTCCCAAACCCTGGGCCAGGGCCCGGGCGGTGGATACGCCGATGCGCAGGCCGGTGAATGAGCCGGGGCCGGCCGAGGCGGCAACGGCATCGAGCTCTTCGCGCTCCAGGCCGGTTTCAACCAGGAGGCGATCAACCAGGGGCATCAGGCGCTCGGAATGGGTCTTCTTAATGTTGAGCGTCATCTCGCCAAGCAAGGTTTCGTTTTCCAGCAGGGCTGCGCTGCAGGAAAGGGTAGTTGTATCCAGGCCAAGGATAAGCAGGGCTGATCGCGCCTCCTGTTCTTTGGTTTGCTGGCTGCTTATTCTACAAACTCGTGCTCTTCCCAGGTCCCCTCCAGGTTACTCCCGTCGGGGAAGGTCATAATTCCTTCGCCGTGGAAAAGGCCAGCTTTGAATTCGCCTTCGTATTTTACATCGTCAGCAGCAACGTAGACCCCTTCGCCGTGGAAGCGGTCGTCTTGCCATTCTCCTTCGTAACTGACCCCGGAGGGGTATTCGATCCGGCCTTCACCGTGGAAGCGGCCTTCATAAAACTCTCCTTCATAGACCGTGCCTTCTTCTGAGGTATAGATCCCCCGGCCGTGGAAGAGATCAGCTTTGAATTCACCTTCATACTTATCGCCTTCGGCGTCGATCAGGACCCCTTCACCGTGGAAATAGTCGTTTTTGAACTCACCCTCATATTTTCCGCCCTCGGGATCAATATAGGTGCCAGAGCCGTGCTTCCGGCCTTCCTGGAACTCACCTTCATAAGTGTCCCCTTCGGGATAGGCGGCTTTTCCGTAGCCGTGGGCCAGGCCGTAGCGCAGTTCTCCTTTAAATTCAAAACCCTCAGGGGTAGTGATCCGGCCTTCGCCGTGCATCAGGTTATCCTTGAATTCTCCTTCATAGCGCAGGCCGTCTGACGTTTCATAAACTCCTTCACCGTGCCGCCGGCCTTCCTTGAATTCACCTTCATAAAAGTCTCCTTCTGGATGGGTCCAGGTCCCCTCCCCGTGGGGGGTAAACCACTTCAGCTCACCACTATAGGTGCCTTCTTCAAAAGATACTTCTCCTTCCCAGTCGTAAAGGTAGCCGGCAACGCCAAAAGCTACTACCAGTAGGGATAGGACAACCAGGGCAATTTTATGGGTTTGAGGCATACAACTATAACTCCTTTATTATCTACAGGGTAATATCGCGGGGCTGCTGTTGATGCAAAGATCCGTTGGTCCGCCAGGTCACGGCCCCGAGCAGGACCTCCACTACCCGGGAAGCTTCCAGGCCAAAGGGCACAAACCAGATCCGGCGCCCTTCCCCCTGATGGTCTTCGAAACGCTCGAGGATTACCTGCAGGAACTCAGGCGGAAGCAGCTGGGGCAGGCGGCCGGCCCATTCGATAAAGGCCGCCCCTTCACCGGGCAGGTATTCTTCAAAGCCCAGCTCCAGGAAATCGTCGTCAGCAGTGAGGCGGTAAAAGTCGAAATGATAAACCGGCAGGCGGCCGTGGTAGATCTTGAGCAGGACAAAGGTGGGGCTGGCCACCTGTTCTTTTTCCACTCCGAGGCCTTTGGCCGCGCCGCGGACAAAGACGGTCTTGCCCGTGCCCAGCTCACCGTCCAAGGCGACGACCAGGGGTTGGTTAATGATCAGCCCGAGCAGTTCGCCGATATAGGCGGTTTCTTCTTCTTTGCGTGTGGTCAGGAATGCTTTGGCCTGCTGCATGTTAACCCCCGCTTTAGATATTTTCATTGGCTCAATTATAGCTTTGCGGCAGGGGTTTTGCAAATGGGGGGGTGGGCGAAAGGGCCGGGCCTTATTTCGTATTTAAGCACTACTGGTAGAGAAAGCTTTAATCACAAATCAATTTTTGTTATTCCAGGAATTCGGTTAAAATGCTTATCGAAAGTA
>SL_5KL_010_SEDDRAFT_10001764_pt1 | contig 12663 bp, 10 predicted proteins | sample SodLakKL_010_SED_FD_9118 | JGI IMG/M metagenome (IMG submission 9118)
TAAACTGGCGGCCAATCCAGATATTTTAATGGACATGGGCAGGAAAAAAGAAGGCCAATACCTGGTTGGTTTTGCCGCAGAAACTAAAGATGCTGTTGAAAACGCTCATGACAAGCTGATTAAGAAAAACCTGGATTTAATTATTGTCAACAATTTGACCGAACCCGGTGCAGGCTTTGCCGTTTCCACCAACCGGGTTTCGATTATTGACCGGGCCGGAGAGGTAGAGCAACTGCCCCTGATGGAGAAAGAGGAACTGGCCCACCGGATCCTCGACCGTGTTTCTGCCGTCATCAAGAAAAAATAAGTATATACGGCGAGGGGTAGAGATAAATAGATGCATGAATATGCCGAAGTGATAATAGACCTGGTCAGCCACTCCGTTGACCGCCCCTTTCATTACCACATCCCTTCCGACCTGCGCGAGAAGCTCAAGCCGGGTATGCAGGTAACCGTGCCCCTTGGCAGCCGTCAGTACCCCGCTTATATTACCCGCCTCCTCAAAGATACAGCCGTGGAGAACCTGCGCGATATAATTGCCCTGAACGATTCAGAACCTCTGCTTACCGCCGAGCAGTTGGCCCTGGTACACTGGCTCGCCCTGCGCTGCTTCTGCCGAAAAGTTGAAGCTGTACATGCCATGATCCCTACCCAACTGCGAAAGGGAAAGCGCCCGGGTGGGGTTAAAATAGTTGAACTAACTCCCATCGCCCGGGAGACTGATTTAAGCCGTGCCCCGGCCCAGGAGCAGGCGGTGCAGATTTTAAAGGAAAGAGGGCCCCTGCCCCGCGGGGATCTTGTCCGGATGGGTGTTCGCGGCGAGATTATTAATACCCTGGGGAAAAAGGGCCTGGTGCGTTTAGTAACAGGGCGTCCCGCCGCTTCCGGCGCTGAATCAAAAAAGACGCTTACCGAACCGCACCAGCTGAGGGAAGAACAGGCAGTTTGCTTTGAACGGATCAAGGAAGCCCTTGATCAAAACCACCCCCGCCGGATGCTTTTACACGGTGTTACAGCCAGCGGCAAGACCGAAATATATATGCAGAGCATTGCCCACGCCTTGCAGAAAGGCCGCACTGCCCTGGTACTGGTTCCCGAAATATCATTGACTCCCCAGATGATCGAGCACTTTGCCGGGCGATTTCCCGGGCTCGTGGCCATTTTGCACAGCCGACTCACCGCTGCAGAAAAAAACCGGCAGTGGCAGATGATTTTGGACGGCGAAGCCCGGGTTGTTTTAGGGGCCCGGTCGGCCGTATTTGCGCCCCTGGACAACCTGGGAGTGATCATCATAGACGAGGAGCACGAGACCACCTACAAGCAGGAGGAATCGCCGCGCTACCATGCCCGTGATGTGGCGTCCTGGAGGATACGCTACCACGGGGCGGTGCTCATTCTGGGCAGCGCCACTCCTTCCCTGGAAAGCTATTACCGGGCCCGGGAAGGCAAAATGGAGCTTTTGAACATGAAGGAGCGGGTTACCCCGAGCCGGCTGCCGCCGGTCGAGGTGGTAGACATGCGCCGGGAAATTAAAGAAAATCACCGCCATATTTTCAGCCGGCCCCTGCTTGAAGAATTAAACGGTGTTGTTGAAAGAGATGAGCAGGCCCTGCTTTTTATTAACCGGCGCGGGTTTGCCGGGTTCGTGCTCTGCCGGGAATGTGGATTTGTAGTGCGCTGCCCTTCCTGTGACGTTTCACTCACCCTGCACATGGACCGGCAGGTGATGTGTTGTCACTACTGTGCCCGTGAAGAACCCGTTCCCCAAACCTGCCCCGGCTGCGGAGGAACAAAGATCCGCTACTTCAGTGCCGGCACCCAGCGTGTGGAAGACGAAGTCAGGAAACTGTACCCTTCGGTATCGTTTATCCGGATGGACAGTGATACCACCTCCGGGCGCCGGTCTCACGACCTCTATTACCGGCAGTTTCGAGACCGCACGGCCAATATCCTTATCGGCACCCAGATGATTGCCAAGGGTTTCGATTTTCCTGACGTCACCCTCGTCGGGGTGGTCGCCGCCGATACCACTTTGAACCTTCCCGACTTCAGGGCGCCTGAGCGCACTTTCCAGCTCTTGACCCAGGTCGCCGGCCGGACAGCCCGCGGTTCCCGCGGAGGCAAAGTGCTGGTCCAGACTTACCACCCTTTGCACTACAGCATCCTTGCCGCGGCAAAGCATGACTACCAGAGTTTTTTTGAGGCCGAACTGGAGAACCGCCGCCAGCTGGACTACCCGCCATTTTCCGAAATTGTGCGGTTTCTTTTCAGCGGTGATAACGAAACAACGGTATTTGAAGCGGCAGCCTGGCTGACCGACCTATTGGAATCCGGCATCGATGAAGCCGAGCTGCTCGGGCCCGCCCCGGCATCCTTGTACCGCATAAAAGGCCAGTACCGGGTGCAGACGATAGTCAAGGGTAAAGGTTTAAGCAGACTTTCCCCGGTGATAAAAAAACTTATTCTTGAATTTCACGATCATAAACCGCCCTGGCCTGTTCGTCTGGCGGTGGATTTTAACCCAATGGTAGTGCTATAATTCAAAGCAGAGGTGTTCAAATGGCCCTTAGAAAAATTCTGTGCGACAACCATCCCGCCCTGCGCAGTCCGGCGCAGGAGGTAAAAAAAATAAACAGCGCTGTTCTACGCCTGATCGATGATATGGTTGAAACTATGCAGGAAGCTGAAGGAGTGGGCCTGGCCGCTAACCAGGTCGGTGTCTCGAAGCGCATCCTCGTGGCCTCGGACGGCGGTGAGCAGGTCTATGAACTGATCAACCCCTGCTGTGAAAAGAGGGAAGGAGAAGAACTCGGTATAGAAGGGTGCCTGAGCGTCCCCGGGTCTTTCGGGGAAGTCCCCCGGGCGGTGGAAATCGTGGTTAAAGCCCTTGACCGCCAGGGTCAAACGGTCACCCTTCATGCTTCAGGACTGCTGGCGCGCGTCCTTCAGCACGAAATGGATCATCTGGACGGGGTCCTTTTTACCGATAAAGTTCTGCGCATGGTCGACCCCGAAGAGCTCAAAAGTGAGGAAAAAAATTGAAGTCCTTGAATATCATTTTTATGGGAACACCCGAATTTGCCCTCCCTTCCCTCGACCTGCTTCACCTGTCGCCTCACCGTCTTACCGCTGTCGTAGCCCCGCCCGATCGCCCCGCAGGGCGCGGTAGAAAAGTGCGTTTTGTTCCGGTTAAAGAGTGGGCATTAAAACACCGGGTGGAAATAGCCCAGCCTCAAAAGATGAATGAAGAAAGCTTTATTGCCTGGTTGAAAAAAAAACAGCCCGATTTAATAGTTACCGCCGCTTACGGGAAACTTCTGCCTTCTGCTGTCCTTGAACTCCCCCCCCTGGGCTGTATTAACCTTCATGCTTCCTACCTGCCCGCTTACCGCGGGGCCGCCCCGATCCACCGCGCCATTATGGAGGGGGCTGAATATACCGGGGTAACGATTATTGAACTCACCGGTGAAATGGATGCAGGCGATATCATAATTCAGGAAAANGAGCAGATTTCTCCTTTCGATACGGCCGGTATGCTCCACGACCGTCTTGCCAGGCGAGGCGCTTCCCTCCTGCTTAAGGCAGTCGATCTCCTGGCTTCCGGGAATGCCAAACCGGCTCCGCAGGATCCGGTAAAAGTTTCTTTCGCCCCGCCCCTTCGCCCTGAAGAGGAGCGGATAGACTGGCGCCGCCCTTCACTGGAAATATATAACCTTATCCGGGGTTTGCATCCCAGGCCGGGTGCCTATACCACCTGCAAGGGCAGGCGCTTGAAGGTATGGTCGGCGAATCGACCCGGTAACAGCACCGGGGAATGTTCGGACCGGACTCCCGGCACTGTCCTGGCTGTCGGGGAATCTTCCATGACCGTGGCCACCGGTGACGGACCTCTTGATCTGCTCGAGCTCCAGCCGGCCGGCAAAAAACCGATGGACGCCGGTTCGTTTTGCTGCGGCTACCGGGTTGAACCGGGGGATCATCTTGATGGAGAGCGGTAATATTGAATGAAAAGTAAAGAGTCACCCCCCAAAAAAGCCAGGGCGCGTGAAGCGGCTTTAAAAGCTCTTTTCAGGGTAGAACAGGACAGGGCCTATTTGAACCTGGTTTTGCCCGGACAGCTGCAGGGCTTAAAAGGTGACGAAAGGTCCCTGGCAGCCCGGCTGGCCGCCGGGACCCTGCAGCGTTTAAACACTATCGACTGGTCTCTAAGCCTTTTTTTGCGCCGGTCCCTCAGCGAGCTAACCCCATGGATTCGCAATCTACTGCGCTTGAGTGCCTACCAGCTGCTTTACTTAAACCGGGTTCCCGCTTACGCGGCGATTGATGAAGCGGTGTACCTGGCCCGCCGCTTTGGTCACCGGGGCGTAGCCGGCCTGGTAAACGCCGTTTTAAGGCGCCTGGACACGGAGTCCGGCGCTTTACCCTGGCCCGATCCGGGGGCAAATCCGGTTCAGTATCTTTCTTTGCGGCAAAGCCAGCCTGAATGGCTGGTTTCCCGGGTTATTGACCGTTTAGGCTTTGAAGAAGCCGGGCAGTGGTGCATGGCCGCCAATGAAAGAGCTCCCCTTACGATACGACCCAACCTTTTGCGCACGACCCCCGAAGACCTTACTGCTTTACTTGGAACCGAAGGTGTCGAAATCGGGCCCAGCCCGCTTGTTCCGGGAATTATGAGAGTCAGGTCAGGCGGTTCACCGGCCGGCACCGGGGCTTTTAAACGGGGTCTATTAACCGTCCAGGGTGAGAGTTCCGCCCTGGTGGCCCCGCTGCTTGATCCGGCTCCCGGGGACAAAATAATCGATCTCTGCAGTGCACCGGGAGGTAAGGCGACCCACCTGGCCGAACTGATCGAGGACCGGGGACTGGTCGTGGCCGTTGACCTGCATGTAAATCGCCTGAGAATGGTTGAAAAGGCGGCTCGCCGCCTGGGGCTTACCGCAATCAAAACTGTTCATGCCGACGGGCGCAAAGTTTCCCGGGAGGATTTCTCCCTCCCTGATTCAGTTTTGGTTGATGCACCCTGCTCGGGGCTGGGGGTGATCCGGCGATTGCCTGAAATTAAGTGGCGGCGAAAAGAAAAGGATTTGCCCGCCCTTAAGAATATCCAGCTGGAACTGCTAAACGCCGCCGCAAGCCTTCTGCCCGCCGGGGGAAAACTACTCTACTCGGTTTGCAGCAATGAGCCGGAGGAGACGATGCAGGTAGTGGATACCTTCAGTAGCAGCCATAAGGGGTTTGTTCAGGAAGATCTATTGGAGAAAATACCCGAATCCCTCCAGGAGCGGCAGGAAGATCTGCCTTCTGTCTCAATTTGGCCTCACCGCCATGGGATGGACGGGTTTTTTATTGCCTGCTGGTACAAAAAACGGTAACTCCATGGATGACTCTTGCCGGTGCCCGGTCAATTAATTATAATCGGTAAGTTTTTTTAAATGGGTGATCGAGGTTCCTTGCCTACACAAGCGCTATTTGCTATACTTTATCCAGCGGTTGACCACTAAACCTGGTGGAACAGCCTCAATATAAATTTTGTCGGCGGTCAAATGAACTGCATTGCAATAATGGCAATGTGTCCCCTGTGCCGGGGAACTGCCGTGTAATGTACAGCATATCACTGTGGGAGGCGGATCTATTTTGCAGGTAGCGGGTCTGAGCGACCGGGGACTGGAACGCACCCGGAACGAAGACAGCTGTTTGGTCAAGTCCGACACCGATACAGCCCTGCTGGTTGTAGCCGACGGCATGGGCGGTCACCGGGCCGGTGACGTGGCCAGTGACCTGGCGATCTCTACCGCCGAGCGATTTTGGAATAACCTGGATGATTGCGACAGCATGTCTGCCGAAAAAACCCGAGAATTGATCAGGGGCCTGATACTTGAAGCCAACCAGTTGGTTTTGCAGGAGGCGGAAAACTCCAAGGCCCTCCGGGGCATGGGGACCACCCTAACCGCCGGGCTGCTTTGCGGCAGGCGTTTAACTATTGGGCATATCGGTGACAGCCGGGCTTATTTGATCACTGGCGGCCAAATACAACTGCTTACCAGGGACCACTCCCTGGTGGAAGAACTGATTGAAGCCGGACAGGTGAGCCCGGAAGATGCTCACACCCATCCCCAGCGCCATGTTCTCACCCGGGCCCTGGGGATTTCTCCGGACCTTAAGGTGGATGTTGAAGAATTGGAAGTCGAGGCGGAATCGATCCTGCTGTTCTGCACCGACGGTTTGACCGGGCTGGTAAGCGACGAAGAAATACTGCAAAAATGTCTTGAAGCATCCGATCCGCATATGCTGGCCGAAGCGCTGATTAAACTGGCCAATTCAAGAGGCGGCCATGATAATATTACAGTAGTGGCAGCCTATGTTATTGGGGGTCAAGAATCTAGATGATAGGCAAAGTGCTGGCGGGACGTTATGAGCTTGCCGAAAAGATTGCCGAGGGAGGCATGGCCCGGGTTTACCGGGGTCGAGACACCCTCCTTAAACGGACGGTAGCTGTCAAAGTCCTCAAAGACCAGATGACAGGCGACGCCTCGTTTATTCGCCGTTTTGAACGCGAAGCTCAATCTGCGGCGGCCTTATCCCATCCTAACATTGTTAACGTTTATGATGTCGGTGAAGAAGAAGGCACCCATTTCATCATAATGGAATACGTGGAGGGCAGAAGTTTAAAGAATTACATCAGGGAAAAGGGGCGCCTTTCTCCCGATGAAGCGGTCCACATCGCCCGCCAAATTGGTGAAGCTCTGCAGAATGCCCACGAGTACGGTGTAGTCCACCGCGACATTAAACCGCAAAACATTCTTTTTTCCCGGGACGGCAATGTTAAAGTAACCGACTTCGGCATAGCCATTGCCGGAGACGGAGTGACGGTAACCGCGGGCGATGAAATAATCGGCTCAGTTCAGTACATTTCACCGGAACAAGCCCGCGGCGAAACGGCCGGCAAGCAGTCGGATTTGTATTCCCTGGGTGTTGTGCTGTACGAGATGGTCACCGGTAAACTGCCTTTCAGCGGGGAAAGCCCGGTAGCCGTGGCCATGAAGCATATCCATGAAGAAATTATTCCTCCCCGGCGTCTGGTTAAAAATATTCCCGAGGCCCTGGAACAGATTATTCTCAGGGCCCTCAACAAAGATACCGGCGAGCGCTATACCAGTGCCGCTGAATTTCTCAACGATCTTTATACCGCTGAAGAAAAGGGAGTGGTAAGGAGCACTTTACGGCGGGGCAACTATCACAGTTACGACAATGAAGACGATGGCAAAGTGCTGAGGCCTGATGAGCCGGATCAAGATCAATCGGGTAAGGACATATTTGGCCCACCGGTTAAAAAGCGCTCCTGGGCCTGGCTAAAGCCGCTGATAGCTGTTCTCGTGCTGGCCCTGCTGCTGGCCGGGGGCGGATTTCTGCTCAGCAGTTACGTGTTCGTTCCGGAGGTAGCGGTTCCCGAGGTCCGGGAGATGAGCCAGAATGAAGCAACCCGGACTTTAAGGGAAGCGGACCTGACTCCCAATCCTGAAGTTATCTATGTTCATGATGAAGAGATAGAAGTGGGCAGTGTGATAAGAACCGATCCTCCTGCAGGGAGGTCTGTGCGTAAAAACCGCGATATCGTTCTTTATGTCAGCAAGGGTCCCGATTATATCGTTACCCCCGATTTGGCAGGGCGGACCGAAATGGAGGCAAGGGTTATGCTGAGAGATCTCGGTTTAACCATGAGCGTGGTCCGCGAACACCACGACGAGGTTCCCGGGGGGGAAATATTTCGGCAGATTCCCGGGGAATCACTGCGCATATCCGATGGAGATGAAGTGGTTGTTTATATCAGCGAAGGTCCGGAGCCGATTGAGATGGCCGACCTGGTCGGTTACTCAGAAGAGGGGGCCCTTAAATATATCGATGAACATGAACTTCGGCCCATTGTGCGCTACCAGTTTTCGCCGGGGAACCGCGGCTATGTCATCGAACAGTATCCCGAGCCGGGAGAGGAAATTATGTCAAATCAGCGTGTCGAGCTTGTTGTCGGCGAATAGGGAGGTTTTATTTGCAGCGGGGAAAGGTTGTTAAAGCGGCGGGCGGTTTTTTTAACGTCCGGGATGAGTTGGGAACGGAGTACCTTTGCCGGGCCAGGGGGGCTTTAAAAAAAGGCGGAGATGCCCTCATGGTCGGGGATTGGGTTAAATTTACGGTGTCGTCGGACAGTGTCCCGACTTTTCCCCACGGTGAAGGAGTGATTGAAGAACGCCTGCCGCGGAAAAATCGCCTTCACCGCCCCCCGGTGGCCAATGTCGACCAGTTGATCATCATCATGTCGCTTAAATTCCCCGAGTGCAACTGGCAGCTTGTCAGCCGGCTTCTGGTCCTGGCCGAGAAAGAAGGACTGGCCTCCCTGCTATGCCTGAACAAAACCGACCTGGTTGACGACGCAGAGCTCCGAAATTTGGCTGAACTCCTCGATCCTTACCCCTACCCGGTTCTTTATACCTGCGCCTTGAGCGCTGAAGGAATAGATCCCCTGAAGGGATGCCTGAGTAGTAAATGCTCGGTTTTTGCCGGCCCTTCAGGCGTAGGCAAGTCCTCTCTTTTAAATGCAATTCAGCCGGGCCTGTCTTTACAGACCGCACCGGTCAGCAAAAAAATCAAGCACGGCCGGCATACCACCCGCCAGGCCGAAATACTTGCCCTTGAAAGTGGCGGTTCAGTAGTGGACACACCAGGTTTTATGAAGATTGATTTTGCAAAAATTGAAGCGGAAGAACTGCCCGGGCTGTTTCCAGAATTTGCAGACCTTCGCGGACACTGCGCCTTCCGGGACTGCTTCCACTTAAGCGAGCCCGACTGTGCGGTCCATCGTGAAACAGGCAAAACAATAAACCCGATGCGCTACGGGCATTACCGGCACTTTATGAAGGAACTGAACAAACAGGAGGCATACTGAGCATGGCCGTTAAAGTGGCTCCCTCGTTGTTGTCTGCAGATTTCAGCTGCCTGCGTGAGGAAGTAAAACGGATTGAAGCACACGGCGCCGACTGGATTCATCTTGATATCATGGACGGCCACTTTGTACCGGCCATAACAGTCGGTCCCCTGGTGGCTGCTGCCCTGCGTCCGCACACGCACCTTTTTATTGATGCCCACCTGATGGTAACCGATCCGGAAGATCATATCGGCTCGTTTGTCCGGGCCGGGGTGGACCTGGTCACCGTCCAGGCTGAAACCACCCGCCATCTCGACCGGGTACTGCGAAAAATAAAGGACAACGGAGCAAAAGCCGGGGTAGCTTTAAACCCGGCTACAGCTCCGGAAGTCCTTGAATATGTATGGCCCCTTCTCGACCTTGTCCTGGTGATGAGCGTCAACCCGGGAGCCGGCGGGCAGGCATTCATACCCGCCGTTCTGCCCAAAATCAGCAGTATCGCTGAACAGGTAAAAGCCCGTGGGCTCACCCTGGAACTGCAGGTAGACGGTGGTGTCAATCGTGAAACCGCGCCGCAAATCGTCCGGGCCGGAGCTACCGTGCTGGTTGCCGGTTCGGCTGTTTTCAAAAACAAAGACGGCATGAAGCTTATCGGCGAGCTAAAAGCCCTCGGCGGCTAGTTTTGAAAAAAAGCAAATATGTGCTATAATCCAGATATCCGTTATCTTCAGGGTCTGGTGAGAAGGGCAACTGCCCTTCAATTCCGAACCGGTGGTGATGCTTGGGGGTTGTAGAATCCTGAAGCTAAGCCCGCGAGCCCGGAAGGGCTGATCCGGTGCAAATCCGGAGCCGACAGTACAGTCTGGAAGGGAGAAGAAACGGCGCCAAAGCAGCCTTGTTCGACCTAAATCGACCCTGAAGCATCAATGTGCTCAGGGTTATTTATTTGCGGAGTGAAAAATGAGGCACCCCCATTACGCTCCCAACCTTGAGGCTGATTATTGGAATCCTGAAACCTATTTAGAGAGGTGAGACCAGTTGGACGTTGATGATCGATTTATGTGGATGGCCCTCGACCTGGCCCGCCAGGGGCGCGGCCGCACCAGCCCTAATCCTTTGGTGGGGGCGGTTGTTGTCCAGGGCACCGAAGTGGTGGGCAGCGGCTACCATCAGTATGCCGGTTCGCCGCACGCCGAGATTGTTGCCCTGAAAAAGGCCGGTGAAAAGGCGCGTGACGCTACCCTCTATATAAACATTGAACCCTGCAATCACCATGGCAGGACCGGCCCCTGCACCGAGGCCATTATCAAGGCCGGTATCAGCAGGGTAGTGGCTGCAATGGAAGATCCCAACCCCCTGGTATCGGGCCGCGGTTTTGCCAGGTTATCCGAAGCTGGGATCAAGGTTAAAGAAGGAGTGCTGGAAAATAAAGCCAAGAAATTAAACGAAATATTCATCAAATACATCACCACGGGTCTGCCCTTTGTCGGTGTAAAGGTGGCCATGAGTCTTGATGGAAAGACGGGAACTCATACCGGGGAATCCCACTGGATTACCGGCGAGAAGGCTCGCCAGTTTGTCCACCGCCTGCGCGATCAAACTGATGCAATTATGGTCGGGATTGAAACCATTTTAAAAGATGATCCCCGCCTGACGGCCAGGGTCGAAGGCGGTGGGGGAAAAGATCCGCTCCGGGTTATTGTCGACAGCAGGGCCCGTTTGCCTCTCGATGCCCGGGTTATCAGCAGCAGCTCTTCGGCGGGTATAATCCTTGCCGTAACCGAACAGTCCTCGGAGGAAAAGTGCCGGGCCCTGCGGGATAAAGGGGTCGAGGTTATGGTTATACCGTCGGTGGAAGATCGGGTTGACCTGGTGGCTTTGATGAAAAAACTGGCCGAGCGGGAACTGACCGCGGTCCTGGTTGAAGGAGGAGGCACCCTCAACTTCAGCCTGCTGCAGCGGTCGCTGATCGACAAGCTGTTTGTTTTTATCGCCCCTCTGATTATAGGCGGCGGGGAAAGCCCTACATCTTTTGCCGGCCCGGGCATCAGTTCCCTGACCGAAGCCTGGGCGATTGAAGATATCGAAATGAAACAGTTTAACCGTGACCTGCTGCTGATCGGCTACCCGGTGGGCCGGCGGGTGCCGGATGAACTTCGCAAAGCGGAAGCCGAGACCGGCTAGTAAAACTTTTTTTAGTGGAGAGTGAGCAGTATTTGTTTACAGGAATAATTGAAGAAGTGGGCACCATACGCCGGATCAGCAAATCTGCTGACGGGGCCGGCCTGGTGATCGGTGCCGGAGAGGTGCTCTCCGACCTGAAGGTGGGAGACAGCATTGCCGTAAGCGGGCCCTGCCTAACGGTGACCGCCTTAGAGCGCAATGGTTTTACCGCCTGGGCTATGCCGGAGACCCTTAAAAAGACCACTTTGAATACGGCCGGTGCAGGAGACAGGATTAACCTGGAACGGGCTTTGGCCCTGGGCGGGCGCCTCGGTGGCCACCTGGTCAGCGGGCATATCGATGCCGTGGTAACCGTCGGCCGCCGCAGCTTAGAGGGCGGGGCCATTCTACTTTACTTTGAAACACCCGGGCATCTGTTGCGCTATATTATTCCCAAGGGTTCCGTTGCCCTCGACGGGGTCAGCCTGACCGTGATCGATCTCGATTCATCCGGCTTTTCTGTCGGTTTGATTCCCCATACCGCCGGGCAGACTACCCTGGGCCAAAAAGAACCGGGTGAAGCGGTTAACCTCGAAGTCGATTTGATCGGAAAATATGTTGAAAAAATCCTGCAGCCCTACCGGGGTGAAAATGCAAAGCAAAAAAAATCGATTACCATGTCCCTGCTGCAGGAAAAAGGCTACCTTTAGCCGCTTAGAAACCGAAGGAGTGATCATAGGGTGAACTTTAACACTATAGATGAAGCCTTAAAAGATTTGAAAGAGGGGCAAATGATTGTTGTTGTTGACGATGAAGACCGGGAAAATGAAGGCGATCTGGTCATGGCCGCTGAAAAGGTTACCCCGGAAGCGGTAAATTTCATGATTCGCTATGCCCGCGGCCTGGTATGCACTCCGCTTAAACCGGAGCGGGTGCGCGAACTGGACCTGCCGCCAATGGTCTCCCAGAGCACCGATACACACTGTACCGCTTTTACCGTTTCGGTCGACGCCGGTTCTTGCACCACCGGAATTTCCGCTTTTGAAAGGGCCGAAACGATCAAGGCCCTGATTGATCCTGACACCAGGCCTTCTGATTTACAGCGTCCCGGCCATATCTTTCCCCTGGAGGCCATGGAGGGAGGAGTTTTGCGGAGGGCCGGCCATACAGAGGCGGCGGTAGATCTGGCCACCCTGGCAGGACTTAAGCCGGCCGGGGTAATTTGCGAAATAATAAATGAAGACGGCAGTATGGCCAGACTGCCCCAGTTGATCGAATTCTGCCGGGAGCACAATTTGAAACTGATCAGTATTGCCGACCTGATCAGCTACCGTATGAAGAAAGAGAAGCTGGTTTGGCGTGCGGCCAATGTCGAACTGCCCACGGTATTCGGCACTTTCAAATTGATTGCTTACGAAAACAACATCGACAACCAGGTTCACCTGGCCCTGATCAAGGGCGAGATTGAGCCTGATGAACCGACCCTGGTTCGGGTTCACTCCGAGTGCCTGACCGGCGACGTTTTTGCTTCCCTGCGCTGTGACTGCGGCAAGCAGATGCACCAGGCCATGAAGACAATTGCC
>SL_5KL_010_SEDDRAFT_10001768_pt1 | contig 12650 bp, 3 predicted proteins | sample SodLakKL_010_SED_FD_9118 | JGI IMG/M metagenome (IMG submission 9118)
TGGCCTGCACTTTGGCATCCTCGGGGCGGATGCCGTACGCACTGATATTGAACCCCAGAAATTCAACGCTGGCGGCGCCCACAATGGTTTTGTCAGGATGTGCCTTTAAGTTGCAGCTGACAAGCATGTCCAGGGTGCGCGCAACATGATGGACGTGTTCCTCAGCGGTGCGGCTGTACACTAGGATGTCATCAACAAAGCTGCAAGCAATGCCCAGCAGCCCGTTCTTGAGGATTTCTGCATCCATGATGCGCTGAAAGTGCGCGGTTGCGTTCCTGGCGCCGAACGGCATGCGCGTGAACATGAACAGGCGATTCCCCCAAAAGAACGTGGTTTTCTCCATATCCTTAGGGGCAATGGGGATCTGGTGGTACCCCGCCCGCAAATCAATTTTGGTGAAGAAAGATGCGCCCTGCATGTCCCTGAACAGCACTTCCGGGATATGCATGCCGTATGCGTCCCTTACAGTGACAGCGTTCAGTTTGCGGAGGTCAATGCAGAATCGACGTTCCGTGTAGTTCCCCTCTGCATCCTTTTTGGACGGTTGGACCGTCTCGCTTGCGTATTGTGCGCCTACAGGCGTGGCCTGAATGATGCCGCACTTGAGCAACTCTCCGCACTTTTCATCCACAATTTCTCGTTCAATTTTGGACTTTGGCCGCTGCCTGGATTGCACAGGCTCATCTGTTGTGAGTTGAATGGTGAATGGGCCCACTGTCCCATTATAGGATCCCAAGTCGCTCACTTCATATGCAAACGCGGCTGATTTGCGCGACCATATCTCTGCGCGCAAGCGCGCATTCAACTCTGGGCTGAGGTCAGGGTGGTTGCCAAATACCACCCCTAAGTCAGGATCCTTGACGTATCCAGCCCCCATGGCAATGGACTCATGCCCACCCGGCAGGATTGAGAGCACTGGGCGCTCTTGCACTTGCATCATGGCGCTGATGCGCGCCGTGGGCACATAGGGGGGTGGCATGAAGCGCGAGATGTGTGTCAGACCGGTGCAGCACAGCAGGAATGTGAACAGTGCGCACCACTTCCCCCAGACCGTCCGAGAGCGTTCACCTGAGCTGGTGTTGTCCCGCTGCTGTTGGCGTGGCGGCGGTGCAGACTCCTGCCGCGGAGCTTGGGTAGCTGGGAAACCGAAAGCGTGGCTGGCTGGTGCCGTTGCTGCTGTTGGGCGGGGCGCCTGTGCTGTGGTGGTGGTGTCGGAGGCACGCACCGAGCAGGCAGCCATGCACACAACGCAGTGGACAGCAGCGGTGTGAGTGCTGGCCAGCAGCGGCCCCGTGCAAATTAGTGGGACTGACACCATGGTGGACACGTCCCCATAGCGCTTGTGGGGGCGATAGCTCATGCTCTCAGTGGTGGAGTCAGGCACAGCCCCCCAGTCATCAATGACATCCACACCCAGTAGCAGGTCGTACATGGGTGCCTCGCCCATGTCCATGACTAAAAACTTGCGTGCGTCAGGCGTGTAGGTGGAGCTCTCTTGCGCGGTTCCCTCATTCAGCACGCATGTCACCTCGCCCCGCACCTCCATTGGTACACAGCCCTCGCCGCCCAAGGCCTGTTTGACCATGACGGGCTGTGGCGGGTTGAAGTACAGGATGCCGTTTTCGTCTGCGAACCTCGTGGACATGATGTTTGGCTCGCTACCTGTGTCGAGGAGGGCCACTGATGCGGAGCGGGACTCCCCGTTGTACACCACTGTGAGGTGCGTGGCAGGCACGCGGTACAAGCCTCGCTTGCGTGGCTGAGGCTGGGCTGCTGCCAGTGCAACCGGGTTTGCATCAGGCACCGGCAGGATGTCAGTGCGCGACAAAAGCCCCACAGCGGTTGCGGCAGGCACCGTGACAGAGATGGTGGCGGACGGGTTCGCCGTCAGCTCCCGGAGCTGCCCCTGCGTGAGCGCGGCCAGGGGCACTGTGATGGTGGCCTCTGAGCTGGGCGGGGCCATGCCTGCGGACGGCGCCTGCGTGGGTGGCGATTCTGTGTTGGGCACGGCGGACTGATTGCGGGCCTCTGGTTCAGCCGGAGCCAGCGTGTCGCTCAGTTGCTGCCCGCCTGCGGTGCGCGCAGAGCGGAGCACTCTGTCGTTGGGCGTGCGCATGGCGAATGAGCGGGGAAGGGCCGTGCAGTGCTGCAACGCAAATGAGGAGCACTGCTTGGGCGGGTACTCAATAGTCGCCCCGCTGGGAAACACGTACGCTGCTGCCAAAGAGGCGTGCCGCTGCTCAGATGAAGGCAGCAGTGCAGGCACGGTGTGGTGGCCTTGCGGTGGGCGAGTTTGATGGCCTATCGGCCTTGGTCTGGGGCAGGGCTGGGTGTGTGGGTGGTGCGTGCCGCAAGGGCGGTGTGGTGGAAACCGAGGCTGCGACGCCTGGCCTACGTGAGGCATGCGCGCGTCTTGTGGCGGAAGCCGCGGTGCTGGAGCCACAGCGTACTGGTACGATGAGTGGCCTGTGAATGGTGGTGGCTGCTGGGCAGGGTGCCGTTGAAGCTGCTGCACCTGTGCTTTCAGCGCGCGCACCTGCTCAGCAAGGCCCTGCGCTTCGGCCGTGCTTGCCTGGGCCGCAGCGAAGGAGTAGCTGTGTTGCCTCTCAGCCTGCAGAAACCTGCACTCGTGCGCGCTGTGGGTGGCGGTGGGGTGGCGTGGGCATGGGTCGTGCTGGGCGTGCCCTTGCCTGGTCTGGCGCAAGGCGGAGTGCGCCGTGTGTGCGGTGGTGTCCGCTGCTGCCTTGTGCTGCTCGGTGGGCTTGCCCACGCTGCTGCTCAGCCCCATGCGTGCCACGCGCTCAGCCACTTTGCACAATGTGGCCAATGTGCACTCCTCACCCTTGGACAGGAATGTGGATGTGAGTTGGTTGTGCACCTGCTGGTTCTTTTCCACTGCCTTGATCAGGGTGCGCATCGCCTCGCCTTGACCCATGCTCGTGCGCTCATGCAGCTCGGTGAAGCGCATGATGAATGCGCTCACCTGCTCTTTGGGCATCAAGCGCATTGCCACCAGCTCCGCGGTGGGGTCGGGAACGAGATGGCTGAACTCAGCCTGCAGCTCCTGCAAGAGGGCTGTGGTGGCCGCGTGCACAGTCATGGACGTAAAGTGTGCCTTGCGTGAGGTGAACCACTTGAGGGCCTCACTCCTGTACGGGAAGACTACGGTGGAGAGCAGGTTGAGCAGGTGGTGCGTGTCTATCCTGTCCACATTGCACTCCACCCATCCCTTCAGCATGTGCGCAAAGTGCTGCAGGTCGTCGGCTAGCTCTCCGCTGAAGGTCGGGAGCTGCTTGACAGACATATTCAATGCAGCGGTTGTGGTCATTGGTGCGGGGCGCTGGGTTGCCCCGTCTTGTGCCTGGTGCGGCGTGTGGTATGCCTCTGGTGGAGGCGAGTTAGTGCGGTTTGGAGAGCCTGTTGTCTCGGCTCCGGATCGCAGTGTTACTATTTTAGTCTATCAATGAGAAAAAAGAACCCTGGAAAAGGAGGCGGCAGCCAGCTAGGTGTACGTTATTTGTGTTGCATTTAGTTGAGGTGAAAAAAACCAAGAAAAGGACGCACGCGAGTGCGTCAGCCCCATCAGCGCGGGAGGAAGAGCACCACCCCCGCACCCCCGTGCAGGCCCGCCAGCGCTTGTAAGAGTGCCGGCGATAGCTCTGCCGGCAGCGCTGATGCCGCTGCCACTGCTGCTGCCGGTGCTGCCGGTGATGCTGCCGGTGCTGCCGGTGATGCTATGGCTGGCAGCGCGCGGGGCCCATGGCGTGGCGGCTGGTGCGGCCTTGGCGGAGGCGAGCGGCTGCGGCTGCGGTAGCGGGCTGCCTGGCGGCGGCCTGCCCTCTCATACCTCTCATGCGCTGGCGGCGGGCTAGGGACTCTAAAGCGAGCGAGCTGCGGTTGGCTCGCCCTCTCAAACCTCACATGCACTGGCGGTGGGCTAGGAACTGGCGGGTGCTGCTGGCGGCGAGCTATCCTGTCATGCACCAGTGTGCGGGCCTGCTGCGCAGCATGCTGCTCGTGCCTGTGGCGCTCGCGCTGCTGATGCTCCACCAATGCCCTAGCCACTGCTTGGTGCGGGCCATGCATGACCGCCCTCCGCCACTGCTCCTGCCCCATGCACCCACCATTCGTGTGGTTGCTGTGCGGATGCATCCCACATGGCGCCATGATGGGCAGCTGGCACATGGCGGCGAGTGGACGGTCGGGGTTGGCAAAGCCCAGCCGTGCGGTCCGCGCCGGCGCCCCAGGAGCTGCTGCTGCTTGCTGGCTCTGCTCCCCTTCCTGCTCCCCCTGCTCCTCTTCCTGCTCCCCTTGCTCCTCTTCCTGCTCCCCCTGCTCCTCTTCCTGCTCCCCTTGCTCCTCTTCCTGCTCCCCTTGCTCCCCTTCCACTCCCTGCTGCTCTGCTGCTCCCTGCAGCTCGTCCTCCCCATAGTCCAATATCTCTTCCTCTCCCATCCTGTGATTGAATGGATGTGGGCAGGAGGCCTGAATATGCCCAACTGTCTGGCCCGAAAGCCGGGCGGTTGTTAGTTGGGCGGTGGAGCTCCACATGTCCACTGTGGAGCGGATGCTCGAGTTCTCGCCCCAATGCATGCAAGGTATCCTGCTTGACCCTGAGGTCAGTCTTAATGTGGCACGCTGCCAATAGGGAACCCAGCGGCTCCCCGATTGCTGCAACTGACTGCAACTGACTGCAAGGCCATGTGACTCCCCGAGAGTGCCCCTTCCAAAGGGGCACACCACCTTCCCCCACTGCATCACCCCGTCAAGATGTGTGGCACGTGGTGCCATACGTCCGTACACTGGCTGGCTCCTGGGAGCTGCCGAACCCGCGGAGGGCGTGCAGGGCGCACGAGTGCACATCGAATTCAGCCAATTTCGGAGGGCGCACCGCCACTGCCCCCGCCTACCCAACGCCACCAGGGTGATCAGTCCCAGCGACTCGATGAGCAGGCTCGAGCAAGCGGCGAGGTGGTGGTGGTGGAGTACGGCCAACCAGGAGAATGTGTCTCTCCTCCCAAATCTCCGCCCCCATTGGCCCATGAGCTGCGCACAGGTTCTTATTAATGACGCGTGTGGGCCACCAGGCCCCCACTGGGATACTGCGTGCGCGCCCGGCGTCCGGGGGAGGACCAACCTCCAACCAAACCAAACCAAGACCCAGACGAACAAAACCCCGACCCGCACATGTGACCCCATCCGCGCGCAGGCGCGAGCGACGCCCCCGAACATCCTCAATCCAGACCCCCTCCCGAACACTCACTGGCACTCCATCCCTATCGTACACCGTCGCTGGGCTGCCGCGCCCCTACTCCAGGGCCCTGGAGGTCTACTCCATGGCACACGCCATGTGGGCCACGCGGGCCATCCCTCTGGTTCTACTGCTTAGTTCCCTTGCCCAGCCAGGATGGTTACAGGCCAGACTGTGGGTATTAATAAGAACGCCTAACTCCGCGCAAATGCAGTCACATGCACTCCTTCAACCGCTACCAACTGCCCAGCACACAGAATGCACACGGCACTCAAACGGGCATGACAGCTGTCACGGTCTCTAGCGGTTCCCTGCTAGAGCAGTGAGCAGCAAAGCACCTAACATACCCCCCTGATTGCACGTGCTACGTGGCAGTCAAGAATGCAGCAGCCATGTCGCACGGTAATCACAGCAAAAAAAAGGATGCGAGGCTGCGAACAACGTTCGACACCTGCGCCTAAGAAGAAACTATGCACTAGAGCATGCTAGAAATGGGGAAAACTAACTCTGCGTAAATTCTCACGCTTGGAACCATCTACATGCGCACAGTCGTACGCTTGGAACAAGTGCAACCACACATCTCCCCTCCGGTGGCTGTCGCCGCTGCCGCTCCCAACCTTCCACAAACCCCCCTGCTGCTGACGCTGCTGCGGTCATGCGATGGCGGCAGCTGCTGCTGTCAAACCCCTTCCTTCCCCCATTCCATACCCGCCAACCCCCCTGCTGCACGTGTTGAGGATACGCGCTGCTTGCTGCTGATGCTGCTGCGGCCATGCAATGGCGGCAGCTGCTATGCTGCTGCGGTCAGAAGGCGGTGCCCGAGGGCATCTGGCGGTGCCGCACCTCCGTCGCACTCATCAGTGCCTGCGTCCCATCCGCAAAGTTGACGCGCAGGCACTTGAGCCCCATTCCCTCCCCCAAGTACGTAACCCTCCCCAGCTGCTGCTGCTGGCGCTGCGCCTTGCTGCGCGCGACGTAGGGGTCGCGGATGATAGCACCGTCCAGGCTTGCAGCTTCCTGCCTTTTCCTGCGCGCGGTTGCATCTCGGAAGAGGGGCACGTGCGCACCATTGAGAATGGGTCCATCCTCAGGCACTTCTCCAGAGCGGTTGATTGCAGCTCTTGTCCTGAGGACGTCTTGCTCAGTGACGTGGTGACTCACGCAGGTGGGGCACAGCCAGATTGTGTCTGTGGGCACTGAGGCCAAAGGTGGTATGAGGCAGATGGTGTGGTAGCCAGAGTTGCAGGCATCACACAGGACCATGATGTCCTCCTGGTCCATGAAGCGACACACTTCACAAGCCAAGTACGCATGTGGCCTGGCCAGTGTGGAGTCCATTGTGCCATCGATATCAGGCAGGTGACAGGGCGCGCAGTTGACAACATTGGTGATCATGGTGTGGGTGCACTTGCCCTGAAGCTGTATCGTGCCATTGTCTTTCACCGACTTGACACGCAGGATGTGTGCCTTGACCTTGAACTGCAGCACGCTGTCCTGAGTCCCGCTCCGCACATACACATAATCCCCCGGGCTGAATTCCCGCAGAGAAGGCAGGTAGCCCCCGTCCCTGATGGTCGCGTACCGTAAGGTGTCGCGCTGCTGTGCAATCTGGAGGTTGCCCATAGCCATGATGCCAGCCTTGTGCGCCAGCTCTGCCCGTGCTAAGGCGCTTGCAGCTGCAGCGTCTGAATCGGTCAGTTCCAGTGGTACCTCGAATGAGCGGGCGTGGTTGGAGGGGATGAGAGGGTGGCGTGCAAACATCAAGAAGTATGGGGACATTTTTGTGCTGGCCTGGGCGGAGCAGTTGTACCCAAGCACAATCCATGGCAAACAAGCGTCCCAAGTCTCCGGCTGTGCAGTGGTGACCGCATACTTGCGCAAAGCGCGTTTGATAGTCTGAACGGCACGCTCAGCCAGCCCATCGGCCTGCGGATGATTGGGGGATGTGACTCGGTGGTCAATGAACTGTGACCGCAGGAGACCCTCAAATTCAGCCGAGAACTCGGTGCCCCTGTCAGTGATCACTTCTGCACAGCACCCAAACTTGCAAAGCACGTGCTCCAGGAACACCCGGGCCGTAGTAGTGGCCAGTTTGTCAGGGATGGCCACAGCAACCACAACCTTGGAGAAGTGCTCCACCATCAACATGACGTACTTGTTGTCCTGAGTGGAGGGGGGGTTGAAGGGTCCAGCCAAGTCCACCCCCCAGCGGTAAAACATGCCTTTAATAGGCAGTGGCGAAAGCACTTTGGCGCTCGCGTTCAGAGCTGTGTTGGCCAAGTCACACACCTGGCACTCCCTCACATACGCCATGACGTCATGGCGCATCCCGTACCACCAGTAGTAAGGCAATAGGAGTGAGAGGGTGCGCTTACCGCCATAGTGGCCACATTCGGCATGTACGTGGGCGATGAGACCTTTCCTGTCAGCCACTGGAGGCACCACCTTACCCTCACCGTCAGGCATCATGCGCATCAACGCACCGTCCTTTACACTGTAGTTGCGGGCACGCCGTTGAATGCGCTTCCTTTCGGCTGCAGGCGTGTCGGCAGCAATGTCACCGGTAATCACGTACCGTAGCACTGCTGCATCGTCATGGACCTCATTCGCCCAGCCATTGTACGCATCTGCCATGTCCTGCAGCTCAGCTGCAGTGTCCTGCAGCTGGGTGATGGGAAGCTGGGCGCTGCGCGTGGTGAACGCACAGACAGGGTTGTGCGCATACCCCCCAGCACGCGCAGCGAGTGAGAAGTCTGCTGTATTTTGGTTCTGGATAGGCATGGGAAGCAGGCCATCATGCGCGCATGGTTCAGTGATTGGCTGGAGGTGCAGGCTGTCAGCTGCTGACCTATAGGGCAGGCTGTCGATAAATGCCAGTTGGAATGCCACGTGTGCTGAAGTGTTGTGCGCGAGCATAAATGATACGGCATGCGATGTGGGATGCACCGTGTCTGCGTCAAGGCGTGCGCCCGTAATGTCCGTTGTAGACTCAGCTGGTAAGCGTGACAGGCAGTCTGCGTTCTGGTGTTTAATACCAGGCCTGTGCACAATGGTGAATTCATAAGGCTGCAAGGCAAGGACCCACCGCGCGTGCATACCTGTGAGGTCTTGCTTCTGCATCAACCATGTGAGCGGCTGGTGATCCGTGACCAGGGTGAATGGCACGCCATGTAAGTACACATGCAGGGATTTAATGGCCCACACTGCTGCAAGCATCTCCCCTTGGAATGCCACATAGTTCTTTTCACCCGCGCTGAGCGAGCGTGAGATGCACGCGACCATGTACTCATTGCCCACCTCATCCTTCTGACCTAGCACGGCACCAATGCCATTCTTTGACCAATCAGTGTGGAGGATGAGGGGGTTTTCTGGGTCGATGTGTTTGATTGCCTTCCCAGGTGTGCATAACTCTTGCTTGAGCGCGTTAAACGCGTCCTGTTCTGCTGGGCCCCATTGCCATTTGACGGTCTCTTTGGTAAGTGCGTAAATCGGCCTGGCGATCGCACTGAAGTTGGGCACAAAGCAACGGTAATAATTGTAAAAGCCCATGATGCTCCTGACCTCTGCCACGTTGGTGGGAGCTCGCATGTCGCGGATGGCCTGCACTTTGGCATCCTCGGGGCGGATGCCGTACGCACTGATATTGAACCCCAGAAATTCAACGCTGGCGGCGCCCACAATGGTTTTGTCAGGGTGTGCCTTTAAGTTGCAGCTGACAAGCATGTCCAGGGTGCGCGCAACATGATGGACGTGTTCCTCAGCGGTGCGGCTGTACACTAGGATGTCATCAACAAAGCTGCAAGCAATGCCCAGCAGCCCGTTCTTGAGGATTTCTGCATCCATGATGCGCTGAAAGTGCGCGGTTGCGTTCCTGGCGCCGAACGGCATGCGCGTGAACATGAACAGGCGATTCCCCCAAAAGAACGTGGTTTTCTCCATATCCTTAGGGGCAATGGGGATCTGGTGGTACCCCGCCCGCAAATCAATTTTGGTGAAGAAAGATGCGCCCTGCATGTCCCTGAACAGCACTTCCGGGATATGCATGCCGTATGCGTCCCTTACAGTGACAGCGTTCAGTTTGCGGAGGTCAATGCAGAATCGACGTTCCGTGTAGTTCCCCTCTGCATCCTTTTTGGACGGTTGGACCGTCTCGCTTGCGTATTGTGCGCCTACAGGCGTGGCCTGAATGATGCCGCACTTGAGCAACTCTCCGCACTTTTCATCCACAATTTCTCGTTCAATTTTGGACTTTGGCCGCTGCCTGGATTGCACAGGCTCATCTGTTGTGAGTTGAATGGTGAATGGGCCCACTGTCCCATTATAGGATCCCAAGTCGCTCACTTCATATGCAAACGCGGCTGATTTGCGCGACCATATCTCTGCGCGCAAGCGCGCATTCAACTCTGGGCTGAGGTCAGGGTGGTTGCCAAATACCACCCCTAAGTCAGGATCCTTGACGTATCCAGCCCCCATGGCAATGGACTCATGCCCACCCGGCAGGATTGAGAGCACTGGGCGCTCTTGCACTTGCATCATGGCGCTGATGCGCGCCGTGGGCACATAGGGGGGTGGCATGAAGCGCGAGATGTGTGTCAGACCGGTGCAGCACAGCAGGAATGTGAACAGTGCGCACCACTTCCCCCAGACCGTCCGAGAGCGTTCACCTGAGCTGGTGTTCTCCCGCTGCTGTTGGCGTGGCGGCGGTGCAGACTCCTGCCGCGGAGCTTGGGTAGCTGGGAAACCGAAAGCGTGGCTGGCTGGTGCCGTTGCTGCTGTTGGGCGGGGCGCCTGTGCTGTGGTGGTGGTGTCGGAGGCACGCACCGAGCAGGCAGCCATGCACACAACGCAGTGGACAGCAGCGGTGTGAGTGCTGGCCAGCAGCGGCCCCGTGCAAATTAGTGGGACTGACACCATGGTGGACACGTCCCCATAGCGCTTGTGGGGGCGATAGCTCATGCTCTCAGTGGTGGAGTCAGGCACAGCCCCCCAGTCATCAATGACATCCACACCCAGTAGCAGGTCGTACATGGGTGCCTCGCCCATGTCCATGACTAAAAACTTGCGTGCGTCAGGCGTGTAGGTGGAGCTCTCTTGCGCGGTTCCCTCATTCAGCACGCATGTCACCTCGCCCCGCACCTCCATTGGTACACAGCCCTCGCCGCCCAAGGCCTGTTTGACCATGACGGGCTGTGGCGGGTTGAAGTACAGGATGCCGTTTTCGTCTGCGAACCTCGTGGACATGATGTTTGGCTCGCTACCTGTGTCGAGGAGGGCCACTGATGCGGAGCGGGACTCCCCGTTGTACACCACTGTGAGGTGCGTGGCAGGCACGCGGTACAAGCCTCGCTTGCGTGGCTGAGGCTGGGCTGCTGCCAGTGCAACCGGGTTTGCATCAGGCACCGGCAGGATGTCAGTGCGCGACAAAAGCCCCACAGCGGTTGCGGCAGGCACCGTGACAGAGATGGTGGCGGACGGGTTCGCCGTCAGCTCCCGGAGCTGCCCCTGCGTGAGCGCGGCCAGGGGCACTGTGATGGTGGCCTCTGAGCTGGGCGGGGCCATGCCTGCGGACGGCGCCTGCGTGGGTGGCGATTCTGTGTTGGGCACGGCGGACTGATTGCGGGCCTCTGGTTCAGCCGGAGCCAGCGTGTCGCTCAGTTGCTGCCCGCCTGCGGTGCGCGCAGAGCGGAGCACTCTGTCGTTGGGCGTGCGCATGGCGAATGAGCGGGGAAGGGCCGTGCAGTGCTGCAACGCAAATGAGGAGCACTGCTTGGGCGGGTACTCAATAGTCGCCCCGCTGGGAAACACGTACGCTGCTGCCAAAGAGGCGTGCCGCTGCTCAGATGAAGGCAGCAGTGCAGGCACGGTGTGGTGGCCTTGCGGTGGGCGAGTTTGATGGCCTATCGGCCTTGGTCTGGGGCAGGGCTGGGTGTGTGGGTGGTGCGTGCCGCAAGGGCGGTGTGGTGGAAACCGAGGCTGCGACGCCTGGCCTACGTGAGGCATGCGCGCGTCTTGTGGCGGAAGCCGCGGTGCTGGAGCCACAGCGTACTGGTACGATGAGTGGCCTGTGAATGGTGGTGGCTGCTGGGCAGGGTGCCGTTGAAGCTGCTGCACCTGTGCTTTCAGCGCGCGCACCTGCTCAGCAAGGCCCTGCGCTTCGGCCGTGCTTGCCTGGGCCGCAGCGAAGGAGTAGCTGTGTTGCCTCTCAGCCTGCAGAACCCTGCACTCGTGCGCGCTGTGGGTGGCGGTGGGGTGGCGTGGGCATGGGTCGTGCTGGGCGTGCCCTTGCCTGGTCTGGCGCAAGGCGGAGTGCGCCGTGTGTGCGGTGGTGTCCGCTGCTGCCTTGTGCTGCTCGGTGGGCTTGCCCACGCTGCTGCTCAGCCCCATGCGTGCCACGCGCTCAGCCACTTTGCACAATGTGGCCAATGTGCACTCCTCACCCTTGGACAGGAATGTGGATGTGAGTTGGTTGTGCACCTGCTGGTTCTTTTCCACTGCCTTGATCAGGGTGCGCATCGCCTCGCCTTGACCCATGCTCGTGCGCTCATGCAGCTCGGTGAAGCGCATGATGAATGCGCTCACCTGCTCTTTGGGCATCAAGCGCATTGCCACCAGCTCCGCGGTGGGGTCGGGAACGAGATGGCTGAACTCAGCCTGCAGCTCCTGCAAGAGGGCTGTGGTGGCCGCGTGCACAGTCATGGACGTAAAGTGTGCCTTGCGTGAGGTGAACCACTTGAGGGCCTCACTCCTGTACGGGAAGACTACGGTGGAGAGCAGGTTGAGCAGGTGGTGCGTGTCTATCCTGTCCACATTGCACTCCACCCATCCCTTCAGCATGTGCGCAAAGTGCTGCAGGTCGTCGGCTAGCTCTCCGCTGAAGGTCGGGAGCTGCTTGACAGACATATTCAATGCAGCGGTTGTGGTCATTGGTGCGGGGCGCTGGGTTGCCCCGTCTTGTGCCTGGTGCGGCGTGTGGTATGCCTCTGGTGGAGGCGAGTTAGTGCGGTTTGGAGAGCCTGTTGTCTCGGCTCCGGATCGCAGTGTTACTATTTTAGTCTATCAATGAGAAAAAAGAACCCTGGAAAAGGAGGCGGCAGCCAGCTAGGTGTACGTTATTCCTGGAAACAAAAGAAAACACCCCCTACACATGTCCCTACACATGTTCCGTTCACACACACAAACCCACGTCCCATAAGCGGTTGGGCCTGGCCCACCACTAACCCCTGGGGATGAAGAAGAACCCCCCGCTTCCGGACACGTTGAGCGCCATCGCAAGCAGGCCCTGGCTGTCAGGGCCCCGCTGCGGACGCCCTTCCCTATACCTGCCCGGCTGCCCCCGCTCAGGCGGTGGTGAACGGGTGCGTTCACGCACAATCATCTGCGTCTGATGCAGGTGCTGCTG
>SL_5KL_010_SEDDRAFT_10001770_pt1 | contig 12638 bp, 9 predicted proteins | sample SodLakKL_010_SED_FD_9118 | JGI IMG/M metagenome (IMG submission 9118)
CTGCGCAGAAAGTTTTGAAAACCCTTTAAGTATCTTCATGCGTAAAAAAGGTCTAAAAGTCAAAATGTCTAAAGGTCAAAAAGTCCGGGAATGCGATGGCTTCAAGCTGGTATGCAAAAACTTCAAACCTCAAACCTCAAACCTCAAACCAGTAACCCCTTAACTCAGTAACCCTTAACTTTCTTGCCAACAGCCAACAGCCAATACCAAACAGCCATTTACCCCCTGATCCGAAGGAAAGCGTATGCCATCTCCAAACCTTTGATTTGGTATTGTACGAATTTACGCAATTCTTCATAATCTCCCCGGGCATGTTTCAGGAATGTGGAGGCCTGGCCATAGATGGCGGGGAGCGCAGATTTGCTGGTCAGGTAATATCCGTCCAGGAATGACTTGATGCCGCCTGATGCGATGAGTTGTTTGCAGCGAATCTCTTCTTTTTCTTCGTGGACGATTTGGTTGATCATATTGAGCATGTCGGCGGCATCGTGACCGATAAACGACAGGGGTTCAAACAACTCTTTGGGCTGGTTTTTGTCGCGAAGCAGCTCCACTTTGGCAAAGTTTGTACCTCCGAATGCCCCGAATTCAATCGCAGCAAGTGGCATTTTAAGCAGTGTGCGCAGGCTTTCCATGCCCATGCCCTGGCCCACCTCTTTGGCCATCACGGGGAAATCCACTTCTTCGAGCAGTTGTGCGATCGATTCTGCAGGGGGTCTTTGCAGGCGGTCGCCCTCGGGTTGAAACCATTCCTGCATGGGGTTGATGTGGATGATCAGACCATCGGCCCGGAGTTTGTCCACCAGCTTGCTGATCTTGTCCTGCTTGTTTTCCATCTGCAGAATTTCCAGCTGGTTGATGCCGAGGTTGGCATACAGCGGGAGATCGTCACCGATGAGGTCGCGTACGTCAAAGTCGGGGAAATACGTGTCGTCATCGAGAATGATGCGGCAGGAGCCCAGTCCCATCCCCATGCCGAATTCCCGGCATGCCCTGGCCAGGTTTTTGTTGATGTGCCCTGCCATTTTGGTGCCTCCCGTCATGCTGGAAACCCATAGCGGCAGCTTCAGCGTTTTGCCAATGAAGGTGCTTTCCGGGATGGCCCCCTGGGGGTGCTTGCTGAGCAACGGCTCATACATGAACCGCTTATCCAGCTGATCGGTAAGTGTTTGGGATGCAAAGGCCAGGTCTATGTGGTCTTTTTTTCGGTCTTCCATAACGCGGGGTGTTTATACGCCCAGGTAGCGGGAAATGACCAGGCGCAGGATCTCGGATGTACCCTCGCCAATCTGCAGGAGCCGTTGGTCACGGTAGAATCTCTCCATGGGATGGGGCTTGAAGAACCCTTTTGCGCCGTGGATCTGCAAGCCTTCGTCTGCAATTTCCCTGGCTATCTCAGAGGTGTATAGTTTAGCAATGGCAGCTTCGCGGGCGAACTGCATGTTGTTATCTTTTCGCCAGCAAGCGTTGTACAGGGTGTTTTTGGCCAACTCGATCTTGATGTCCATGTCGGCCAACTTGAATCCAACGGCCTGAAACTTGGAGATGGGTTTGCCAAACTGCACACGGCTTTTGGCATGTTCAAGAGAGGCCTCCAATACGCCGCGCGACAGGCCCAGGCCGATGGCAGCGATGGAGAGGCGACCGGAGTCGAGTGTGTTCAGCATGATGCGACCGCCCTGGCCTTCTTCACCCAGCAGGTTTTCCGCGGGCACCCTGCAGTTGTCAAAATGCAGCTGGCCGGTGTCGCTGGCACGCCACATCATCTTGCCCTTGCTTGGCTCTGAGGCAAAACCGGGTGTTCCTTTCTCAACAATGATGGCAGAAAGCCGTTTTTTGCCCCTGTTTTCGCCGGTAACGGCCTGCAAGGTGATTCCCCCCGAAATCGGAGAGGCTGAATTGGTGATGTGTGTCTTGCTGCCATTGATCACCCATTGATCTCCTTCCAATTTGGCCGTGGTTTCCGACCCCATGGCATCAGACCCCGCGTTTTCTTCGGTGAGGCCAAATGCCCAGGTCATTTTCCCGGTACACAGGGGTGGGATGAAACGCTTCTTTTGTTCTTCTGTGCCATATTTCAATATGGGGGCAATGCCCAGCGAATTCACTGCAGCCACGGTGGCTGCCTGTGAGCTGTCGACGCGGGCCAGCTCCTCCACAATGATAATGTAGGATAAGGTGTCCAGGCCTTGTCCGCCTAATTCTTTGGGGACCTGTATCCCAAAAAAACCCATCTCGCCCATCCTTGCAGTCAGCTCTGCAGAAAAAATCTCCTTTTCGTCGAGTTCAGCTGCGACCGGCTTCACCTCCTGCTCAGCAAAATGGCGAACCTTCAGCCTTAATTCTTCGTGGCCCTCTGTTAAAAATAGACTTTGCGACATGTATGATCAATTGATTTTTAACGTAATATGGAAATATATTGCTATAAAAATAACAACAAGTGATGCCATTAGGTTTTGTAAAAGTATAAATTTTTCTTTATTGGGGAGCTATTTTTCCGTGGGTTTATCGGTTAAAAGCACCAGTGGGGCGTTGTCTGCAACCACTTCACCGGGTTTCACATGGACCTTTTTGATGTATGCCCTGGCGGTTGCCGTGATCTTGTTCTCCATCTTCATGGACTCCAGCACCAGCAGGGTTTCTCCTTTGCTGACCTCCTGGCCTGCGTGGACCTGAATGTCAATGACGGTGCCGTGCATGGGGGAGTGAATCATGCTTTCTCCCTCAAGTACGGGATTTTCATTGATCTGTTTGAGCGTTTCCTTGCCCAGGTGCCTGACGGGTCTGACTTTGGCGGTTTTGCCCTCATGCTGAAAAATGATCTCGCCATTGTCTGCGAGGTAGAACAGTTTGTGTACACAACCCGCCATCTCAATGGTCATGGTATGCTGGCTTTTATCCAGCAGCGTCACGTTAACCAGTCCTGTGTCAAGTGGTATGCTGATGCGGTTGGGGGCGTGATACACATAGTTGATGGTGAATGTATTGTCGTTGATCATCAGGCTGGCTTCGGGAAGCAGCCTCCAGAAACCGATCTCGCCCCATATGTTATGGCCATTTTTGTCGCTGGCATGGGAAAACAGGAAGGCCATGGACAGCAGATGATTCTGTTCCAGCACTTCGTGGTGACAGTCCTTAAGCGGCTGAGGTTCAACAATCATCCGCTCCGCAAGCCCTGTGTCCGTTGCCCCCATGGCAAATGCATCCGTACCCAGGATGTCTTTCAGGAAGGCGATATTGGTTTTTACGCCAAGGATCACGTATTCATTCAGGTGGCGGATCATGTTCTTCCTGGCCGTATCCCTGGAGGATGCATGAAATATGACTTTGCTGATCATGGGGTCAAACAGGCTGCTCACTTCACCCTGGGTGTCCAATGCCGTATCTATCCTTAGCCGGTTATCCGCTGGTGTTTGATGCAGCAAAACCTTACCCGGTGAAGGCAGGAATTCGTTGTCGGGGTCTTCTGCATATATCCGGGTTTCGATGGCATGCCCCTGGCATTGCAGACTTTCCTGTGTATAAGGCAGCGGCCTGCCGGCGGCAATGTGAATCTGCTCTTTCACGAGGTCTAGTCCGGTGATCATTTCGGTGACCGGGTGTTCCACCTGGATGCGCGTATTCATTTCCAGGAAGTAGAAATCGTCCCCCTCTACAAGAAACTCCACCGTGCCGGCACTGGCATAGCCGATATGCCTGGCCAGCTTTCGGGCAGCTTCCATCATGCGGTTGCGTAAAGACTCTTTGAGGTTCGGGGCGGGTGCCTCTTCGATGATTTTTTGGTGCCTTCGCTGCACGGAGCATTCTCGCTCAAAAAGGCTGAGTACGCTGCCGTGATGGTCTGCCAGCAGCTGCACTTCGATGTGCCTGGGTTTGGCCAGGTATTTTTCGATATAGACCTCGTCGTTGCCAAAATAGCTCAGTGCTTCGCGGCGTGCCCGCTGGATGGCCTCTTCCAGCGCTGCGGCATCGTTGGCAATGCGCATGCCCTTGCCGCCACCGCCTGCTGCTGCTTTGACCAGCACGGGAAACCCTGTCTCTGCGGCCTTTTGCAGCAACTGTCCGGTATCTCCCGCAGTCCCATCGATGACTGGCACACCCAGCTCTGCAGCCAGCGTGCGTGCTTCCTTTTTATTGCCCATGATCCGGATGGCTTCGGCTGAAGGGCCAATGAAAATCAGTCCGGCATCCTTCACGGCACTGGCAAAATCGGGATTTTCCGATAAAAAACCATATCCCGGGTGGATGGCATCGGCGCCTGCCTCCCTGGCCAGGCTGATGACCTGGTGAATGTCGAGGTAGGTTTCCGTCAGCGTCTTTCCATTTAGTTTGAAACGTTCCTCGGCTTCCCTGACATGCAGCGATGCGGCATCGGCCTGGTGGTAGATTGCCACGGAAGAAATGCCCATCTGGTGAAGGGTTTTCATGATCCTTCGCGCAATTTCACCGCGGTTTGCCACCAACACCTTGTTTATCTGAATCATAGGCTATATAATAATATGGTCAAGAATGATCTATTGTTGCCACCAGGCCTTCCGTTTTTCCAGGAATGCCTGCATGCCTTCCCGGGCTTCGGCCCCCGCACGGGTGTCGTCCAGCACCTTCAGCGTATGGGTGATGGCGTGTTCATCCAAGGGTACATTCGATATGTGCTGAATGGTTCGCTTGGTGGTCATCATGGCCCCCGGTGCATTGTGGATAAAGTGGTTGCAAAGATATGATTTATAGGCTTCCAGTGCATCAAGATCGCCGGTTTTATCTACCAGGCCCGCATCCATCGCTTCTTCAGCTGAAAATGTACCGCCCAGCAACATGAGTTGCCGTGCCTTTCTTTCCCCCGTCCTTTTGGTCACATAGGGAGAGATGGTCGCAGGAACCAGTCCCAGCTTCACTTCGCTGAAGGCAAACTCCGCATCGGTGGTCGCCAGCACGAAGTCTGCAGCCGCGATCAATCCCAGGGCACCGCCCATCGCTTTGCCATGGGAAACTACGATGAGGGGCTTCCTGAACAGATAGGTTGCCTGGAAGAGTTTGGCAAGCACGGCTGATGGGCGTGCGCTCCCTTCCAGGTCTGTTCTTTGCATGAACTTCAGGTCGGCACCGGCACAAAAAACCGGTCCCTTGCCCCGGAGAATCATCACACGGACATCCTGGTTGTGGGCGGCCCAGTCAAAGACATCCGTGAGCTCTGCAGCCATTATCTCGTCAATGGCATTGCGCTTCCCAGGTCTGTTCAGCACAACCTCCATGACCTTGCCTTCAAAAATGACCTGTATGTGTTGATAGGCTTTCATCTGTTTGTTTTTTGTTATCTGGTTGTTGTTGTGGCACTTACGTTCTTGGTGAAAGTTTAGAAGTTGTGTTGCAACTGTTTGAGGTTTGAGGTTTGACGTTTGAAGTTTGGGGTTGCCTCGGGTAACCTCAAACTTCAAACTTCAAACGTCAAACCAATTGACACCCGCGACAATAATCATCCTCCTGTGTGTCAAAAATCCTGTCATGGGCGTTTGGCTTCGCCGAGCTCGCAAGTGCTTGGTTCATTTGTTTATGGTTGATGTCGAAACGTCAAAAAGTCGAAATGTCAGAAACCATTATATCTGGGGCGCGGTGTGTGTAATATGTCATTGGTTGCTTCCGTGTGCTGTATTTGTTTTGCGTGCTGACCACAAAACCTGCATCGCCATTCGCGGTCAGAGTGGCCAGATCACGGGCAACAGCAACATGGCAATGGCCATCACCACCAGGGTGAGGGGGATGCCCACCCGCAGGTAATCCCTGAAACGATATCCACCGGGACCCATGACCAGCAGGTTGGCCGCATGTGCTATCGGGCTCATGAACACGGATGCTGCGGCGATGGCTACTGCCATCATGATGGTTTGCGGCGATAAGTCGAAGCCTGCAGCGGCTTCCAGGGCAACCGGTGCCATGATCACCACCAGTGCGGCAGGGTGGATGGCAATGGTCATTGTTGCGGTGAGCAGGTACAAGCCGGCGATGACCCCCCAGGGGCCAAAGTAGCCAAAAGCGTGCACCACGCCGGCAGCCATCGTACTCGCTGCCCCGGTGCTTTGCATGGCCGTGCCGAGCGGTAGCATACCCGCTATGAGAAACACCGCCCGCCATTCGATGGCCCGGTAGGCTTCTTCCATCTTGAGGCATCCGGTAAGGACCATCAGGATGATGCCTGCCACGGCTGCGATGGCCAGGGGTACAATATCCAGCAACACGGGTATCAGGATGCCCAGCATCACCAGGGCTGCTGTCATCGCCTTTTCCGTCCGCTGCGGCCTTCCGGCCATCTCGGTCAGCAGAATGAAGTCCGGTTCGCTGTCGATCAGCTCGAGCTTTTCCCGGTCTCCATAAACCAGCAGGGCCTCCCCGAACTCCAGCGGCATGTTGTGCAAATTTGTCCGGTATGCCTTGCCCTCACGCCAGATGGCCAGTACGGTAAGCCCATATTTTTTCCGGAAGTTGATCTCGCGAAGTGTTTTTCCTGCCAATAGCGAGCGTGGCGCCAGGATCACTTCGGCCATCTGGATGTTGTCTGACTCAAGGCTTTGGGTTTCCGGCACATCTTCGTCGAGGAGTTCCAGCTCCTTCAGGCCTTGCAGCAATGGCAGGTCGTGAATGTTGCCTTTAACCAGGATCCGGTCACCGGTTTTTACCTTGGTGCCGGGCGCATAAGGCTGCAGGTTGCTATCCTTGTCGAAGGTGCCGATGGCCGTCAGGCCAAAGGCACTGCCAATGTGGCTTTCTGCGATGGCCCTTTCAAAAAGGGCTGCATCATCGCCAACCTCCATGACGAAAATCAGCTCATGCAGGTTGTAGGTGTCCATCAGCTCTTTGGAGTCTGGTTGATGCACCTCGCCAATGACGCCCTCTGACTCCAGAATGGCGATCCGGTCCCTGGGGCCTTGCAAAAGCAGGATGTCTTCTTTCTCTAGGGTCAGTTCGTGCAGCATGGTCCGCTCTATCCTTTTTTCTCTCCGTACGGCAAGCACATTGATGCCCAGGCGCCTCCTGAAATCTGTTTCCTGCAGCCTGCTCCCTGTGAGCGCAGATGTTTGTGTAAGCCTGGCTTCATAGATCTGCAGGTCTTGTCTGAGCAAGTCACGTGCATCAAAACCTTCCTGTGCGGGCAGGATGATGTCCCAGTGCTGCATGGCTTTGAGGGCCTCGATGTTGCCCTGCACGTGCAATTTATCGTTGCTGTTGATGATGGTTTCCGGTCCCGGACTCAGCATGGTGGTGCCATGCCGGATGATGGCCACCACGTTCAGTCCCAAACCGGCGCGCAACCTGCTTTCGGCCAGACTTTTCCCAGCCAGGGATGAGCTCGGCTTGACTTTCAGCATGAAGCTGCGCGATTGCAGGTCATAGGTGGCNGAGGGAATCCCTGTCTGCTGCTTGGCTTCGCTGATGGCGTCTTTTTTGGGGAGCAGATGTCTNCCAACGAGCACCATGAAAGCAGTACCGCCCAGGAGGGCGGTTAGCCCGATGGGTGTGTAGTCGAATAGCCCGAAGGCNCTCAGGTCGTTATCNTGCAGGGTATAGCTGATCAGCAGGTTGGGTGGGGTGCCGATCAGCGTGGTCAGGCCGCCAAGCATTGCCCCAAAGGCCAGGGGCATGAGTAAACGCGATGGGGAGATCTGTTTGGCCCTGGCCATGTCCATCACCACGGGAAGCATCAGGGCCACCACCCCGACATTGTTCATGAAGGCGGACATTGCCCCTGCCGAAAGCATGATCAGCGCGATCAGGCGCACTTCACCCTCTCCGGCAAAGCGCATGACCTGCCGGCCAATGATTCTGGCTACCCCCGTCTGGTACAAGGCTGCACTCAGGATGAACATCGCCCATACCGTGACCACGGCCGGATTGCTGAACCCTGCCAGGGCCTCCTGGGGTGTGATGATGCCCGTGAAGGCCAGTATGGAGAGCACCAGCAGGGCCACGATGTCCATGCGCACCCAGCCCGTGAAGAAGAGCAGCAGGGATGCCCCCAAAATACCAAATACCAGAATGGCCTCTACGGTCATGGCTGTAAAAATATAAATTATTATCGTGTTGCTTAAGGCGAATATAAAAAGGTGCTTGCAGACACCGTCTGATGGCCGCGTGGCATCATGTGCGCCGGCATGCTTTCGCAGGTAATGAAAGGAGGCAGGCGATGCCAGGTGTCGACCAGGTGCAGCTTGATCTCCGCTTCGGGATCTGTGTGCATCGTCAACTGAAAACCTTCTTTGGGCGGTGCAAAGTAATGCAATCTCCGCCAATTGGACTCCCGGTGTGGGATCAGTTGCGTTCTTCGCAGGTCATCAATGCGGATACCCACAGGGACTTGCTCTGTGTAGATATAGATGTCTGATCGTGCCACATGATCTGCGCTGTGGATCTGCCAGACCAGCACCCGTTCACCATCAGCGACCGAATCGTGCAGCAGGTTGGCGCTGGGGGAGGGGAGCTTCTCCGGCAGACTGGCCGGGTGGCCCTGGTAGGTCCGGTTGTCCAGCGGCACCACATGGGTAATCTTTACCCTTTCAGGTGCTTCGCCCAGGAACTGTGCTGTCCAGTCATTGATGCTGGCGTCGGCAGTNATCCATTGTGCGGTTTCCTGATCGGCATGATGCACCAGCCGGACGTTTACTGGTTTTCTGTGCCGTTCGTCATACCCCGTCGACACGGTCCCGGCAGCCAGGAGCGCGATGCCTGCGAGCAACACGATGCCTGGAATCCAGGCAGGTCTGTCGCGCGTCACCAGGTCGATATGGGGAACGGCAAGTCCAGCCAGGAAGCCGATCAGCAGGGAGGCGGCAGCAATATATGGCAGTCCCATGGCTACCGTAAAAAAGCCGGCAAGCCAGGGGAGCCAGAGGAGTGCAGGTACGGCGGCCACCAGTAAGATCGCTGCAATGCCTAACCGCTGCGGGTTGTTTCCTTTTCGAGGATCATCTGCTTTGCCAGGAAATGCGATGATCAGCAAATAGCCGAAAATCATAACTGCCAAAGGCCAGGTGAGCAAATAGCTTGCCCCGGGAATGGCAATGGCCGTATACATCATCAGCACAGCCCAGCAAAACATGGCTCCTGCACCCAAGTCATATGCCGAAGCGGGTTTGTGGAAGAACCAAAACCACAAGCCGTTCAATGCGAACACGCCCAGTCCGGTAAGCAAGCCCATCTGGCCACTGGCCAAAAGCACTGCGGCAAAAAACAGGAACAGCGCCACTGCATGCCTGAAACACACGCCCCGCAGGACCATCCGGTAATAGATCAGGCTGAAGGATGCGGCCACAAGGAGAAATCCCGGGATAAGCAAGGATTGATGGTAATCCAGCAACAAATGCCTGCTTCCCGGATAAAACCTGGCAATGCCTGCATACAATCCATGCACGAGGAGGTACAATAACACGAGGTAAATGGCAAAAGCTGCGAAGCCCCTGAGCCATTGCCGGGGGCTTAACAGGTTATTCCTGGTGCCAGCCCACAGCATCAGCGCAAATAAGATGACCACCCCGATGGCCAGCGGTACCGCCCAGCCATAGGGATAAAAAGCAAAGCCATCGCCAATGGTGTTAAAATATACGGCGTTTTCTGCTGCCTCGAAATCGAGTTTTTTGTTACCAAGCTCAAGGGCCATGGATGCTGCATAGGATCCGTGGTGTTGTATGGACCGGATGTCGGTGTTTTGCAGGTTGTCCATTGCCGTATGGTAGTCAAAGGCGTTTTCGATGAATGCCATGTTCAGGCCCGGATACCCACGTTGCTTGAAGGGGCTGAAATCCGTATCGTTAGGCATGCGCGCATACACCTCATAGCTGATGGAGTTGGCGGCAGGGTGGGGTACGGTTTCCGCAAAGCTTGCGATGGTTTGCAGGTTATGATCGCCGGTTTCAAACATGAAACTTTGTCCGGTGGTGCCCCGTGCTTCCAGGTTGACCACGAAGCCCACATCGGGGGCCCACGGGTGTTCTTCAAGAAATGCTTTTGCACCAAGCAGGCCGACCTCCTCTCCATCAGGAAAAAAGAAAATCAGGTCATTTTTTAATGGGGGATGGTGCTGGAGCATGCGCATCAGCTCCAGCATTGCTGCCACGGCAGAGCCATTGTCTGCGGCTCCGCAGGCATCTGCCACGGTGTCGTAATGCCCCATAAAGAGCAGGGCTTTTCCGCTGCCGTGGCCGGGAATGCGCACCAGGATGTTGCCCAGGTCGGCCACCCGTTGCATCCTGGCATCAAAATAGGTGGTCTCGTGGAGCTCTGGCTCAAGGCCCAGCTTGCTGACCTCGTCCAGGATATAGTCCCTGACCATTGCATTTTCCGGGCTGCCGATGGGGTTTTTAACAGCTCCGATCGTTTCGAGGTGCTTCCAGGCTCTTTCAGCAGAAAACCGGCTTGGCGGCGCATCTTCCGGAACGACCGCCGGTGGTCTGTTCAAGTGTCCGGCGAGCCAGACCACTGCAAGCATGCCGGCCATGAGGGCCAGGCCAGTAAGGAACCGGGAGGTTGAAGGTTTGGACATGGGTGCAATTTTTGGAGGTAATGCGCTGCTGCCTGGCTTTTGCGCTGTCTTTTAATGATCAGCCGCTTGCCGTTGGAAAGCCTGCAGGTCTTTTTCGCTGAAAAGGACCATCCGGATGGTTTGCACGTGATCAAGCTCTTTGATCTTTTGCTTGATGGTGCGGATGGCTACTGCGGCGGCCTCATCGAGTGGGTAACCAAACACCCCGGTGGAGATCGCGGGAAAAGCGATGGATCCGAGCTGGTGTTCCTCTGCAAGCTTGATGGCGTTTTCGTAACAGGCTGCCAGCAATTTGTCCTCGGGCTTGTCGCGGCCGTATACTGGTCCCAGGCAGTGGATCACATGTTTGTTGGGCAGCTGATGCGCGCCTGTGATCACTGCCTGACCAGGCTGGATCGGCGCCAGTGGCTGGCACTCTTCCTCCAGCCCCGGACCTGCAGCCCGGTGAATGGCGCCGGCTACGCCACCACCTGTGCGCAACTGCGCATTCGCCGCGTTCACAATGGCATCCATGTCTGGCTGGCGGGCGATGTCGCCCTGAACAATTTCCAGTTTGGCTTTCATTGGTTCTTCTTTTGTCATGGCCATGGGTTTTTCTCAAATATACGCATTCTGTGAAAATATTTGGCTGGTCATCGTGAATGGCATCCTGGCAAATTCGATTTCCATTACCTTTGCCCGGACTTTTGATATTTCGCCAGTTTGACATTGTATCATTGATGAAGCAGGACAACAGACCAAAGGGGATTCACTGGCTGGCACTGGCATTGCTGGTGGTGGTATGGGGGAGTTCCTTCATCCTCATCAAGCGCGGCCTGGATGCTTTCAGCAGCTTTGAGGTGGGGGCCCTGCGCATTGCCATCTCCTTCCTGGTGTTGTCTCCGCTGCTCATCTGGCACCTGAAAAAAGTGCCCCGTCACAAGCTCAAATACTTCCTGCTAGCCGGAATCATTGGCAACGGCCTGCCTCCGTTTTTATTTGCCATCGCACAAACCGTCATCGACAGTTACATGGCCGGTGTGTTGAATTCACTGACCCCGCTGTTTACCCTGGTTATCGGCGTGTTGTTTTTTGGGATGCGGACGCGCTGGATGAACGTGGCGGGGGTTTTGATCGGTCTGGGCGGGGCTGTTGGCCTGTTAACCGTGGCCAATGGCGGCGAACTGAACAATATGTGGTATGGAATGTTTGCCATTGCCGCAGCCGTTTGCTATGCCACCAACATGAACCTGATCAAGCGATTTCTTTACGAATTCAGCGCACTGACCATCACTCCCGTGGTCTTTATGTTTATTGGGGTGCCATCCATCATATACCTCTTTACGGGGAGCAACTTGATTCACGTCCTGAATCATGACCCGCAGGGCTGGCAAAGCCTGGGGTATATTGCCATCCTGGCCGTGGTGGGCACGGCATTGGCCATGATCATCCACAATTGGCTGATCAGGCAAACATCAGCACTTTTTACTTCCACAGTGACCTACCTCATGCCGGTGATCTCCATATTGTGGGGCATTGCAGACGGAGAGGTCTTCCTGGTGGTGTTTTTGTTCTGGATTGCACTTATCCTGCTGGGGGTCTACCTGGCAAACAAACGAAGAAGAAAATCAACTTCCTGAATAGAAAATATTTATCCGGGACTTGCAGCTTGATATTTTTTGTTTATCTTTGCACCCCAATTTATTCGATTGAACCATTTAACGGAAAATAAGAAATGTACGCAATTGTTGAAATAGGCGGACAGCAGTTTAAAGTGCAAAAAGCGCAGAAGCTTTTTGTGAACCTGCTGGAAAACGAAGCGGGAAGCGATCTGGAAATTGACAAGGTGATGTTGCTTGCTGATGGTGAAAACATCCAGGTAGGTACACCTGTTGTTGAAGGCGCGAAGGTCAAAGCAAAAGTGCTGGATCACGTGAAGGCCGACAAAATTTTGGTTTTCAAGAAAAAGCGCAGGAAAGGCTATCAGAAGATGAATGGCCATCGCCAGCCGATGACCCAGATTCAGATCGAAGACATCACTGCTTAACCCGATTGGAAACAGCAAAATCATACAACTATGGCACATAAGAAAGGAGTTGGTAGCTCGAAAAACGGTCGCGAGTCGCATAGCAAA
>SL_5KL_010_SEDDRAFT_10001771_pt1 | contig 12619 bp, 10 predicted proteins | sample SodLakKL_010_SED_FD_9118 | JGI IMG/M metagenome (IMG submission 9118)
ATTTGAGGCGTACCAGACCCGCGGCTACGACCCGGCGGCCGCCATGAACAAGGCCGTGGATATGACGGCCAAGGCGTACGGGCTGCCCAAGGCCGGCAGTGAGCCGGAGCCGGAGCCCGAACCCGAGCCGGCGCCCAAGCAGGGCAAGAAGCCGACGAAGCAGGAACAGGAGAAGAAGGAGAAGGCCGCCGCCGCTCAGCCGCCGGCGCCGGCCACGCAGCAGGACGAGCCGGAGGTCGGCCCGGACCCGATGCGTATGAGCGAGCCCGAGTTCGACAAGCTCGATCCGGCCGAAGAGCGGCGGCTGCGAGGCGATTTTCTGTGATTCAGTAGGGTGGGCGGTTGGCCCCGGCTTCGGCCGGGGCGCTTTTTGAGCAGTCCCACTCAGATCGCGGTAATTTCGGAGTAGTTATCGTCATTCCGTGACGTAAACCGGGCGCCTCAGCCAGCGTGACGGCTGCAACCATGAAATCCGTAGGTGCGACGTCACAGCACACAGCATAAGAGGGTAAGCAACCAGCGCTCAGGAGGCGCAGACGTCGTGTCTGGAGTACGTGGCGAGACCAATTTCAACAACCTCACCGACGAGCAGAAGACCACTTGGTCGAAGTCCGTCTGGCGGAGCGTCCGGCAGACGAGCTTCCTCATGCAGCGCATGGGTGAGGGCATGAACTCGGCGATCCAGCGGATCACCGAACTCAAGCGCAGCGAGAAGGGGACACGGGCGGTCATCACGCTCGTGCCGGACCTTGAGGGCGACGGCGTCGTGGGCGACCACGAGCTGGAGGGCCGCGAAGAGCAGGCGAACGCCTACGATCAGCCGATCCAGGTCGATCAGATTCGGAACGCCAACAAGATTTCGGGCCGCATGGCGGATCAGAAGTCCGTCGTACAGTTTCGGGAGACCTCGCGGGACCTGCTCTCATTCTGGATGTCCGATCGTGTCGACCAGTTGGGGGCTCTGGCCCTGGCCGGCATTGACTACCGGCACGAGACCAACGGCGCACTGCGTCCGGGGTTCGGCCATGACGGGTCGGACTACACCCGGGACTCCAGCAAGGTGCCGCAGGGCGAGGCGTTCGCGGACCTGGAGTTCGCCCAGGACCTCAAGGCCCCGACCAGCAACCGGCACTATCGCTGGGATGCCAGCGAGAAGCGGCTCAAGTCGGGTGACACGGGGGCCATCACCCCGGACGACAAGATCAGCTACCCGGCCCTGGTCGAGCTGCGTGCTCTGGCCAAGAACCGGCGGATCAAGTCGCTGCGCAGCGGTGACATGGATCTGTACCATATCTTCCTGTCCCCGCAGTGCATGGCGAAGCTCAAGCTCGACCCGGACTTCCTGGCCAACGTCCGCAACGCTGGTGCCCGCGGCAACAGCAACCCGCTGTTCAGCGGTTCCATCGTGACGGTCGACGGTTTGGTGCTCCACGAGTTTCCCCACTCGTACAACACGATGGGGGCGCAGTCGGGCAGTTCCACTGAGGCGGGCCGGCCGGGCTACAAGTGGGGCGAGGACGCCAACGTCGATGGTAACCGCGTGGTTCTGCTGGGCGCCCAGGCCCTGGCTTTCGCCGACCTGGACCTGCCCATGTGGGATGAGCGGGATCACTTCGACTACGGCGCNAAGCCGGGCATCGCCGTGAGCAAGATCCTTGGCTTTATGACNCCGCAGTTCTACACGCCGTGGGAGAAGTCCGAAGAGGACTTCGGCCGCATGATCTTGGACGTGGCCATCTAAGCCATCCGGCCCCCCGCCCGGCTTTGGCCGGGCGGGGCAACGAGGGGATAACCACATGAAGATGAAGGTTACTGCGCCGTTCACCAAGGACATCCACATCTCGTCGACCAGCGGGTGCAGCGTGTACGTCCCTGCGGGCCAGTCGAAGGACGTCCCGGCGTATATGGCGCACCTGGCCGTGGCCAAGGGCGCCGCGGTGCAGCCGCTGGACGGGAGTCAGGCCCCGGCTGGGTCCGAGGTCGAGCAGGCCGAGCGCCAGCAGAAGCTGCGCGACGCCGTAAAGGCCTTTATCGACGGGGCCGAGCCCGATGACTTCACCGCCAACGGCCGCCCGCGCAAGCAGCGCGTGCAGGAGATGGTCGGCTTCTCGGTCAGTGCCGAGGAAGTCAACGACGTCTACGAGCGGATCATGGCTTCTTGAGGTAGTCGACTATGGAAGTGTCTGTACGAAACATCGTCCAGCGGGTCGCCGTCCAGCTCTACGACGAGGGCAATAGCAACTGGTCGGAGCCAGAGCTGGCGCAGTGGTTGCGCGAGGGCGTAGGCGCCCTGGCCACTCTGCGCCCGGACCTGTTTACCCGGACCCGTACGATACCACTGGAGCCTGGGGCCAAGCAGTCGCTTCCGGCTTCCTCGACCCGCGTGACTCGTGTGTTGGGCGTGCGCGAAGGGGGCGAGGACGCGCCGATGCGAGCCCTGACCCGTTTCGACATGCGTTCAATGTCGGCCTCAGACCCTGACTGGCAGGAAACACCGCCATCCCGGCCCCGGCAGTACACCACTACGGCCGATCAAGACGTGTTTTGGCTCTACCCATCGGTGCCGGAGGGCGCGGATTACTATGCCGACGTCGAGAGCGTAGAGGTCCCGGAGATTCCGATGCCGAAGGACTGGCCGGAGGACGACCCGGTCAACATTCAGATGGACACTCGTTTTGAGCGGGCGCTGGTCGATTACGTCCTCTACCGCTCGCTGAGTAAGGACGCGGACTACGCGGCCAACGGGCAGCGAGCGGCCGCGCACCAAGAGGCGTTCCAGAACGCGGCTTACGACTCCTTCTATCCGCCCCCGCGCGAGGCGGTAGAGCAGGCGCAGCGACAGGCGCAGCAGCACGAAAACCAGCGACGGTAATCCATGGCAGAAATCCGCGATCTAATCACCCGGCTCCAGCTCCAGACCCCGGAGGCCCCGGAGCCGGTCCTGGTTCGTTGCTATGTCGATGCGGCGCGGGAATTTTTCTCGAACACGCTCGCTTGGCAGACCGACGATCCGATGCTCTTCGCCAGTGATTTCGATGCGCCGGCGGCGACCACGGCGTTTGCGGTCTTGGTCGGCGACGAACAGGAGATCGTGGACGCCCGTTCGGTGCGCTATGGGAACGAAGAGCTGCGCAAGGCCACGCTGGCGCAGATGCGTCGGCAGTCGACCATGACCGGCCGACCGCAGCTCTATCGGCTGGTGCCGGGTTCGCAGCTTCTGGTGATTAGTCCGCCGACCGCGCAGGCGGATCAGATCAGCGGCGTATTCGCTATCCAGCCCAGCCGGGATGCTCAGGAGATCGGCGACGAGGCGGCCAACCGCTTCGGGGACGTGATCGAGCACGGTGCGCTGGCTCGCCTTCTGATGATGCCGCACACCGAGTGGCGTGAGCCGGAGACTGCCGCGTACTACCGGGGCCTGTTCCAAGAGGCGAAGGACAAGGCCCGGGCCACGGCGGCCGACGAGGGGATGGTCGGTGTACCGCGGCGGGTGCGCTATGGGGGATACTGATGGCCGTTGTCCGGCTGGACCTGTTCACGGGCGAGAAGCCGGCCCGGCACCCGGATAAGCTGGGGCAGTCGGACGCGCAGGTTGCCCGCAATACCCGTCTGCTGAGCGGGGCGCTCGACGTCTGGCGCGGCCTGGAGCCGCTGATGTCGAGCAACCTACTTGCCTCCGCCACGATCTTCCGTACGCAGTACGGCCGTTGGCTGGAGTGGAGCGAGCGGGTCGCGCCGGCCAACACCATCGTCCCTAACGACCAGTGGGAGCGCGTCTACTTCACCCGCGACGCAGGCGACGGCGGCGTGCGCGCAGCGGATCGTGACTCGGCCACTTCTGGTACCCAGCCGCATCAGGTTACCCATTACCCCGTAGGCACCCCATCCCCGTCCGGCGTGACCTGGGAGAAGGTAGAGGTCGAGGATCCTGTGGAGGGCGAGGACGAGGACGACGGTCTGGCCACGGAGTTCGAGCGCACTTACTTCTACACGGTAACGTTCGTGAACGACTGGGGCGAGGAAGGCCCGCCCTTGCCCGAGCCGGTCGGCCCCATCGAAATCTTCCCCTGGGAAGCGGTGAAGCTGGATTTGCCCAGCATCCCCAGCGGGTATGAGGGGCGGCCGATCAACGAGTGCCGCATCTACCGCAGCTCTGGCGGCGAGTACCTGTTCCTCGCCCAAGTTGGTTTGTCTAACGAGGAAGAGGGCGAGTTCGGCGCCTGGACCGACGATGTAGAGTGGCCGCAAGAGCCGCTGCCCAGCCAGGACTGGGAGCCGCCGCCGGACGGGCTGCGCGGGCTCACCGTGGTCGGGGGCAACTACTTCGTCGCCTATCGGCGCAACGAGATTCTGTGTTCCGAGACCGGGCTCCCTCACGCCTGGCCCATCGACTACCGGCAGCCCATCGACTACGAGATCAAGGCGCTAGCCTCCTTCGGCTCCACCTTGGTGGCGCTGACCACCGGCACCGTCTACATGGGCCAGGGCAGCCACCCCAGCGCTATCGCCATGGCCGACACTACGTTCCAGGCGCCGTGCGCCTCCGAGGACAGTGTCGTCGCCATGGCCGGGGGCGTCATGTACGCCGCCCCGGATGGGCTGTGCTTTGTCACGGCGCAGGGGCCGCGCTTCGTCACCGACGGATTGTTTACCCGCGACGAGTGGCAGCAGTACAACCCGCCCAGCATGAAGGCCGGCACTTGGGGGCAGCTCTACATCGTCTTCTACCAGAGTGGGCAGAAGGGCGAGGGCGCCATGGTTTTTGATCCGGCCCGAGCTGCCGAGTGGGGCGTGTCCTTCCTCGACGTGGATTACCCGTCGGCGGTGTTCGCCCACCAGGAGGAAGGCCGGTTGTACATCGTCGAGGACAGCGCAATCCAGGAGTGGCACGCCGAGAGTGCCCCGGCGGTGCCGTATCGCTGGCGCTCCCGGCCGCTGACGCTCCCTCGGCCGTCGCCGCTGAATGTCGTGCGCGTCTGGGCCGACGACTATCCGGTGATCGCCCGTATCTACCGCGACGGCACGCTCCAGGCCGAGATTCCGGTCGAGAGCGAGCGCCCCCAACGAGTGACCGGCGGGGCGCTGGGTCGGGAGTACGCCATCGAGGTCGAAGGCAACACCCCGGTCTACTCGCTCGCCATGGCCACCACGATGGCCGAGGTCCAACAGACATGAGTCGGGTCCATCGACGCTCCGGGATCGACCCGAACGATCCGCAGGCGGTTGGCCGCATCGCAGAGATGCTGCGCGTCTGGAACGGCGAGGGCCGGGAGCCGCAACAGCGAGTCGTTACTGAGAAACAGCTTCGCCAGATGCTCGATGAGGGCGGGGGGAATCTGCGCGAGGCGTTCCGTAACGCCGTCCAGCGTAATTTGCGCGAGGACAGCGAGAGCACCGACTCCGACCCGACCATCGAAGTGCCTCAGCAGCCGGAAATCCTGTCGGTGGACATTGGCTTCGACACCGCCATGTTCCGTTGGGATTCTCCCGGGTACGATGGCCATGCCTATACCGAGGTCTGGCGCAACGTCGCCGCCACGGAGTTCGAGCCGGGGCGTGCCTATGACCTAAGCGAAGTGGTCGCGTACCAAGGGTCGGTCTATCGTGCCCGGCGAAAGCTCGAAGAGCCGCCGACGCCCGAGGACGGCGAGGACTGGGAGCGCATCGACGACTTGGACCAGATGGTCGGCGATGCCACGGGCGACGACCGTAATGGCGCGGCGCTGCTGACGATCACCCAAGGGCGTAGCTTTGTCGATAGTAGCCTGACCCCCGGTGTGACCTATTACTTCTGGTTCCGGTTCGTGAACCAGCTTGGCAATCCCGGCCCGTGGCACGACCAGCAGGGCATTGAGGTTCGGCTGGAGACCCGGCCTTCGCAGCTCATCGCCGAGTTGGCCGCTCAAATTGAGGAAACGGAGCTGTCGCAGCGTCTGCGTGACCGCGTGGACCTGGTTGACGGTCCCGAGGACCTGGACTTCTCCGTCTCGTGGCGGCTCCGCCAGGAGGCCGAAGAACGATCCGCGGAGATCCAGCGCGAGATCGAGGGCCTGGAAGAGCAGTTCAACGAGGTCTTCGGCAGTCTGACGGCGCTGCTGGAGGCACCCGAGTTCGATGAGGACAGCGGCTATAACGAAGGCGACGTTGTCGTCTGGTGCGGAAAGCTCTATCGCGCTCGCACGGACATGCAGCCGCCGGCGCCGCACCCCGAGGACCCGGAGGCTTGGGCGAAGATCGGCGCGNATAGCAGCGTCAACGACGCCCTGGCCGCGCAGGCGGTAACNCTGCGGGACCATGCGGCTGAGATTCTGAGAAACGGCAACAAGCTCACCGCCGTCGCCCGTGACATCCAGGGCCTGGCCGCCCGGATCGAGGATCCGGAGAGCGGGTTGGAGTCGCGCGCGACTGTTCAGGAGATGAACGAGGCCCTGGCCACGGAGGAAGAAGCCCGGGCCACGCAGATCGGCCGGCTGGAGGGCCGGCTGGGCCCGCCGCCGTTCCACCCTTTCCGCGACTACTACGAGGGCGATGAGGTCGCCCATCAGGGATCGGCCTACCGGCTGGTCGCCGAGCAGGTCACCCCGGACATGGATCGTGACCCGCCCCAGGACGCCCCGGATGAGAGTGACGACTGGGAGTTCGTCGAAGAGCTGGACGACGCCACGCTGTCGTCGGCGATGATGACTCGCTTTGACCAGGCCCTGGCCAGCGAGCAACAGGCCCGGCTTTCCCAGTTCGACGAGGCGGAGGCCCGGATTGACGGGAACGAAGGCTCGATCACGGAGCTGCGCGAGGTCGATGCCCGACAGGACGGGGTACGGGCGCTGGACTCGTCGGGCCAAGAGGTCCGGTACTTGGGCAACCGCTTCAATTCACAGGCGCGCAACGAGGTCTTCCGCGCGAGCGTGGCCGACGCTGAACAGTCACTGGCCACGCGCTACCAGATGTTGGAGGCGGCCTTCGCCCGCAACGCCGATGAGTTGAGCAATCGAGCAACGATCAGCCAGCTCGAAGAGGTCAAGGCTACCGAGGACGAAGCACGGGCCACGGCGCTCCGCCAGGTGGAGGCTGCATTCGGAGTCGAACACCCGTTCTGGGACTCGGCTGCCGACTACGAGATCGGCGATAAGGTCATCTACTTGGGCACGCTCTACGAAGCCTTGAAGGTCATGCAGGCCCCGTCGCCGAACCCGCGCCACGGCGAGGAAGGGCACTGGGCTGAGGTGGAGGATATCGCCACCACGGCCGGGCACGTCGAACGACTCGAAGAGGTCATTGCCGACGAGAAAGGGGTTCGCGCCGAAGAGTTTGGCAGCGTCCAGGCCCGTTTCACGCAGACCGATTTTCGCATGGACGGCCAAGATCAGCGCATGGACCTCCAGAACGAGACGCTGGGCCTTCTCAGCCAAGCGAAAGCGGACGTTTCCCAGCTCGACCAGGCCATCGCCGACATGGAAGGCGCGTTGGCCCGGTCGATGCGCCAGGTCAACGCGCTGCTGGGCACCGACTACGACTACTGGACCCCAGACCGTTCCTACCTCAAGGGCTCGCGCGTTTATTGGGAGGGCAGTGTCTGGGAGGCCGAGCGCGACTTCGAGGCCGGTGAGGCGCAGCCAAACGCAAGCTGGGAGTGGAAGGAGGTCGAAAGCCCCCAGACGATGTCTGCGGCCGTGCAGGAGCGCATGAAGGCCAGCGTAGACGGCGAGGCGCCCAACGCGCAGTGGGGCATCTTCCTGGAGACTACGAACGAAGGGCGCGTTGTCACCAGTGGCTTCGGCATCGAGGACGAAGACGGGGACGTCACCTTCGGCGTCGACGCCCATACCTTCTTCGTCCGGCACCCGGACGCGGCTGAGCAATGGTTCGCCTGGTCCGACTACCAGCGCGGCGACGTAGTGCGCTACGACGGCGATCTCTACATTGCAATGCACGACATGGGGGCGATTCAGGAGTCGCCTTATCACGAGAACACGGTGTCGCCGGACCAGGACCCGCAGAAGGAGATCGTCGTCGAGAACGACGACCTCCCTGCGGACGAGGATGAGCCCACCGAAGATGAGTGGGGTACGCCGCTGCCGAACCGTCGGCGTTACGGCACACGATCATTGTGGCGGTATGTCGGCCCAGTAGGGGCTAATTACCCCTTCATCGTGGACGCGACCACGGGGCGGGTGATGATTAACTCCGCCCACATCCCTTTCGCCTCTATCGAGTACGCACACATGGGCGAAGCGTTCGTCGAAGGGCTGCGGGCCACGCAGGTCTTCGCCGAACGTGCGGAGTTTGACCAGCTCAATGTCTTCGACCTACTCCAGATCGGCAGTAGCGAGCGGATCGGAGAGAACGCGGCCATCGAGAGCGCGAACTGGAATGATGGTGCGGGGTATGGCTTCCGTCTCGACAACCAGGGCAACTTCGCGCTCAAGTCCCGCCCGGCGGGGGGTCGGGTCGAGCACAACGCGAACGGGGTGCAGGTCTATGACGACAACGGCCGCTTGCGGGTCGTCCTCGGCCGACTGGTTAGATAGAGCACAGCTCGAAGACGCCATCCGGCGTGCCCGGGCCAGTTACACCGCAGACGACGTGCTGGGGGCACTGGGACGGGGCGATGCGCAGCTCGCCGTCTACGACGAGGGCTTCGTCGTCTGGCAGGTCCAGATCGAGCGCGGTATCCCTACGCTGTTCGTTTGGCTGATATACGGCACGGCGCGGTACTCGTACCGAGTCTACGAAGACTTTTTGGTCGCTTTAGCCCGGGCTTGTTCTTGCGAGCGCGTCCGCTTCGCCACCCAGCGCCATCGGGCCTGGCGCCGAGTGCTGGGTCCGCAGTGGCGGCAGACCCCCGAAGGCTTCCTACGAGCAGTCCCAGAGGGTCACGGATAGAGTGAAACAGGAAACCTTCGGAGGCCGTTATGGGTAGCAGCAGCCGGCCGGAAAAGGCGGAGCAGTCGGACGAAGAGCGCCGGTTAGCGGAGCGCGGCGCTCGTGGATTCAACGAGTTCGCCACCAAGTACGCGCCGCAGATCATGCGCAACGCCGAGCAGGCCCAGGCGTCCCAGTCGGAGCGCCGGGACTTGCGGGAGGGCGCTGCGGAAGGCACCGAAGCCCAGATGGTCCGGGCCTCGACGCTCAACGCTCGCGCCCCCGGCGGCATGGGGGGCGGGGCCGCGGTCGGCGGGCTTTCCCGGGCCGTGGGCAATGCACCGCGCATGACGGCTGAGCAGATCACCGCCGGCGAGTCGGCGTTTGAGCGCCGCGGGGCCGCGGGGCTGACTCAGGCGGTGGCCCAAGGCCGCGACGCGCTGCTGACGCCCGGCAGTCAGGGCACCGCCGCGTCTGGCCAGCTTGCCACCCAGAACGAAATTCACGACATGAACCGCGCGACTGCCCGTGCCCGGGAGCGGACCTCGCTCATCATGGGCCTTGGTGGTATGGGCGTGCAGGCCGGCTTGGAACAAGGCTGGTTCCAGGGCGGCGACGGTAGCTCCCCGGAACACGCCAGCGGCAGCCATGCCTTCGCCGATAGGCTGGCACGGAACCGCGGACAATAGGGGGTAGGGAATGGCACTGGCCGCAACGATTGACCTCGACAGCTATACCAGTGGTGGCGAGATCGACGCTTCCCGCCTCCAAGCTTCTGTTTCGCGGCGCCAGCTTCGGATGTACGACAGCCACTTCAAGCCGCTAGAAAATCAGCTCCACGAATTCGCCACGGATCGGGGCTATGCCGGCCGCCAGGCGGCCGATGCCACTGCGACGGCCGAGTCCGCGGCCGCTGGCCGTGACGGCCGGGTCCAACGAGAGCTGAGTCGCTATGGCCAGACGCTGACTGACCGCGAGCAGCGCGTTTCGGCCCGCCACTCGGCCTACGGCGGCGCTCAGGCTGCGGCCGGGTCGGCTAACAAGGCCCGGTCGGATGCGGTCGGCCTCCAGCGGGATGTGGGCCAGGACCTCGGGCAGATGGGCGTGGCTACGTCGCAACAGGCCCAGCGTGACCTATCCCAGGCGGCGCAGATGCACGACACCCGCGAGCGTGAGTACCAGCAGGCGAAGGATCAGTGGCGGGCCAACCGCAACAGCGCCATCGCCTCCGGTGTTGGCATGGGCCTGATGACCGGCAACCCGTGGATCGGCCTCGCCGCGGCGGGCGGTGGCTACTTGGCTTCGACGAGGGAATAACTGGATGGCCCGGCAAACCCCCTGGAATCCGATGGACGACTTGCTCAAAGGCATGCAGGCCGTCCAGAGCTGGTATGATACCCAGGAGCGCCGCGAACTGCGGCAGCAGGAGGCTGAGCGTGCCGCCAAGGCACACGATCTGCGCATGGCTCAGGGCCGACTCCAACAAGACCTTGCCCAGAGCCAAGAGGAACGGGCGGCCGAGGGGCACGATCTCAACCTACAGCTCAAGAGCCTGCGAATCGGTGATACCCAGGAGCGCCGCGAACTGCGGCAGCAGGAGGCTGAGCGTGCCGCCGAGGCACACGATCTGCGCATGGTTCAGGGCCGACTCCAACAAGACCTTGCCCAGAGCCAAGAGGAACGGGCGGCCGAGGGGCACGATCTCAACCGGCAGCTCAAGAGCCTGCGAATCGGTGATACCCGGGAGCGCCGCGAACTGCGGCAGCAGGAGGCTGAGCGTGCCGCCGAGGCACACGATCTGCGCATGGCTCAGGGCCGACTCCAACAAGACCTTACCCAGAGCCAAGAGGAACGAGCGGCCGAGGGGCACGATCTCAACCGACAGCTCAAGAGCCTGCAAATCGGTGAGGCTGAGCGCGAAGCACAGATGACTGAGTGGGGCCGTCGCCTGAACGCCCACCGTGTTGCTTCTGAGACGGACGATGGGTTCAACGAAGGGCAGTTCGATGCTCTCGTAGCCCAGGACAGCGAGCTGCACGATGTTCTGAACATGGTCGTGCAGGACGTTACCGGCGATCCCCAAGCGCGGTTTGTCGGGCTCACCGACCCCATGGAGGGGGGAGCCGCCGGCGTGCGCTTTCTCGACGGGGATGGTGAGCAGGACATCCTGGCCGATGGCCCGGACGAGGACGCTGAGGCGTTCTTGGTGCAACACGACATGCCGGGGGTAGGCTTGGCCGCCCTGGCCTATGCGAACCCGGAGGAAGCGGATCGCATTATTGCGCGTCGTCGTGGGCGCGAGGCGGATCGTGCGTATGTCGAAGCGTTCGAGGGGGCTCAGGACCTCGATGAGATCCAGGTCAGCGATGATGACTACTACCGCCCCGGGCTGCGCGAAAGAAGGCAGGAGGTCGGCCGGCAGTTCCAGGGTCGCTTAGACGCGATGGGTGACCTGATGGGCCAGGTCGTCGAGGGCGGCCGCGGCAGGATCGGCATGGACCCGTGGCAGGAATCGCCCTGGGCTCCGACCGAAGAGGCACAGCCTGCGCCTAGGGGCGCGGAGCGGGTCATGCGCCGGAGGGGCTCCCCCGGGCACGGATTGGGTTTGGGTTCCGATGACGAACAGGCCGCAGGCTCACCGAGACCAGTGGATCAGCAGTCACAACAGGCGGACGAGATGGGCCGCCTGGTTCGCGAGGCTCGTCAGCTCCGGGCGCTGGACGAGCGGCTGGGCCAGGTAGCCACGCAGGACCGCGAGGGCATGCGTCGGCAGGCAGAGGACCACAACACACGAGTCCGTGCTACTCGGACTGCGCTCGACGCCGTTCGTGATGGGCGCATGAGCCGCGAGGTCTTCCGCGAAGAAATCCTACCATTGATGCAGGAGGAAAGGTCGGCCGTGGATCGCGTCCATACCATTGAGCGCGACGGGGCGGAGTGGATTATTCAAAGGGACGAGCATGGCAATGACATCGGCCAGCCGCTGCGCAAGCGCGATTTAGAAGAGGCCAACGTCAGTGCTGACGATTTGATGAAGCAGGCCGAATACCTTGGCGCTCCGCCGCAACTGGCAGCGGCCCTTGCCATGGACAACCGGGCCCGCGGCATTCAGATCGACGACGTCGATTCGCTGGTTGCGCTTGCTACGACGCACGAGATTCTGCAAAGCGGCGTTGGTGCCAACAAATTGTGGCCCGGGAACTGGGGCAAGCCCAGCGGGGTCGAGGATTACTCCGTCGCCGAGATGTCGCTCGCCCCGGCCGCGGCTCAGATGGGGCTGGAGTGGGGCGAGCTGGAGCGCGATTACATGCGACCTATCGCTGGTGCGCACGACCGCGGGGAGATTGGGGACGCGGATCGGGTCATGCGCGGCGTGACCGATGCTTACCTGGAACTGACTCGCAATCGGAATGTGCCTCACGAGCGAGCGCACGCGATTATTCGAGGGAATATCCTGGGCGATCCCCAAGCACTCCGAGACATAGACCAAGATTCCAGCCTCGATTTTCAGCCGCTGGGGCAGTAGCGAATGGCCCGCGATCGCATCGGACGGATCCTAGACCAGCACGCCCCTGAGACGGCGGCGCAGTCTTCGTCGCTCGAAGACACTGGTCGTCGGGTCCACGATGGTGACACCTTCTACGAGCCGGATGGCAGCCGCGTCCGCCCGGTTGGCGCGGACTCCCCGGAGATTCAGCCGGGCGGGGGCCGCCGGGAGCCGGGCGGGTTCGCGGCGCGTGACTGGCTGGAACGTTAC
>SL_5KL_010_SEDDRAFT_10001772_pt1 | contig 12615 bp, 8 predicted proteins | sample SodLakKL_010_SED_FD_9118 | JGI IMG/M metagenome (IMG submission 9118)
GATTACACATGCAGCACACATGAAAAGAAGCGCTTTATATACCATATGGTTTACAGCATGGAGCAAAGCACCATCAACTGCCAGATTTGAACCGAAAGCCACCCCTGCCAGCATATATCCCACCTGGCTAATTATAGTATATGATAACAGCTCTCTCATTTTTGTTTGCACCATTGCAAATCCAGCCCCGGCAACCGCCATAGCAACCCCCATATAGACCACAAAATCTAACGGTGGCAAAACCCGGGCAATAGCATATATTCCAAGTTTTGTGGTTAAACTGGCAAGAATAACGGCAGAATAAATAGTAGCTGCAGGATATCCCCAGGCTACCCATAGGTGGAACGGGATAAAGGCTGTTTTGATCCCAAAACCGAGTACAAAAAAGATCATGCCGCTCTGAGGCAACCCCAAAGCAACAGAACCGGTCTCGGCATAATGCAGTAGTATGCCAAATAGCAACAGCAAACCTCCCAATAAATGCATAAGGAAAAAACGCATCCCTATGTTAAAAACCCATTTTGAGGTTTTCGCATGAAACAGGACTAATGCAGAAGTTGAGATCGTTATCAGTTCCCAGAAAAAAAAGAGGGTTCTAAAATCATTAGCAAGAGTTAATCCAAGTGCACTGATTATGGCTAAAAAGCCAAGCAATTGTTCTTTAAAGTCCGAACGGGTTAACCCAAACAACAAACCCAGGGCCCCAGATAAAGCGAAGCCAAATATCAGAATGCGACTGTACGGGTGCGCAGAAAAACTAAATGGAAAAAACATGCCCGGAAAAAATGATCCATCATATAGTTCAGGTTCGGTCAACATTAAGATAGCAAGACCAAACAAGGGCATAATCCCCAATAATAACAGTAATTGTTGCTTTATTTTTACCATTGCGTCTCCCAGGCCGACTGCCGGCAACACCATTCATTAACAGATTTATCGCTCATTCATTACTAATCTTTCTCGATCTAAGGGTTTACATCCTTTTAAATAGCTTACGCATTGCGAAAAACAAGAACTCAATAATCTGCCGTTTAATTCCAATATTCACTATACAGCAATACAGCAAGTTAAATTATTTGATGATATAATTGTATGAAGTAAAAAATTATTTTGTCTCTCACAGAGAGCCCTGCTATATAAATTGTCCAGGCTATTTCCCAAATCTAAATTCCCTGCTTCATAAAATTAGGGGGAGGGAACCGGGATGAAAGTGTTGGTTTGCACTGATGGTTCAGAGCATAGCCAAAGAGCCGTAAAAGAGGCAGCTAAAATTGCTGCCAACTTGAAACATGTTGATATTTACATAATCAACATTTATGAGGCGGTGGAAAGTTCTGTGTTTGATTATGACAAATCGCTTATGCGGTCTGAAGAAGCCAAAATAATTGAAAGAGCAAAAGCAATATTGCATGAAGCTGAACAAGTTTTTAAAGCAATCAATATAAAGCCCTCTATCATTATAAAAAATGGGTGCCCGGGCTTAGAAATAATCAAAGAAGCCACTGTGGGAAATTTTGACCTGGTAATACTAGGTACCAGGAAGAGAGGGGGTTTAAAGAAACTTTTTTTGGGCAGTGTTTGTAATGCCGTCGTTCAAAGGGTCAGGACAAATGTTTTGATTGTCACACATTGAGGAAATGCAATAATTATTTTATTAACAGGTAATTAAATAACCTTAAACGGGGTGATTAGATTGGATTTTCAAGAAGCAGTGGAGGGAAGAAGAAGTATCCGGTTCTTTACTGATGAAACCGTCCCGGAAAAAGATATAAGGCATATGATCAATACAGCAACCATGGCGCCCAGCGCTGGCAACAACCAGGATTGGCGCTTTATCGCCATCAGGAATAACGAGCTCAAGCAAAAAATGAAAGAAACCTTACAAGAAAAACTGATCAGCCTGGCTAAATATGCCGGCAAAGAAAATCCTGAAAGGTACGGGCATCATCACACGAGTATTCTTTTTGCCGATGCTCCTCTTGCTCTTGTAGTTTTATCAAAGCCATATCGAAGCAAAATGGATGAGATTTTGCGTACATGCGGTTATGCTGAAGCAGAAATAGACTATTTGAGAATGCGGCCCGATTTGCAAACTATTGGGGGAGCAATCCAAACGATCTTACTAACCGCATATACCATGAGTTATGGTAGTTGTTGGATGGTTGCACCAAATGTAGCCCGCCACGAACTCGAACAATTACTGGAAATATCGCCTCCATGGTCTATAACAGCTATTGTCGCAATCGGGCGCCCTGCAAAGGAACCGCAACCCAAACAAGTCAAACCACTCGATGAAGTCCTTGATATTATCGACTGATTGACCAATAGTTATGCTTTGTAGCGCTGAATCCGGGTGCTAATCAAAATATTATAGCTAAATTAGAATTTATCCTCGTAAATACTCAGTATATTTTCGTTTAGGACTAATTTTACCAGTTCGGGATCAAGCTGGCTGGAGGCGACCCGGGCAAGCTCATCTTTTACCTCCCCGATTGTTTTCACCGGGGCATACGGCCTTTCCCTTAACATTGCATCAATTGCGTCAGCAATGGCAATAATCCTAGCCCCGAGGGGTATTTCGTTGCCGCATAATCCTTCGGGGTAACCGGAACCATCATATCTTTCATGGTGGTGTAACACATAAGGGATAAGCTCTTTTAAAGATTTTAAAGGAGAGATGATTTCTGCTCCGATTGTTGAATGCTTTTTAACAATGTTATATTCTTCTTTATTCAAAGAACCGGGTTTTCTTAGTATATGTTCTGGGACACCTATTTTACCGATATCATGAAGCTTGGCAGCCTGGTATAATAAGCGCAAGCTATTTTCTTCCATTTTTAATCTTTTGCCAATTACCCAAACCATATGAGCTGCCCTCTCCTGGTGCCCCTTGGTATAGGAGTCTTTGGCATCAACGGCGGCAATCAGTGAAGCTATAGTTTCTTTATAGTGTTTTTGAATATTATTATAATATTTTTCTACTTCTTCCTCCAGTGATTTATTAGCAACCTGTAAATTTTTTATCCTGTTTTTTTCAGCTTCAGATTGAATACGCCTGGTAATTCCTCTCTTCACGATATCACGAACTGCGTTGTAATCAAAAGGTTTGATCAGGTAATCAAGAGCACCTGATCTCAGTGCTTTTGTTGCAGTATCAATGGATGCATAGGCAGTGATCATGATAACTTCGGTTGCAGGGTTTCTATTTTTAATGGTTTCTAAAAGTTCAATCCCGTTTATGTCCGGCATCCGGATGTCAAGGATAGCTAAATCAAAATCAAGTTGTTCCAAAAAGTTTATAGCTTCTCTGCCGTCAGCAGCAGTTTCAACCTCATAATCATCTTTTAAAATCATGCGCAAAGATTCTCTTGGTCCCAACTCGTCATCGACGACAAGGATTTTAGTGTTATTTTCCATTAATTAATTCTCCCTTTTTGGAATCAGATTCTGCGGTATAAGCCGGTATAACAATACCAAATTTGACAGTATCCCCTTCAGGCTGAACTGCTTTTAATTCTCCACCATGTTCTTCAACAGTTTTTTTACTTACCGGCAAGCCTAACGATACTGATTTGTCAGGTTTAATGCTTAAAGGGCTGAATAATTCATTCAATTCTTCTTGCTTAACCTTTGTCTTTGTGTCAGAAAGCAATATTTTAGCTACCATGTCTCCATTCTTTTCTTCCTTGACGTAAGTTTTTATGTTAATATCCCCTTCATTTCCTGAGGCTTCAAGTAAGTATTTAAGCAGGTAAGAAATTGCCCGGGACATGCTTACTCTATCAGCTTTCACTTTGGCCCTTTTTTTACTATATTCTTTGCTTATTTTTATATTAGTGCCCTGCCCCTGCTCATTTAAGAGTTCGAAGGCAGAATCAATCAAATCATGCAGCTCTATTATCTCATATTTGTACATTAATGGTGACGAATAAGCAATAAGTTGATCAATTATTTCGTTTAATCGCTTGACTTCTTGCTTTACCGTGTAATAAAAATTATTTCTAAAACTACTGTCTTCATATTTTTCCGGTAACATCTGGGTAAATGTTTTTATTGTAACCATCGGGTTTTTAATTTCATGTGCCAGCTGGCTTACAAAGCTATTTAATACTTCTAACTGCTCGGCTTGATGTCTTTCATTTTCTACCTGTTTTCGGGCGGTGATATCATCAACGATCATCACACTTCCAAGTATTTGATTAGCTTCATTAACCATGCGGTACGTGCTTACTTCCAGGGGTATTTTTTCCCTGTTAAAAATATATTCTTCTTTGTTATACTTTCGCCCGCTAATTAAAGTTTCGTAAAGCAGATCGCCAAAGGGGCTTGGAAGGTTTCTCAAGTCCCGGCCAATTAAATCTTCGGGGCTTTCCTTAAAGATGTCCCCGGCTCGTTTATTAAAAGTAGTAATTAGATGGTTATTATCTATGGCGATAACACCGCTGTTCATTAGGTGGAGGATACTCTCAATATATATCTTTTGATTATAAAGCTGTTCATGCAGGCCTATGTCATCAAGGGCAATGGCAATGTTCCCGCATATTGTATAAAGCAACTCTATTTCTTTTTCATAAAACCGTGAACCGGTTATCTTCTCTCCCAGGCACAGAGCCCCATTAAGCTTTCCATGAGCCATAAATGGAATAGCGACCACGGCATGGAGCATCTTCATTTCTTGAAGCAACCCGCCAGGGAAATGGTTCTTCTCTGAATGATCTGCCTCATTTAAATGTAATATACGGTCATTTGCTGAAAGCCAGGAAATGATACCCTCGGTTGCTTTAAACTGTGTCTTTCTCTGCAAAGCAGGATTTAATCCTCGTTGTGCGGCAATGAAATAATCTTCACCGGTTTGGCTTTTTAGCAAAACCGCAATTTTCCCCACCGGCACCAACTCTTTAACAGCATCCAGGAAGAGATCTAAAAAGCGATCCCTATCTAACCGGTTGTTTAATGCTCGTGAAAAATCACTTAAAACCTTAGCCCAGGGTCTCGATGGGTACCCTTCGGCTAACTGTCCCGGCTTACCAACCGCCTCAGCGTGTTTGGCAATAAATGATTCTTCATTGACGTTGTTACCTTGCTCGTTGCTATCAAGGAGGGCTATCTTTTCCCAGGCACGTTCCAATGTCTTTTCCATCTCCCATTGATCATAAGGAGCAAAAATACAGTCATACAGGTATTTGGACAAGCTTTTTGCGTGTTCCCTGAACTGTCCCACACCGATGTAAACCAAACCCGGTTTGACTTTGATCGCCTGTTTCAACCATGTTTCGGCTTCCGAGCAGTCAATATCAACCAATACAATTCCCTTAACCAAATCATTTAATACGGTCCAGCTGTTATTATCACCGTTACTTTCTATGAAAAGATGATCGCCGGGAAAACAGCTTTTTAAGAGTTTTCTTTTACCCTCATCCCTGGTAACAAATAATACTACTTTCAAACAAATCCCTCTTTCTTATAGTGGCTGTCAATTATGCGCTGATAATAACATTTCATAGGTTAATCGGTAATAGAATTTCAAAGGTGGTGCCCCTGCCTTTTTCACTATAAAACCTGATCTGGCCGTTATGCGCAGCTACAATCTTATGGCTAATGCTGAGCCCAATCCCGGTACCATCGCTTTTATTCGTAACAAAGGGATCAAATATTTTATCCTTAATAGAATCAGGAATTCCCGGGCCGGTATCTCTAATATAGATCATTGTTTGCGGGGGTATACTGCGGATATTTTCTTCCACTGCGTTTGTATCTGTTGAATTTTCTATGTTTAATGCAGCTCCTATCGTGAGCGTACCACCCCCAGGCATTGCTTGAATCGCATTAAAACAAACATTTAGCAGGGCTTGTTTAATTAAGCGGCGATCAATTTTTAAACAATCCATTTTATTTCTGTATTCTTTATTGATAATAATGTTTTGCTGATCAGCCTGGGCAGAAACTAGAAAGATAATATCATCCAATATTGTGGAAAGCTTTATGGTTTCAAAATTAAGATCGTCTTCTTTTACGAAATTAAGCAGCTCGGTGACTAAATTGTTAATTCGATTAATTTCCTGACCGGCCACTTTGGAAAAGTTATGCCGAAATTCCTGATCATCATATTTATCCGGTAATAATTCCGCAAATGTTTTAATGGAAACAAGCGGATTTTTTATTTCATGGGCAATTCCCGCAGCGATTTCTCCAAGGGAAGCAAGCCTCTGGGCCTGGCTTTTTTCTTTTTCCAATGCCTTGATTTGAGAAACATCGCTTAATACCATCAGTACTTCCTGGTGTCCGGGCTCGAGAAATGCCTGTAGGGTAGTATTACATTTGACATAACACTTACCTGATCCTTTATTAAGCTGCATCTCTTCTTCCCCTCTTTCAAGGCTGCCATCAACTGTTTTCTGATACAGTGAATAAAGATTATCTTCAAGAACATTATAGGCCTTTTCACCCAGGGCATACTTACCGGGTATTCCAGTTATAAGTTCAGCTTCGCTGTTAAATATGGTAATTACTTCGTTTTTGTTGATCGCAATTAAACCGTTACCCATATTGGCCACAATTTTTTCCAGGTACTGGTTGGCAGTAAGCAAATCCTGGTACAACTGGGCGTTTTTCATCGCTACAGCAATTTGGGAAGAGAGGATAGATAATAGCTGTGCATCTTCTTTATAAAAAGGCTCCCCAGATAATTTCGCGCCCAAGAATAATAATCCTTCCATATTATTATCTGCAAGCAAGGGCACCACTGCATCCAGGTTTGCTTTTTCCATCTCTTTTTTCATTAAACCTTCTAAGCTTTCCGGGTTGCTTCGTTTTAAATCTGAATATAAAACGATCTCTTTATTCTTTTCTACATAATTGATAAGGGGATATAAAGATGAGTTTATTTTGGAAATATTATTATTTAAATCTGCTGTTATATCATTTTTTCTATAAGGTTCACCGGGAAAATTGTACCTCTGGTTTGCCTTAAAACAATAAAAGCCCAGCTCCAGTTGCATGTCATTGACAATACTCTGAGTTAATGAGCTGAGCAAATGATTAAGATCAAGGACGGTAACCAAGTTTTTTGCCTGCTTAATAAGAGAATCATGATAGTCGGTTGCTTTTCCGAAAATATAATTGTCTAAAATAGTTTGCACCAATCTCTTAATTATGGGCAAAAAGATAATTACCAAAAGAGTAATCGGCACAATTAGTAATTCAATATTAGCGGCAAGTAAACCGGGCCTCCAGGTTAACATAAAACGTGATAAAACTGCCAGGATAGCCATAATGATAACCGCAGTCAAAACCACTGCTGTATTGCGACGAAAGGCGAAGCGAATATCCATGAAGCGGTGTCTTACAATGGCATAACTTATTGAACCAATCATAAATAAACTGAAAGCCGGCCCCAGGTTGCGTACGTCAATATCTGCTATATAGATTATGCCCATTAAAGGAAGAACAATGTTTGCCAGTGTAGAAAAGAATAACGATATAACGGTACCTTTAGCAAAATAAGTTAATTGAGTGCGCAGCAAACCCCGAGTATGTTTAATTTTGTGATAAAGAAAGTAAATTACATACCCAAATGCCAGGGCAAAGAACAAGTAATAGGGAACAGCAAAAATGTCATATATTAGCAACCTTTCGACGTATGGTTGACTGATACCCGATATAAAATAAGGGCTTACTGCAACAGCGGAAAAAAACAGGCTACAGCCAAGCATAATAATAGCTATGCGGTCGGAAAACAACTTATATTTAAAAAAAGAAGTGGTAAGAGCATAAACATGCCAGGGGAGCATAATGGCGGCAGCATGACTTAACCTGATCCAAAACAATGTCAGCTCGTAGCTTTGATGTTGAAGATTAACCATCAAAACAGAAAAACTCCATAAGCTGGCTATTAAGGTTAAACTAAAGAAAATGCGATTGGTAAGTGCTTTTGGGTTATTAATAATTACCAGGGACCCAAGGCACAGGTATGCAATTATTGTAGTTGCCAGCAGGTAAACGGCAAAAATATCCAGGATTGCCACCACCTTGGAAAAAATAATCACTTGTAGAAAATTTAATTAGGCTGACCTGCAAACCTATTTATACTTTTGAGATAATCAAACTGCTAACGCTACCTCCAAGTCCTCTTATGTTTATCATGGCCCGTTTAACCCGAGCAATTCTGCCTTTAATCGGAACATAATCGAGATCGCACTTCTTCTCGGGCTCTATCAAGTTTATAGTTGGTGGGATATAGCTGTTTTGCATCGCCAGTACAGTCGCGATTATTTGCAGGGGTCCCGCTGCCGCTCCAGGATTACCAATCATCGATTTTATTGAACTCACCGGGAGATTATAGGCCCTGCTGCCAAAAAGTTCTTTTATTGCTTTTGTTTCAACATGATCCATTAAACGGTGGCCTGTGCCACATGCTGAAATATAATCAATATCAGATATGTTTAGCCTGGCATTAGTTAAAGCGGTCGCCATGGCCTCGTAAAAGGAAGATTTCATCGCAGAAGGGGTCAATACGTTAGACATTCCTCCCCCGTTAAAAGAAGCATACATTTTCGCATTTCTGCGTAAAGCCCTGGTCTTTTCTTCAAGAACCACGACTCCGGCACCTTCAGAAAGGATGCCGCTTTCCCGGTCCTTATCAAAAGGGCGGCTTGCTTCTTCTGGCCTGTCATTATACCCGCTTGGGGACAATCCTGCGGAGCAAAAAGCATTCATAAAAATCGGGGATAGCGACGCATCTACTCCTCCGGCAACAGTCACATCTGCCTCTTCCCGCAAGATGCTGTTAGCGGCAAAGTGAACACAAACTGCCCCGGAAGTACAGGCAGTGGAGATGGTAATTACATTACGGCTATTTTTTAAATAATGGGCTATTACTGTAGCAGGAGTATGTGGTGATGCAGAAAACAGTGAACCCGGATTGGCTGTTCTCTGCTTAAAAAAACTCTGGTATTCATTATGACATACTTCCATATCCAGGTTGCTTGCCCCCATATAAATTGCCGGTATACGATGGGCAAAGTCCTTGAGCGCTAACCCGGCATCCTCGAGGGCCATAACTGCAGCTAACAATGAAAATTTGCAGCTCTTTGAATCTGGCAGCCATTCCGGTAAATCCTGTGACCTGGAATCAATCCACTCCGCCGGTATTTCACCTGCTATTTGACAGGAACATTTGGAGTCTTCCAGGCTTTTAATATGCCTGATACCCGATCTGCCTGTCGAGATAGCTTCCCAAAACATAGGACTGCCGATACCGTTCGGGGCCACCGGACCAAGGCCTGTAATAACTGCTTCTGGCATTATAGTTTCCTTTCTAAGATAGATTATTATTTCCTGGCCAGTATAAATATATTCTGCCTGCCATATATCAGGCTGCTATCCTGAACGCAGTAATTACTGGATGTTAATAGTGACTTTATTTGTTCTTCTGTCAAAAACCAAAAATCATTATTGGCTGTAATATATAAATTGATTGGTATAAAAAGGATCATAGGAATTATACTTTTCACTAATTGGCTCAAAAAGATAACGCGCCACTTCTTTGGGTATTTATTAATTAGCTCATCAATATGTTCTCTAATGATCGGTAATATTTTGGGTTGATCGAGTGGCGTGATCAACACCAGTTTACCCTGTTTTTTTAGGACCCGGTAAAATTCCCCGATCATTTCCTCAGGATCTTGAATTGAATACAAGACATTTACACATATAATCCCTTCAAATGTTTCATCTTCAAATGGCAGTTTATTATTGAGATCAAGTTTGTAAAAATCAACCTGTTTGCCGTTGCCTTTAATTTTCCCTTTTGCCCGAGTTATCATGGATTGGGAACAATCTATTGCGGTAATCCTTATGTTATTGCTTTTGCCTGAATCAAAAAAAGGCTTTAGGTAATTACCGGTCCCACAACCGGCGTCCAGGTAATAATTACCGTTTACGGAATCGAGGGCCTGGCAAACCTCATCGATCATCATCCGGTAAGGGATTAGTTTTAATAAAACGGCGTCATAGACATAGGCATAGATATGCCAAATAAATTTATTCACTTGACCACCCGTGATGATTTTTTAATATAACAATATTTAACATACTATAATTAAACAAAAATTATGAAATACCTTTAAAATATTAAAAAACCACCTGGCTATCAAGTATTTTTTGATTACTGTAATAAAACATTACTGGTTACCCTTTAAGGTTGCTGGAAAGGAATCTTAGTGATAGAAAGGTACGAAAAAATTAAATCATTTAGCCGGCTTCAATAAGACATAAGATTTCTGCTTGATCCACTGCCAGGAAGCCGCAACCACGATTAAGGTTAATAAGTGGTGGATAGCTATGCCGGTGCTAATAGATACTGATGGGCCCAGTTCCTGGACCAGGTTGCCGAAACCATGAAACAAGAGGGGAGCAAACACCACGCCCCGGCTGCATTGTGTTCATAGAAGGTGCCGGTTATTGCCCCGTCATTTCCCAGAATTTCCCTTTCGGGGTACGACCCCCCTGTAAATTTTGTCTATGCCATTAAAATAGGGGCGGAGCACTTCCGGGATAACCACACTGCCATCTTCCTGCTGGTTGTTTTCCAGGATTGCCGCTACGGTCCTGCCAACAGCTACGCCGGATCCGTTAAGGGTGTGGACAAACTGCGCTTTTTGTCCTTCACCGGGCCGGTAACGGATGCCTGCCCGCCTGGCCTGGAAATCGGTAAAATTGCTGCAGGAGGATATTTCCCTGTAAGTGCCGGCGGCTGGAAGCCATACTTCAAGGTCATATTTTTTAGCCGGCGCAAACCCGAGGTCGCCGCTGCACATCAGCATTACCCTGTAGGGAAGCCCCAGTAGCTGTAAGACTTTCTCGGCATCGCGGGTTAGTTTTTCCAGTTCGTCCATGGAGTCTTCCGGTTTAACAAACTTAACCAGCTCCACCTTGTTAAACTGGTGCTGACGGATCAGGCCCCTGGTGTCTCGTCCATGTGCTCCGGCTTCTGCCCTAAAGCAGGCACTGTAGGCCGCATAATAAAGGGGCAGCTGGTCACCTTCCAAAATTTCATCGCGGTGTAAATTGGTAACCGGCACTTCGGCGGTGGGAATCAGGTAAAGATCGGTATTCTCCACCTTAAAAGCATCTTCGGCAAACTTAGGCAGCTGCCCGGTTCCGGTCATGCTGGCAGCATTGACCAGGAAGGGGGGGAATACTTCCCGGTATCCATGTTCGTTGGTATGTAAATCTAGCATGAAGTTAAAAAGGGCTCTTTCCAAACGGGCCCCGGCCCCGTAATAAAGGGCAAAACGGCTACCGGTAATTTTTCCGGCCCGGGGAACATCGATAATATCCAGGTTGTCACCGATATCCCAGTGAGCAAGAGGGGTAAAGGTAAACTCTGGTTTTTCGCCCCAGGCACGTATTTCAACATTATCTTCTTCGTCATAACCATGCGGAACGACCGGATCAGGCAGGTTGGGCAAATTTAAGAGCAGTTGTTCTATTTGTAAGTCAATGTCGCGTAATTTTTCGTCATAATCTTTAATCCTGGCTGATACTTCTTTCATCTCTTGCTTCTTTTCCCGGGCATATTCACTGTCGGCCCCGGCTTTTCCTATTTCCCTGGAGACCCGGTTGCGGAGTTGTTTAAGTTCCTCAACCTCTTTTAAGAGATCCCGACGCTCCCGGTCACTGGTTAGAAGACCGGCCAAGTCAGCTTCTTCACCTTTTTTCTGCATGGCCTGGCGCACTGTTTCTGGATTCTCGCGCACAAATTTTAAATCGAGCATTTTTCAACCTCCTGCAAAATTATTGCGGCTACTTTTTACCGGGGATTACATCTTTTCCGGGGCAATTATCCCCAGGAGCCCCAATCCATTAGCTATAACCTGCCTGGTAGCATCAATTAATAACAAGCGACCGTGCTGAATTTCCGCCTCGCTTGAAAGTACCGGGCAGTTATGGTAAAAACGGTTAAATTCCCTGGCCACATCGATCAAGTAGCGAGCCAGGATTGAGGGCTTATAACTTTCAGCTGAAGCGATAACTTTTTCGGGCAGCAGGGCCAGGGTTTTTACCAGGGTTACTTCTTCTTCCCTGGTTAGTGAAGAAATCGCTTTTTCATCCCATTCCAAATAACCCGGTTCCGCTTTACGGATAATACTGCAGATCCGGGCGTGGGCATACTGGATATAGGCTGCTGTTTCACCGGAAAAATCAAGCACTTTATCCCAGTCAAACTCGACATTTTTAATCCGATCATTGCTTAAATCGCCAAAACGGATCGCTCCGATGCCTACAGCCTCGGCAGCGCTTTCTTTATCCTCAAGATCGGGGTTCTTCTCCTCAATAATATCCCGGGCCATTTCTATCGATTTTTGCAGCACTTCTTCAAGTAAAATAATTTTACCGGCCCGGGTAGACATCCGCCCTTCCTTAAAGCGAATCATTCCAAAGGGTACGTGGACACAATCATTTGCCCATTTATAACCCATTAGCTCAAGCACTTTAAAGAGCTGTTGAAAGTGGAGGGTTTGTTCTGCCCCAACCACGTATAAGGATTTGGCAAAATTAAACCTTTCCCGGCGGTAAATTGCCGCTGCTAAGTCCCGGGTAATATATAAAGTA
>SL_5KL_010_SEDDRAFT_10001773_pt1 | contig 12612 bp, 10 predicted proteins | sample SodLakKL_010_SED_FD_9118 | JGI IMG/M metagenome (IMG submission 9118)
GCACAGAATATTGTGCTCCCGTCCAGCAAAAGTAAGGTAGTAATAACTGGTATGGCATCAATTTCTGAATTGGAGCTTAACAGCATTTGACTTTAAATGACTGTCTATAATCTAGTATAAGATAAATGATCGATAACCCTTTACCTTATATCTCTATTTAAAATATTAAGCTTGAAAAATTGCAGGTATTGTAAAGGTTATTGTGAAGATTATTGTAGAGATTATTGAAAAGGATGGCTGAAAAGTTATTAAGAATACAGCCGATATAATGAATGGTATCTATATAAGTTCTCTAAGATTCTTTTTAGTTAAAGGACTTTCCTGAGCTGTTTTTGTGAGATACATTGATTTATATGCATTCAGCAAGTAATATTTAATAAGACACAGCCAGCGAAATGCATTTGCTAACAATGCTTTTAGCTAGATACAGCAAAAAATACTGAAAAGTATCTTTTTGGGAGGCTCCGGATGCCGGGGTCTCCCCTTAAATTATTTTCAGCAAAATCAAGAGCATTTAACTTTGCACTTATAAAATTCCTCTCTTTCCCTGAATTTTTTGTTTTTTAAGAACAACAATTAACAGAAAATTCACAGAAAATAAGCAGGACACCCAAAGGTTTCGAGAGAATAATAAGTTAATGGCAGGTTTTTAGGGAAACAAATCTATTTAAAAATTAATTGAGATGGTGGGTGTTAATCAATTTGCAGATAAAATTTTTTTATCTTTAAGCAGGAAGCAGGTGTAAATATTTATGAAAGAAAGTACTGCTCGACTCACAAACAGTTTTAAAAATATCCATCCTGTTAATATTAAATATAAAAAAATTCTTTTAGGTTTGCTCGTCACTGCTTTCAGCTTTATTACTCCTAAAATATTATGGGAAATGCAATTTAATATTTTACGAAATATCCATCTGAGTTTAGAAAATTATAATACCAGCTTACTCATTATAGCTGCTATCCAGCTGGTTTTTTTAAACACAATACGCCATCTACCAATTTTTTTAGGTATATTTATTATATCCGATGATTTTTACCATACTCTGAAAAGCAAATCAGAAAAAGCACCTGAAAATCCTAAATATACAGTGTTAAGGAATAATCTTGCCTTCTTATTTCCCTTTGTCTTTACTCCGGTTATCTATCAGTTGATATCAAGGTTTTATAACATGTCCTTTGTTTTTTCAAATGTATCAATATTGGCTATTATCTTCATGTTCATTATCTATAAATTTATTCAGGATGTTAGGTATGTTTTTATAAAAATTATAATTGTAACCCTGATTGTTTTCGCTTTTGACTGTGTTGATATCATACCGATCTTTTACCGTTTAAATTTTGGCAGGGGAGATCTGACCTCTACCATTCACCAGACGGCTGAATTTATTGGAGCAACTCAGATAATAAATGTTCTGGGAATAATCTTCTCTGCAATTCTTCTGGTTAATATAGCTATCCTGGCCAAAATGTCAACCAATTATCAGAAATACCTCCATCTAATGGAAGAGAACAAAAATAAAGAAAGCAAAATGAGCAAGATGCAGATGGAAGCTCTGGAATCCAGATATTATAGAGAAATAAAAAACCTTGTTCATGATCTAAAAACACCGCTGACAACAATTCAGGGCTTGAGCGGCCTAATTCAGCTGGGACTGGAAGAGAGCAAAGTTAAAGAATATGCAAATAAAATTACCGGCACAACAGAAAAAATGAATCTGATAATTTCGGAGGTGCTGCTGGAAGACAAGAAAAACACAATTAACATTGATGACCTCTTTGAATTTGTAAAATCTCAGATTCTATGTGATGATTTTTATAATAATGTTTCCTTTGAAATCAATCAGGATGTAAATTTAAAAATTAATAAATATAGAATGTCGCGGGCTATTATTAATTTAATTGACAATGCTCTAAAAGCAGCCAATCAGAAGGATCAAGCAGTGGTGGTTAAAGCGGCAAAAAATGATGTTGGAGTTGAAATTATTATCAAAGATAACGGGCCGGGCATCTCAGCAGAGAACCTGGAAAAAGTCTGGGAGCCTGGGTTTGCTTTGAATCCTGAAGATACAGGTTTAGGTTTAAATTTCGTTAAAAATGTAGTGGAAAATCACGAGGGTGAGATTTATATAGAATCCAGGAAAGGAATGGGTACAGAAGTTCATATAATTTTAAAGGAGTGAAGTATAATGAGGAATGTGCTGGCAGTCGATGACGATAAGGACATTCTCTACACTCTGGAAGCCATAAGTGAAGCAGCTGATTTTAACATCGTCACAACATGTAATGGCCAAGATCTGCTGGAGATGATGAACCTGGAAAACTTCTCTCTCATAATTATAGATTACTATATGCCAAATATCAACGGCCTTGACCTGGTAAAAGAGATTAGAAAATCATTTTTCAGCATTCCAATTTTAATTCTGACTGTTGATGAATCTGTTGACCTTGCCCGGGAGTTTATTGAAGCCGGGGCCACCGATTTTGCCAATAAACCAATTAAAGCTGCAGATTTGATATCAAGAATAAATCTGCATCTTGATATTGCCAGATTACAGTGTGATAATGAAAATTATATTGATAATTTAGCCGTTCCCAAGGGAATGAGCAGATTAACCTTTAATTTAATCTACAATTATTTAAGGGAGAAAAAAACTTTCCAGACCATTGAGGAGATATCCAGTAATGTTGGACTGGCCTATCAAACTGTCCACAGGTATCTAATCTGTATGGAAAAGAAAAATTTGGTTTCAGTTCAACTTAAATATGGAGAAGTTGGTAGACCAATTCATTACTACAGCTTTAAAGATAGAGCTATAGAGGATTAAAAACTGAGAGATATTGTTAAAGCAAGAATATCTATTTTCAACCCTGCCTTTTTCAGGCGGGGTTATTTTTTGTTGAATATAAAAAATTAAAATAATAAAAAGATTTAAGATAATTAAGAGAATAAATATAAAATTTTTGTTTATTATTATAGAATGAAATTGTAAGAACAATAACTTGCAGGAGGTGAGTAATGATCTGGCCGGATTAAATTTTCAGTCCAGGTAATCATAACCATCAAAAACAACAAAAAAATAGGAGGGACAATCAATGAGTTATAAGTGGCTGAAGAAAAGTTTATTTATCACCTGTGCAACTTTCCTCTTTGTAGCTATTTTTGCAATCACTTCTCTGGCCTGTACCAATATTCTGGTTGGCAAAGATGCCTCTACCGATGGCTCGGTGTTCACCTCCCATACAGTTGATGGCAGGTATGATTCTCGTCTAAGGGTAATCCCAGCCATGGATCATGAAGAGGGGGACATGCTTGATATCCTTCTGGGTCATGATTTGAAAATGGCAGAAAGACCCGATGTTGTGCCTAAGGTTATCGGTCAAATCCCTCAGGTTCCTCACACCTACAAATATTTTGAAAGCGCTTATTCTCTTGCCAATGAACATCAGCTCTTTACAGCTGAAACAACCCAGGGTGGGGCGATTGAAACGAGAAATGATGAAGAAGAAGCGATAATGAGCATCAGAATGCTTGCCAGAATTGCCCTGCAGCGGACTCAGACAGCCAGAGAGGCAATTGAGCTCATGGGTGAGCTTGCTCTGGAATATGGCTTTGCCGAGACTGCCTATCTGGGTGAATGTTTGTCAATCGCAGATCCCAATGAAGTCTGGATGTTTGAAATTTATGGTGCCGGTCCCTTCTGGACCAGAGACAGTGACTATCCTGGAGCAGCCTGGGTAGCTCGCCGGGTTCCTGATAACCATGTCTCGGTTAACCCCAACTACAGCAGATTTAGAGAAATCGATCCCGATGATCCTGATACGATGGTCTCGGAAGGTTATATTGAACTTGCCATTGAACTGGAGATTTATGATCCCGAAGTGGATGGAGAATTTATCTGGAATGAAGTTTANGGTAATGTCAGACCGGGCAGCGANAGATTGTGGAGACTTTACAGTCTGCTCAAACCATCTGTGGAATGGAAACTGGAGGAGACCCATCTCTATCCCTTCTCTATCGAACCTGATGAAAAGCTTTCTGTTGAAGATGTAATTACTTTATTTAGAGATGAAAACATCAGTTCAAAATTAGATGTAACAGAGCATGAAAACTGGTATTATGAAGATAGTGAAGGAAATCTGGTTAAAAGTCCACTGGCTTCACCACAGACAAGAGCTGTATCAAGAGAATTATTTGATCTGCTGGGTCTTGATCATGTTAGACACACAGGTATCTCTAACTGTTCCAGCTTCTGGGTAGGTCAGGCCAGAGACTGGCTGCCTAATGAGATTGGTGGTGTACTGTGGTACGGTCTTAACAGCCCTGCCAACAGCCCGTTTATACCTCTCTATCTCGGGGCAGATGAAATACCGGAATCCTATATGGTATTAAACCGGGATAGGATGGACTATAATTCGGCCTGGTGGGCCTATGCCAGAGTCGATGATGTGGTCAACAGAAAATATCAGGAATATAAGCCGAGATTACACGAGGAACTGCTGGATCCCATGCAGGAATACTGGTTTACCATGCAGGATGCTGTTGAAGGTAAAGCTCTTGAGCTCTATGAGAATCATGGAGCTGACTCAACCAGGGCTTTCCTGACCACCTACAGTAAATCTCAGATGGAATGGGCCGAACAGAGTTACTGGGATTACTTTGATGAGCTCTACTTCAGCCTGACAGGTGGTTTTTAACAGTCAGTGTTAGCTAAGCGCACGAGCCTGGTTATGTTAGTGAAGAGGGGAATTTTTCCCCTCTTCCTGATTTAAAAATTTATTTAAAGGAGTGAGTTTATTGAAACCTGTTAAATCAGCCTTAATATTAATGCTAATTATTTGTTTTCTTCTAACTTTCTCAATTTACGCTGAAGATCAACCATTTGATTGTGGATTTGATGATGAGGTGGTCGAGGAAGCAGGTGATGAATCGGGTGAGGAGCCAGAAATCATTGCTGAAGAACCTTTAGTAGTAACAACCTGTGGTCAGAGCCCCGGTTCTCTTATGGCCCAGCAGCTGGCCAGAAGGGAAGGGATAGAAGTTGAAAGGCAGGACCTTTTAACAGCTGATTATCTTAGAGAAAAATTTGAAGCTGATGAGGGTTTTAGGACTCTCTTTATAACTATTGGCACCAGCGGTAAGGGGCTGGGAGCAGCAGGGATTAATATGGATGATGAAGAAAAAAGAATTAATTCAATAATTGAAGAAGCCAGAAATCAAGAAATGTTGATCATTGGTGGACAGATAGAAGGTGAAGAGCGCAGAATGGACAGAGGCGATGAAAGGTCAATGCATATTGTGGCTCCTCAGGTTGATATTCTTATAGTGCATGTAGGAGCAAACAAGGATAATTATTACACCGACCTGGCAGAAGAGCTGGGGATTCCCATATATTATATAGAAGGAACAATGCAGACTGTAGATCCTCTACGGATAATCTTTGGTTTAGCAGAATAAAAATCTTCCCCTCTGGAAAGCACTCCAGAGGGCGATTATTTTGGGGGGGTGGTTTTATGTATGCTCATGCCTGGCTGATAATCGGAGTTATGACAGTAACTTTTATTATTACTCGCTGGTTTAAGCTGACGACCGAGCTGGCAATATTTGCTGCTGCCGTTGTAGGAGGAATTGTCCACACCCGGGGTATTCCAGTGAGACATCTGATAGAGGGGACTTTCACCTATTTAGATATCTGTCTTATATTTATTACGGCAACTTTATTTATTAACCTTCTCAAAAAAGCTGGAGGAATAAGCTTTATTATCAGAGAAATAATTATCAAATTTAGAGATAGGAGAGTTTTATGTCTGCTTCTCTTAACTCTTGTGCTGCTGATCCCGGGAGCTCTGACCGGAGCGGGAGCAGTAACAGTTTTCACCACAGGAACCCTGGTCGGTACTGTATTAACCTATATGGGCATTGAGAAAACCAGAAGCACGGCAATTATCTTTGTTTGCGCAACCATGAGTGCAGCCGCACCGCCTATCAATCTCTGGGCAATGATGGCTGCTGCCGGAGCTAATATGCCCTATGTCGGCTTTATGAGACCATTACTGGTTCTTTCGCTTTCAGGAGCGTTAATTACAATGTTTTTATTAGGCCGGAAAGGAACCCCGGTAGATTTAGAGAAGGCTCTTAAAGAGCTGCCGGAGCCTCCCGAAGAAATGAGCTGGCTTAGAGTACTGCTCCCCTTCCTGGTTTTCTTTGGAATATTAATTGCCGGGAGAATCTGGCCCTTTCACATGCCAATTCTGGGCCTGCCTCTGATGTTTGTGATTGCAGCAGTGGTTGTTATAATAATCAGCCCAATTAAGCTCGATATCGTTACGACAGCCGGGGAGACTATCCGCTCACTTATTCCGCTGGTAGGGATAATGATAGTGGTCGGCAGCCTGATTCAGATTATGGCTTTAAGCGGTGCTAGAGGGATGGTATCTTTAGGGGTGGTAACTTTACCTCTGGGAGTCTTATTTGCAACTCTCTGGATAATCTCGCCGGTGGCTCAGGGAGTCTTCCAGTATGCAGTTGCGCCCCTTCTGGGTGTACCATTAATCTTTCTCTTTGATATGGAGGGAGTTAATATAATTATTGGACTGGCAGCGCTATCAGTTATGTGGCCTCTGGGAGATGGACTTCCCCCGACTGCAGTTGTCGGCAGAGCAGCGGTTCTAGAATTAAATTTTGAGGGCAGATATTATCGAGATTTTCTCAAAACCGCCCTGCTGCCAATTCTAATAATGCTGGGCATCTGTACTCTCTTTTTAATATTCAGCAATCAGCTCTCCTTCCTTATTTAAGTTTAATATCAGATAGAAGATTAAGGAGGTCATAAATATTATGCTGACATTTATCAATACCCTGGTAAACTANAGTTATTATCTTTTCACCATCTTGATTTCTCTGCTTTTGATTCGTGAGATCATCAAAACTAAGGATATATACGAAGTTGTATTATATAGTATAATCCTGATTCCCTTTATCTTAAGATCATTACGCTTAAAATAAATTATTACACTTTAAATAAAAAATTAAACTTAAAATAAAATATTACACTAAAATATAATATTTTACTCAAATTAATATTTTAAAAATGATTTCCTTATTTTATAAAAATTGGAGGTGGGGCAGATGGAAGAGAAGCAGAACCTCAAGATTCTCAAATTTATCTGTCTGACGCTGGCAGCAGCGGCAATTATAATATCAGGAATGGCATTCTATCAGCACCGGAACTATCTGGAAGAGGTTGTCCTGGGGCCGGGGGTAACTGCAGTCAAAACCCTGGGTGATTATTTCGAGCCCCTGAAAGGCACTATCAATGATAGCAACATCTATTTCCTGGACAGTGGAGAGCCCGGCGCCACTGTAATGTTAATCGGGCGCTCTCACCCTGAAGAACCGGCCACTAATCTGACTGCTCAGTTGATAGTAGAAAATGCCGAAATTGAGACAGGCCGGCTGATTGTTGTTATCAGCGCCAACCGGAGTGCTTCAACCAGCTCAAGACCAGGGGAGGGATATCCTCTTTATTTCAGTATAGCTACTGAGTGGGGCAGCAAAACTTTTCGCATGGGAGATCGCTGGACTCATCCTCTTGATTCCTGGCCTGACCCTGAGGTATATGTTCACTACCCGAGCAGGCAGATGCTCTCCTATGCCGATATTAGAAATCAGAACCGGACCTGGCCCGGGCGGTCAGATGGCACAATTACTGAACAGACTAACTATGCTTTTATTAATTTAATAAGAGAAGAGGGGGTTGGGTTATTTATTGATCTTCATACTGCTGAGCTGGAATACTCTGTTAATAACTGTATTGTTACCCATGAAACAGGTCAGGATATTGCTTCAATGGCAGCGATGCTTTTAACCTTTGAGCAGTTTGAATATCCAATCGGGGTAGAATTTTCTCCTCCCGCTCTAAGAGGGCTTTCTCACCGGGAAGTTGGGGATCACACAGATGCTATTTCTCTTCTTTTTGAAGCACCTACTCTGATTCTTGACAGAATCCGCGGGGTAACAGGAGAGGAACTTTTGCTGCTGGGAGATGATCCCTTTGTCAGGAGGGCTGGAGAATATGGACTTCTTTATGTGCCGATGCCGGAAGAGGGCTGGCCGATGGTAACCCGGGTTGCCCGACACATGTCTACCTTTTTAGAGGTTTTAGAGCAGTGGAATTTTAACTATCCTGATAATCAAATAGTGGTGGTTAATCTGCCCCGTTATGCCGAAGTAAAAGCAAACGGAATAGGATTTTATTACAGAAATCCAGCTGATTATCCTGCAGAGAGAATCAGATATGAATAAAATTGTTTGTATTATTTTAACTTTCAGAGAAAACAAGATATGAGATAAATTGCTGTATTCTTTTGCTTTCTGATAGAACCAGATATGAACAAAGTTATTAGTTCAATTTTTCTCTCAGAGAGAAACAGGCAAAAACAAAATTAGATAATTATTTATATTACTCTATTCTTATTAATTCCCGGGAACAAATCACCGATATTTTATTATTATAATACCGGATATCAGGACAAGACAAAGCAGAAGGGAAATAACTAAAGTGGTGCTATATTCTACCTGATAGTAGATATCACCTGTTCCAGTGGGAGGAAAGGGGACGGGATCAACCAAAATCCCGTTATTGCGGGCAAGATCTCTAATATTCAATATATGGATAATCGGCGTTCCTCCAGAAGCAAATTCAAAGATAACTCCCCTTTCTTCACTAAAAACTTCGGCAGGCAGTTCCTTATGCAGACCTGTGGTCAGATTTAAATAGGCCGAGGTTTTTCCCACATTGGCAGAGCTGCCGCCAATATTTATGAAGCATTTAATCCTGCCGCTGGCTTCAGCCTGATAATAGCTCAGTCTTGTCGCTATATTATCTTCCAGGTTCTCCTTATAGATCAGGGGATAATCAGATTTTTCAGCAATATTTAGGAGAACTTCCTTGCTTTCCAGACCGGCAGCGGTATCATTTTGTCCTCCCAGCGAAATGGCGATGGGCTCATCAGGAATAATTCCCTGAGTGTTTAAAACCTTCAACATATCGAGAAAAGTAAAATCAGGCAGATTGGCCCCATACATAGAGGAACCCAGAGAAAGAATTAACAAGGACTCCAGCTCCATAGCACTGGCTGCTGAGAGGACGGCCAGTATAATTCCAGGAAATGAGCTGCTGCCTCCCACAGCCAGGCTGTCGCCCTGTTCTAAGCCCAGTTCAAAAAAGTATTTTACCAGCAGGGCAGCAAAATCAGGGCTGGCTGAAGTCCTTTTGGCTTCTAAATTCCCCAGAGTTGTTGTTAAGGGGGTAAATTCAACGCCGATAATTCCTGTTCTATTGGGATCCAGCTCTCTATCAAAGGCTACGCCCCTCTCTATTCTGGCATGGTAGATATGATCCAACGAAGCTGCCATAATCTCTGCTGCTTCAATTTGGACTGCATAATAATCGGTTTTAACCCTTTCCCGGCTGAGCTCAATGTATATGCTGCCGATCAGGGCTAGAATACCAAGCAGGACAATAAATTTTAAGGGTATTTTGGTTTTCTTCCAGCTGTGATACATATTGCCAGACTTCCTCTCGAGATTTAATTAAACAGCTCTGCCATTTCCGGTCTGGATTATAGGCAATATGCTGTTTTAGGTCCGGATTATGAAAACAACACTTTTTCAGAATTTGTTATATAAAGCAAAACCCTTAATGAATTAATCATACCTTTTATAGTCTATATTATAAGCAGCAATACCATGCGGGTTATTGAGGTTATGAAGGCTGTCACCAGAATTGTTTTAGTAATACCCTGTTTGATCATTTCATTGGCAATCAGACCGGGAATAATATAACCGATCACTCTGATGTCGGTCTCAAAGACCAGAAACTGAATTAGATAGCTTGAAATAAACCAGCTGAAAATAAATGAGGAGACAACGGCCAGCATAAATCTTCTTTTACTATAGATGATTATGAAGTTGGAGAGCAGCAGAACAAAGAGATAACAGATAAAAGCCACAACAAATGTCATTATTATCCTCAGCGGCTGATCCCAGAAATATGCCAGATATCCGGGTGTAATAAGCCCACCGGCAGTAAGCCCAACCAGCTCCAGAAAAATATAGTTTAATATTATCCCGACCCCTAAAGCTTTTATAAACATCATATTTCCTCTCCATTTTCCTGAAAATATTCAATCAATTTGAGCCCCGCGTTCTTGGTATTTCCAAAGCCAAAAAGCAGCAGATCTGACTGAAGATCGTGGCTTAAGTTTTTCAAATGTTTAAAGATATCTCTGAAATTTGCTCTCGAAAATTTTTTCTGGGAAAATCCGTAACTGGTTAATCTGCTGCTAGTCAGTCCATCTTTTGAGCTCTCATTTTTTGATACTTTCAGCTTTGAAAATTTGTCCCTGGTTGAATCTGCTCGAGGTGAAGCAAAACTTTTTAATAGATAAACTGGAGAATAGCCCATAATATAAAGTTCGGTAAAATCAAGAATTTTAGATAATTCCATAAACTCTTTAACCCGATATCCTCTATCAAGCCGGCTGTTAAAGATTCCGACCAGGGGAAGATTTTGATAATTTTCGTAGCCATACCAGCTCTGCCAGGTCTCCCAGGTAGTGATGGTGGACTCAAAATCATTGGCGGCAAAAGCATTAATAAAGTAGAGATTGTGCTTGTCCAGGGTGAGTCTAAAAAAGTTAAGGGCTCCGGGATCAGGATTTCCTCCCGCCATTCCCCTGAGAGCAATCTTTTCATCTATCTCAAACAAATGACAGACTGCAAGAGTGCAGGCAACATTTTCCCTGAAAACCGGTGATTTAAAATAATCTCGTAAATTTGTTTTTTCCAGCCTGTTGAAATCTGCTAAAATAATTCTGCTACCTCTCTTCTCGGCAGCAGCTTTAAATTTATCGAAAAAACGGTGATCAGCAGTAATGAAATCCCCGTCTTTTGGTATCGTTAAAGCCAGTGTCGAAGCAATCTCATCCAGGCTTTCCCCCATTTTATCCTGATGATCATATCTGACATTGGTGATAACTCCAATGTGGGAGTTGAGCAGCCTGTTTTCTGAAATCCACTGCATTTCAGGACTTATAGCCATACATTCAACAACCAGAACATCGATTTCCCTGTTCTTTATAGAGTTAACTAGACTTACCTGTTCAGTAATTCTGGGTATACCAGCTCTAAATATCTCTTTTTCACTGCCATCTTCATAAATAATCCTCGGCTCTGTGCCGGTCGTCTTGGCAATGGTTTTGTATCCGGCAGCAGTTAACCCTCCATGTATCAGCCGGGTGGTTGAAGATTTTCCCCGAGTTCCATTAACATGGATAACACAGGGAATTTTCTCTAAATTTCTTCTATGAAGGCGATATTCTAAGATACCAGCAATAATCATCAGAACAAACAAAGCCAGCACTATTATCATCATATCTCCCCTCAATCCCCGGGAATAACCCATTATTATCAATAATTATCCAGAATTAAAATTCAGTTATAATAAAATTTATTAAAATTTTATGCGGTTACCTGTTGAAAACTTGAGTTTAACTTGTTATTCTACCATTATTCTAACAAATATATTCTAAATATTTTCTAAGCAAAAATATTTTAAAAATATAAACTAACACCTATTCTAAACAAATAATTCACAAAGAAAAAGAAATATCCTTTTTTAAAATCATTTGGTAAGTCCTTTATATTAATTCCTGTATTGTAATTCCTATAAAAATTATAACACAAAAGTAATGAAAGGTCATGAAAAAAGAAGGCTGAAATTTAAGGGGAGGTATCATGCATTATCAAAGCTATCAATCAGTATCAGAATACTTAATGGATGTTGAAGCTTTTCTCCTCCTGAATGAAGTGAAAAACAATCTGCCTCTGGGAATTCTTTACAAAATTGAAGAGAAAAATAAAAATTCCCGGGAGGATGCCCCTTTACTGGGCAGAATAACTGCAGCTGGAGAGAATATACTGCTGACAATAATGACACCACCCCGGGACCTGGTTATTGCAGGCAGCAGCCAGGCTGATCCCGCACAGCTGGAAGAGGCAGTCAATCTGGCAGCTGCAGAATTATCTTCTCCAGCAAGATGCTTAAACCTTCCTGGCGTCCTGGGTGAGAAGACTCTGGCCTCAGCCTTTCGGGATGCCTGGGTTTCCAGGACAGGCTTGGATTCTAAACTGGCCATGGAGCAGAGGATTTTTAAACTGGAAAAAGTTAAACCAGTCCAGAAAAGCCCGGGAAAATTGCGCCCGGCCAGGACTGCTGAGCTGGATCTCCTGACTGACTGGTATATTGACTTCTGCCAGGAAAGTCTGAATAAGGACCCCTCAGAAGAAGAGTCCAGAGAGTCTCTGGAAAAAGCCATTCAGGAGACAAGATTATACTGCTGGGAGATAGAAGACCGGCCTGTGTGCAGCGTCTCAAAGTCCCGCATTTTGAAAACGACGGCTGCCATTGCCTTTGTTTATACTCCCAAGGATATGAGAAAACAGGGATATGCCACCTCGGCTGTGGCTGAACTAAGCCAGAAAATCCTGGAGGAAGGCTATCAATCCTGCTGCCTTTTTACCGACCTGGCAAACCCAACCTCCAACAGCAT
>SL_5KL_010_SEDDRAFT_10001774_pt1 | contig 12609 bp, 14 predicted proteins | sample SodLakKL_010_SED_FD_9118 | JGI IMG/M metagenome (IMG submission 9118)
CTGCCGCCGCCTCCGCCGCCTATTGGCTTCTTGCCCATCCGCTGTCGACGGGGCCGGCTACCGACGATCTCGCCATCGAGGAGTTCGAAGAGCCGGAAGAGGAGACCGTGGCGGCCGAGACCGATGACATCGAGCCAGCCGGTGAGACCCCCTTCGGCCTTGAGCTGCCGGGGCGTTACAGCTTCCGTGACGACCCTGAAGACGCAGACCCCGGCCCCGCTCCGGTCGAAGCCACAGAGACCCTGCAGCTGCTCGAGACACCTTCGCCCTCGGACCACGGGGCGCCAGAGGCCGAAGATGGGGAGGATACCGATGACGCGGACACGCCCGTGGAGGGCGCGACGGACAGCGCAGAAGCGATGTTTGACGATGGTGCCGAGTGGGTCCGCGGCGAGGAGGCGGAGCGCTATACCATCCAGATATTGGCTGCCTCGCAGCCCACGACACTGCAAGGCTATGCGGAACAGCACCCCCTGGACGAGCCGACCCACCTGGTCGCCACCGAGCGCGACGACGGTGATCCCTGGTTCCTGCTGTTGCACGGCTCTCACGCGGATCGTGATGCCGCCCACGCCGCCCTGGAATCGCTACCCGACGAGATCGCCGAGCGCGGGGCCTGGGTCCGCTCTTTCGAGTCCGTAGCCGAGCGCCTGCTCAACGACGACTAACTTGGAGTCAGCCGAGTGACACCTGTAACGGGCTGTCAACTTTTTGACGCACCAAGTGTGTCATTTTTTTGACATGTCAGCAGAACGTCCCACTGCCTGGATCCGCTTCCCGGAGGCCAGCGGCCGTCCGGATCTGCCGCTTCGCCTCGGCGATACCCTTGAGGCGCGAGCCCGCCTGACCAACCGCGGGCTGATCCTGATCCTCGGCAACCATCGGCTTCCTGCCCGGGCCGATGTCCCGGTGGCCGACGGTGACCGCCTTCGGCTGCGCGTGGCCGGCCTGGGCCACCCCCTGATCCTTCAGGTCACCGACCACCTCGGACCCCGGCCGGCGCTTGAGTGGGCCCTGCGTCAGGCCCTGCCCCGTCAGGACACGGCGGAGTCGCTGCTCGGCGCCCTGCGCCAGACATTCCGTCACCGACTCATGAACTCTGCTATGCACACAGCGTGCCAAGAGTTCCGCGATGCCCTGCCGTCGACCCGCGCACTGAGCTCGGCTGCCGGGGTCCGGCAGGCCCTGACCCACGCCGGCACCCACCTGGAGGCCCGCCTGGCCCGCGGGGCCGAAACCGGCAGGGACCTGAAGGGGCGATTGAGCGCCTGGCTCGCCGCCCTGCGCCGGCACCACACCGAAGAAAACGGCCGTCCGGTTCGGCCGCCGGGCGATGGCCTCCCGGCCGAACCGGCCCTGCTCGGTCAGCTGGAGGCCTTCTTCTGGCGCATCCAGGCCCTCCAGGCCCTCCAGGCCCACCGCGCCCTCCACGCCCACGGGACACCGGACTGGAGCCTGGATATTCCGGTGCGCCAGGATGGCGCCCTGCATGCCGTGCGACTGCGCATCCGCCCCGCCACCGGCGCCGCCGGCAGTGCGGCGTGGACCATCGAGGCCCGGCTGGCGCTCGAGCGCCTGGGGCCGGTGGCGGCCTCGGTGCATCTGGCTGGCGGTCGTGCCGACCTCACCTGGTGGGCGGCCCAGCGCGACAGCGCAGAGCGTCTGGCCGGCGCGCTCCCGGGGGTGGAGCAGCGCCTGCGCGCTGCCGGCCTTGAGCCCGGCGCGATCACCTGCTATCACGGCTGGCCAGCCCATGACAGCACCGCCCCCGCATCCACGGCCACCCCGGGAATCATCGATGAGCAGGTCTGAGCCAGAGCCGGACGAATTCGGACGAACGCTCCTGAAGCGGGCCAGGGCCCGGGGCTTCGCGCTCCCGGACGACCCTGACCTGGCCGCAGCACTGGCTGGCTTGGAAGATCGTGCCGAGCTACCTGCGGAGGTCGCGGAGGCCATTGCTGCCGCGCTGGGGTTCCTCTGGGCCGTCGAGGAGGAGGTGCAGCCCCCGGGCGAGGATCCGGCCCCGGATCACCCCGAGCCGTCGCCCTCGCCCCGCCCCGGGCCGTGAAGCAGGACCACCAGGTCCGCCTCGACCTGGCTGATCTCACAGGTATCGGCAATCTCTCGTGCCGCAGCGCCCTTGCGCGCCATGCGGATCGCCTGGTTGAAGCGGCTGCCGTCGGTCCCGCCGGCGGCGGCCACCTGATCCAGGCGCCGCCGCAAGCGGGCCAGATTCTGCTCCAGCCGCGCCAGATGCTCCCCCTGGCCCACGGCACCAGCGGAGAGGCCACGGAAATGCTCAAGGATCTGCCGGGTCGTCGCCTCGATGCCCTCCATGCGCTGTTCTGCCTGTCGAACCCGCTCCGCAGTCCGCTGCACACGAGTCACCGCGTACCCCGCCGCCACCAGGGCAGCGGCCAGGGCCGCGAGCAACACGCCGATCAGCCACGCCATGCGGCCCTCCTTGTCAGCGGGTTCGCCGCCACTTGGTCCCCTCCGGCGTGTCCTCCAGCTCGATCCCCCGCGCCTGAAGCTCGTCGCGGATGCGATCGGCCTCGGCGAAATCCTTCGCCTTGCGGGCCGCCGCCCGCTGCGCCACCAGCGCCTCGATCTCCTCGGCCTCGGTAGCGGCCACATCGCCGTGCAGGTAGCGCTCCGGGTCCTGTTGCAGCAGCCCGAGGATCGATCCGAGCTCGCGCAGCTCGGCAGCCGCCGCGGCAGCCCCCGCCTGGTCACCGCCCTCGCGCAGGCGATTGACCTCGCGGGCGCTCTCAAAGAGCACGGCCAGCGCCTCACGGGTGTTGAAGTCGTCGTCCATGGCCTGACGGAAGCGCTCCCGCGCCCCAGTCTGCGCCGGCTCGGCCTGCGGCAGTCCACGCAGGGCGTTATAGAGCCGCTCCAGCCCACCGCGGGCCTCGCCCAGCGCATCAACCGTGTAGTTGAGCGGGCTGCGGTAGTGGCTGGAGAGCAGGAACAGGCGAACCACCTCGGCCGGGTGTTCGGCGAGCACATCGCGCACCGTGAAGAAGTTGCCCAGCGATTTGGCCATCTTCTCGTCATCGATGCGCACATGGCCGTTGTGCATCCAGTAGTTGACGAACCGGTGGCCGCTGGCGCACTCGCTCTGGGCGATCTCGTTCTCATGGTGCGGGAACTGCAGATCGACCCCGCCCCCATGGATATCGAAGTGGCTACCAAGCAGATCCCGGGACATCGCCGAGCACTCGATGTGCCAGCCGGGCCGACCATCTCCCCACGGCGAGGGCCAGGCCGGCTCACCGCTCTTGGCCGCTTTCCAGAGGACGAAATCCACCGGGTCGCGTTTGGCCTCGTCGGGCTCGATACGCGACCCCGAGCGCAGTTCCTCCACCCGACGCCCAGAGAGCTTGCCGTAGTCCGGGAAGCTGGCCACCGAGAAGTAGACGTCGCCGTTCTCCCCGACGTAGGCGTGGCCGCCGGCGATCAGCTCCTCGATCAGCGCGATCATCGACTCAAGGCGCTCGGTGGCACGCGGCTCATGGTCGGGGGGCTCGACGCCCAGCGCCGCGCAGTCCTCGTGCATGGCCTGGATGAAGCGATCGGTGAGGGCGCTCATCGGCTCGCCGTTCTCCGCTGCGCGGCGGATGATCTTGTCGTCGATGTCGGTGATGTTGCGCACGTAGGTCACCTCGTAACCCAGCCAGCGCAGATAGCGCACCACCGCATCGAAGACCACCAGGGCGCGGGCGTGGCCCAGATGGCAGAGGTCGTAGACCGTCATACCGCAGACGTAGATCCGCACCCGCCCCGGTTCGATGGGCTGGAACGGCTCCTTGGTACCGGTCAGACTGTTATGGATCTTGAGCATCACTCCCCCTGCGCGCCTTGCTCGGCGGCGAGCGTGGCGGCGCGCCTGAGCCGCTCAACCACCCGCTCGCCACCCATCAGGTCGACCACCGGCTGCAGTTCCGGACCGCTACATCGACCGGTGAGCGCTGCGCGCAGCGGCATGAAGAGTTGCTTGCCCTTGACCCCGGTACGCTCCTTGACCGCCTCGGTCAGGCCCTTAAACCGGGTATAGCCCTCGTCGGCTGCCGCCGTCGCCGCCTCGAAAAACCCCGGCCCGGCCGAGACGATCGCCGCCTCGGCGTCGTCATCGAGTTCCGGCGGCCCGGCGAAGACCCGTTTGGCCCAGTCCCGCGCATCCGCCGGGAAGCGCACGTTGTCGCGCACGGCGTTGACCAGGTCGTCGGCGTACCCCGGGGGCACCAGGGCATCGATCCCCATCCACGGCCGCAGGCGCCGCGCCGGGCTGCCGTGCACGGCCTCGTCCTGCCAGTGGCGCAGGTGATCCGGGTCGAAGCGCGACGGCGCCGTGCTGATTCGCGCCGGCTCGAAGACCTCGGCAAGACCGGCGAGATCGAGCAGCGCCTCGGACTCACAGGTGTGCCCCACCCGCGCCAGGTAATTGAGCACGGCCTCGGGCAGGTAGCCCTCCTGGGCCAGCTCGCCGACGGAACGGCTGCCGTTGCGCTTGGACAGCGGCGCNCCATCGGCCCCGGTGATCAGCCCCATGTGGCCGTAACGCGGCGCCGACAGCCCCAGAGCCTTGAGGATGAGCAACTGCCGCGGGGTGTTCGTAAGGTGATCATCCCCCCGCAGGACATCGGTGATCCCCATCAGCGCGTCATCGACGGCGTTGGTGAACAGATACGCGGCGGTGCCGTCGGCACGGCGGATGATGAAATCGCCGATGTCATCCGTGCGGAAGCTCTGCTCACCGTGGATGCGGTCATCGAAGCGGACCTGCTCACCGCTCGGCACCCGGAACCGCAGAGCGGGCTGCATCCTCTCGGCGCGCTTGCGCGCGACCTCATCGGCGCTAAGGCGTGCGCAGGTGCCGGGATAGCGCGGCGGCTGTCCGGCCGAGCGCTGGGCACGTCGGGCCATCTCCAGCTCGCGCTCGCTGCAGAAGCAGGGGTAGGCCCACCCTTCGGCCTCGAGTTGACGGTAGTAGGCGTCGTAGAGAAAGCCGCGCTCGAACTGATGGTACGGCGGCGCCGGCCCCCCCACCTCCGGGCCTTCCTGCCAGTCCAGTCCCAGCCAGCGCAGATCGCCCATCAGCGAGCGGGTCGCCTCCGGGCTGTAGCGCTCGCGATCGGTATCCTCGATCCGCAACACGAACCGCCCGCCGTTGCCGTAGGCCAGCAGGGCATTGAACAGGGCCGTGCGCAGATTCCCCAGGTGCAGGGCACCGGTCGGGCTCGGTGCGAAGCGTGTCTTGACGGTCATCTCGTTCATGGCGGGGCATTTTAACAGCGTCGCCCTGTTCCGGGGGCATCCCACAGCCTTGCTCGCACGCTGCCCGCGGGCGACACTGGCGCTCTTTGAGCAACACCGGATCCGGACCGACGCCATGCCCCGACCCGTTCTGGTCATCGCCGACCTGCACCTGGACCGCAGCCGCCCGGCTGCGACGGAGACCTTCCTGCGCTTCCTCGCAGACGAGGCACCCCAAGCCGAAGCCGTCTACATCCTGGGCGACTTGTTCGAGGCATGGATCGGCGACGACGCGGTCGCCGCCGATGACCCTGTCCTGGAGGCCCTCCGCGCAGCCGCTGCGCACACCCAGATCCACGTCATGCACGGGAATCGGGACTTCCTCCTCGGTGCCGATTTCGCCGCCGCCAGCGGTACCCACCTGCTCCCTGACCCCAGCGTGGTGACCATTCACGGTGAACGCGTGCTCATGATGCATGGCGACAGCCTGTGCACCGATGACGCCGAGTACATGCAATTCCGCGCCATGGTTCGCGACCCCCAATGGCAGCAGCAGTTCCTGGCGCTGCCGGTGGCGGAGCGACTCGAGCAGGCACGCCAGGCCCGTGGCGCCAGCACCGAGCGCAACCAGCAGCTGGATGAGGCGATCATGGATGTCACCCCGGTGGCGGTGGATGCGGCGCTGAAAGAGCACGGGGTGCGCTGGTTGATCCACGGACACACGCACCGCCCGGCGATCCACGACTTAGACACGCCCCTGGGGTGGGGCAAGCGCTTCGTGGTGGGCGACTGGTTCGATCAGGGTAGCCTGCTGCGCTGTGGGCCCGGGGGCTGGGCGCTGGAAACCCTCTCCCACCGCCGCTAGGCAGCGCCGAAGACGGGCGTCGCCGTCCGCGGCTAAGCGGTCTCGGCCGGAGCTACCCGGGCCAGCGCCTGCTCAATCACCTCCGGACCGGCCCCCGGCTGTCGGCTGCCCTCGGTCAGCGTGCGCCGCCACGCACGGGCCCCAGGCAGGCCATTGAACAACCCCATGAGCACCTTGACCAACTGGCTCATGGGCACCCCTTCGCACCGACGCGCCTCCACGTACGGCAAGTAGGCCGTCACCACAGCACTGCGCTCGGGCGGCTCGCTTCCAAAGAGCATGGCATCCCACTGCGCCAGGGCGTAGGGGTTGGAGAAGGCCTCCCGGCCGATCATCACACCGTCGAGGTGGCGCAGCTGCTCCTCGATACTCGCCGCGTCGGCAATCCCCCCGTTGATGGCCACCTCCAGTTCGGGGCGCCGCGCCTTCAGTCGATGCACCCGTGCGTAATCGAGGGGCGGGACCTCCCGGTTCTCCTTGGGACTGAGCCCGGAGAGCCACGCCTTACGGGCGTGGACGATGAAGGTCCGGCACCCGACGGCGGCGACGGTCTCAATGAAGGCGTCCAGAAAGGCCTCGCTATCGTGATCATCGACCCCGATGCGCGATTTGACCGTCACCGGCAGGCGTGTTTCTGCCTGCATGGCGGCGACGCACTCGGCCACGCGTGCCGGTTCGAGCATCAGGCAGGCACCGAATCGCCCCGACTGCACCCGATCACTCGGGCAGCCCACATTGAGATTGACCTCGTCGTACCCCCACTGCTCGGCAAGGCGCGCGGCATGGGCCAACTCCTGCGGATCGCTGCCGCCGAACTGCACCGCCACCGGGTGCTCCGCCGGGTGAAACGGCAGGAAACGCTCCGCCGCCCCGTGCCAGAGCGCCACGGCGGGTACCATCTCGGTGTAGAGACGCACATCGGGCGCGAGGAGCCGCAGAAAGTAGCGCGACGCCGGCGTGGTCCAATCCATCATCGGGGCCACGCTGATTGGCCCGTGTACGCGCGGCTGCTCGGTCATCGATCCCCCTCCATCCAGATCCTGCCGTGGCGGTTTGCCATGATCGGCGGGCTGCGTATTATAAGCCAAGACACGAGTACAAGCGGCGCACCCCTATGACCCAGTCCGTGACGCTCTTCGGTACCAGCGGCTGTCATCTTTGCGACCGAGCCCGCGAGCAGATCGAGCGCTACGCGGCCTACGCGGCGTTGGACCTTCAGGAGGCCGACGTGCTGGAGCACTACCCGGATGCCCCGGAACTCCAGGAGCGCATCCCTTTCCTCGAGGGGGCGCAACAGGAGGAACGCCTGTTCTGGCCCTTCGACGCCGCGGATCTCCATCACTGGCTGCAGGCAGGATCCCGACCGTGAACCGACTGCTGCGCCTGACCGCATATCTCGCCATCCTCGTCCCCACCCTGCTCGGCGCGCGGCAGGAGCCGCCAAATGACCTGCCCTTTGAACCGGACGAGAATGAGCGATGGGTCCTGGTGGACACCGATTCGTACCGGATCACCGTCTTTGACGGCGAGCGCGCCTTCGCTCACTTCGAAAACCCCGCCGTCGGCCGGTACGGCACGGCGGAGACCCGCCGCCGCGGGGACCGCACCACCCCCCTGGGCAAATTCCGCATCAACCGCATCAACGAAGAGAGCCAATACCACCTGTTCCTTGGGCTGGACTATCCGGGCATGGACAACGCCCGCGAGGCGCGGGATGCCGGGACGATCGATCAGGAGGAGTACCTGCATTTCCTCGACGAGTTTGCCCGGCTCGGACGACCCCCCCAGGGCACGGCCCTCGGCGGACATATCGGTATCCACGGCGTGGGGGACGGCGACGTCCAGTTCCACCGACAGGTGAACTGGACCGACGGCTGTGTGGCCCTGGAGGACGATCAGGTTGAGGCCCTGGCCCGGTTGGTGGGCATTGGCACACGCGTGTATATCCGCTAGCATTCAAGCACGTACAGGCAGACAAAAAACCTTCACATCACAAGGAGATACTCGATGCCTCAACGTTTCGCATCCGTTGCCAAACTCGCCGCCGTCGGCGCGGCCTTTGGCCTCGTGGCCGCCTGCGCCACCGTCGACGAGGACGAGATCGGCGCCGCCGTGGACCGGGAGATGGAGGACATCTACGCCGAGATGGACGAGACCCGCGCCATCGCCGAGGAGGCCCGGGACACCGCCGAGGGCGCCGACGAGAAGGCGGCCGAGGCGCACAGCATCGCCGAGGAGGCCCTGCGCAAGGCCGAGGACAACGAGGAGAAGATCGACCGCATGTTCGAGCGGACGATGCAGAAGTAAACCGGCGGATCAACGGCGCCGCCGCGCGCCGCTCCCCGGAACGCAAAAAGCCCGGCTCTCCGCCGGGCTTTTTGCGTTCCGGGGATCAGTATCCGCCAGGGACGCGCCAGGGCAGACGCCCTAGCGGGAGGTGGCGTTGACGCGTGAGACCCGGTGAATCCGGCCATCCTGCTCATCGGCGGCGGCCCGGACGCGGCTGCCGTCCACGCGGTGGACCGCCTCGCCCAGGGCACTGGCGACGCTCTCCACGGCCATCTTGACCCGCTCGTCGCGCTGCGGCTCATCCTCCTCAAAGAACGGAAATGCCTGCAGATAGAGCAATCCCTCCTCCGACCACCCGGCCTGGAACGGTTGGTTGACGATCTTCACCTGCGTCCCCACCGACAACTGGTCGTAAAGATAATCGATATCCCGCGGGTGCAAACGAATACAGCCGTGGGTGGCCCGCATTCCGATCCCCCACGGTCGGTTGGTGCCGTGCAGGAGGTAGCCACTGATATCGAGCAGGATGGCGTGCCGCCCCAACGGGTTATCGGGCCCCGGCGGCACCTCGCGCGGCATCGTCTCGCCCCGCTCCTCGGCCTGCTTGCGGATCGACTCCGGCGGATACCAGGCCGGATCCTCGAGCTTACCGGTGATCTCGGTGCGCCCGAGTGGGGTGGACCAGTCCATGCGCCCGATACTGACCGGGAAGATCTCGACCACCTCCTCGTCCTCCGGGTAGTGGTAGAGACGCATCTCGGCCAGGTTGATGACCACCCCCTGGCGAGGGGCGTCCGGCAGGACAAATCGTGACGGGATGCGGACCTCGGTACCCTCACCGGGCAACCAGGTATCCACCCCCGGGTTGGCCATGCGGATCTGCTCGTAGCCGACTGCGTAGCGCTTGGCGATGTCCAGCAGCGTGTCGTCCGCGCCGGCCTCGGTGATCTGCTCCTCACCGACGATATCCACCCCGTCCTGAAGCTCGAAGCGATGCAGGCCCCGATCCCACTCCCGCTCCTCGAAGGCCTCTTCATCGACCTCTTCCCCTTCACCGGCTTGCTCGGGAGGGGGACCCTCCTGCGCATCCAGCGGCCGCACCATCAGCAACAGGACCAGGGCCAACAGGCCGGGCAGCACGATCGCGACACCACGTCCCCAAGCCCCCGCACCCATCGCTATCGACGCCGCGTTTCCGGTCATTGAGCCCACATACCCTGTAATGCCTCTCGGAGTTGCCAGAGCATACCTGCTGTCGCGCCCCAGATCAGCTGTCCCTGATAAGTCATCGCCGGAAAACGCAGGACCTGCCCCCCGGGACCGGGGACCGGGACCTCGCCGTCGACCCGCCCTTCCAGCAGCCGCGCCAGAGGCAACTCGAAAACCGACTCGACCTCGTCAGGGTCCGGGCGCCAGGCGGCTTGAGCGCTGGCAACCGCAACCACCGGCTGGATCACGAAGCCGGTCCCGGTGTGATAACGCCCCAGCCGACCCAGGACACGCACCGTCTCCGGGTCGAGCCCGACCTCCTCATGCGCCTCGCGCAGTGCAGTGGCCTCCGGGGTGTCGTCACCGGGGTCGACACGGCCTCCCGGGAAACTGACCTGCCCCGGATGGTCGCGCAGACCGCCGGCACGCCGGGTGAGGAGGATCCGCGGCTCATGCTGTGGGTCCAGCAGAGCGATCAGGACCGCGGCGGGAATCGGATGCCCGGCGGCCCGGCGCCACCCGCGCTCCGGCCAGGGCCGCTCGGACAGACGCGTGCGCAGTGCCTCCGGGCAACAGCCAGCGGCAGCCGGCGGGCGCGGCATGCCGCGTTCAGACCGCTTCCGGCCCGGCGGCCGGAAGACCCACGTTGTTGCCTTCCAACACGCGGTCGGCGCGGTAGCTCGAGCGTACCAGCGGGCCCGCCACCACCTCGCGGAAACCACGTCGGAGTCCCTCCTGACGGAGCGCCTCGAACTCATCAGGACTGACGAACCGCTCCACCGGGAGGTGGTTGCGGGTCGGCTGCAGGTATTGGCCAAGGGTCACGATGTCCACATCCGCCTGACGCAGGTCATCAAACGCCTCGAAGATCTCTGCGTCCGTCTCGCCGAGGCCCACCATCAGACTCGACTTGGTCAGCACCTCCGGGCGCAGACGCTTGGCGGCGCGCAGCACCGCCAGGCTCTGGTCGTAGCCGGCACGCGGATCGCGCACCCGCGGAGAGAGGCGCCGGACCACTTCGACGTTGTGGGCGAAAACCTCCAGACCGGACTCGACCACCGTGCGCACCGCCTCCTCGTCGCCGCGGAAATCCGGCGTGAGCGCCTCGACGGCTGTTTCCGGATTTGCGTCCTTGATGGCCTGGATGCACCGGGCGTAGTGCTCCGCCCCCCCATCGGGCAGGTCGTCCCGATCCACGGACGTCAGCACGACGTAGCGCAGCCCCATCAACTGAACCGACTCGGCGCAGTGCTCGGGTTCCTGCGCATCCAGACGGCCCTTGGGATTGCCGGTGTCCACGGAGCAGAACCGGCAGGTGCGCGTGCACACCGACCCAAGCACCATGAAGGTGGCGGTGCCGTGGCTCCAGCACTCGCCCAGATTGGGGCAATGGGATTCCTCGCAGACCGTGCTCAGCTGGTGATCATGCACGATCCCGCGAACCCGGCGATAACCCTGGCCACCCGGGGCACGCGCCTTGAGCCATTGCGGCTTGCGCGCGCGCGGCCCCTGCTGCGCATCACCGCGGCGCTTGACGCCGTCCTTGATGGTGCGCACCCCGTCGCGCTCGAAGATACTGCCGCTGCTCACCGGAATCCCCTTGAACTCGGTCATACCCAAACCCCTGGCCTTGATCAAAACCATGCCGCCCCGTCGGGCCGGCCGCATCCCATTGTACGCTCAGCATGGCTGCGCTGCCGAATCCGCGTCCGGGGCCAGCGCTCGCGCAACCGGCGCCGGGCCCCTAAGATGGGGCCGAGGCCACAGGAAGGATCCCGCCATGCCGATTCCCCTGCCGCGTACCTGCGCCCTGCTCGTCGGTGTGATCCTCGCCGGCAGCGGCAGCGCCACCGCCAGCCCCTGCGCCGCCCCGGGGGCGTGGTTCGACCCCTCGGCCGAGCGCACGCTTGGCACCGACGAGGTGCTCGACGCGCTCGACGACGCCGACTTCATCCTGCTCGGCGAGCGCCACGACGACGCCGCGCACCACCGTTGGCAACTCCACACGCTGGCCGCACTGCACGGGCGCGGCGCCCTGGGGGCGGTGGGTTTCGAGATGTTCCCGCGCAGCAAGCAGGAGCCGCTGGATCAGTGGCGTGACGGTGAACTCACCCGCGAGGCGTTCCTGGAAGCCACCGAGTGGCAGCGTGTCTGGGGCTACGACGCCGACCTCTACATGCCGCTGTTCGACTTCGTCCGCACCCACCGCCTCCCGGCCCAGGCCCTCAACGTCGATCGGGACACCGTTCGGGCGATTCGCGAGGCGGGCTACGAGGCCGTGGATGAGGATGAGCGTGAGTCCGTGGGCAAGCCGGCCCCAGCCAGTGAGGGCTACCGGGATCGCCTCCAGCGGGTCTTCCGCCACCACCCCGGTGCCGAGGACAGCGACACCGCGCTCGAGCGATTTATCGAGGCGCAGCTCTTCTGGGATCGGGCCATGGCCGAGGCCATGGTCGCTGCCCTGGATGCGCACGGCGGCCCGGTGGTGGGCATCGTCGGCCGGGGGCATGCCGAGTACGGGGACGGGATCCCCCACCAACTCAAGGATCTAGGCCACGACGCAGTCCGGGTCCTGCTGCCCCTGGATCACAGAGCCGAGTGCCCAGAGGCCGAGCAGGCGGACTTTGTGTTCGCCCTGGAGCCCGAGCGGACTGCCGGCGACCCCCCGCGGCTCGGTATCGCCATGGAGGGCCGGAACTCAGAGCTATTCATCGTCGAGGTGCTATCCGACACGCCGGCTGAAGACGCAGGCCTGGCCGCCGGTGACCGCATTGTGAAGGCGGCGGGTTCGCAGGTGCGGTATCCGGAAGACCTGCAGCGCATCGTCGCCCGGCAAGCGCCGGGTACCTGGCTGCCGCTGGTGATCGAGCGCGACGGCGAGCAACGAGAGAAAGTGGCTCGCTTCCCCGCCGAGTGACACGCTGGGGAGGCGAGTCGGCGGCCGGGCCGCGTGAGCCCGGCCGCCTGTCGGATCAAAGGGTCGAGAG
>SL_5KL_010_SEDDRAFT_10001776_pt1 | contig 12606 bp, 7 predicted proteins | sample SodLakKL_010_SED_FD_9118 | JGI IMG/M metagenome (IMG submission 9118)
CACAACTATCGATAGAAGAAGACGGAGACGGTTATACGGTCAATATCCATATGATCGATATAGAAGGAGACGAAACCAGGATAGGAGGATCTAGAAATATCGGGGTCATCACAGAACTCTGGTCCACCACCACCGTGTCTTATTCTGACGTTGAATTTGATGAAGACAGTCTAGTCATCAATACTGATAATCCAGCAGGATGGCGAGAATGGATAGTTGAAGAAACAGATACGGATGAGGATGATTGGCTTATTGACCAAGACGACGGAGAACTAACATTCCCCAATGAAGATGATGTTACTATTACAGATCTATCTATCAGGTATTCCACTGTAAACATAGAGATATCTACGTAATTGGTACTCTAACGTAGTTATATATAGCCTATAGCCGGAGGTGGTCATCATTCAGAGAGATCGTACATTTATCATATCTGATGACAGGAGAGGAGCCGGAATGTAGATACCGATGTTGTCATCGTACACTTTCCATGATTTGATGCCCCTTGGCAAAACCCTTAGCTGTCTGTAAGTGTGCTGATGGAAGGTCGGAGAGTTTCCTAGCATCACTGTAAATCTTCTCAAGTTTGCCTTTAAATAACTTGGTTTTATCCTTTACACCCTTTTTCTCTCAATACCCTATAAATCCTCTTTTTGTATTCTATTAAGATCGAAATTAAGACTTATTCTATATTGTCTACTAATATGATAAATACTGTATGCTTTAGTTTGATTTGGCTCTTCGATCTTGAATTTGAATGTATTCTTTTCATTCTCTAAACAATCTTTATTCGGCTCAATAATGAATGCACAAGATACAATTTATAGTAAAACTCTTAACTTCTTTTAGGAAAGTAGACTTTCAATCTTTTGATTCCTCAGTGTTTTGAACCTAGTTACGAGCTCCACAACTTCTACAGGAATTGCTTTGCAATCCCTTCGAGTATCAGTAAATAGGGTTGAGGAATATTTTATTATTCTGTATTCTCTCATACATAAAAAATAATCAAAATTAAAAAATTTGATCAAGGTAAAATTAAAAAAATAAAAGGTTTTGGAAAGAAGAGGACTTACTCCTCATCTTTTTTATTTGGCTTTTTCTTTACCTTCTTTTTGACGACCTTCTTGGGTTTCTTTTTGACGACCTTCTTGGGTTTCTTAGTTACTTCCTGTTTCTCTTCGGGTTCCTCTTCGGGTTCCTCGAGTTCTTCTTCAAAAATGTCTTCGTCCTCACCTTCGTCAGTATCGATATCTAAGCCTAACATTTCGTCAGTGCCTGAAAGGTCTATGTCCAGTCCTTCTTCGTCTTCCTCATCTTCGCCTAGAGAAATCAAGGTACTGCCACACTTCTGACATATGGCATCATCTACGCTATTTAGCGCACCACATTCTGGACATTCTATACCGCCTTCCTTTCTTCTAGCTTCTTCTCTCTCAAGCCATTCATCGAAGGTTATGTACGAAGGTTGCTCCTGCCACCATTCCATGAACTCTTCGTCGGTGAAATCTTGTCCGAGTTCAGCTTTAGCTTTAGTTCTCTGCTTTTCAACGTACCTTTCATATTGGTTTTTCATTGTTTCCTCGTAATCCTGAACTTCTTTACCTGTCTTTATAAATGTAGAACCACAGTTTGGACATTCGTCAGAAGTATATGGGATCCAATCGCCGCACTCACTACACTTGACAGTTTCCGTTTCGAATTCTACACCACACTCTGGACACTCTTGGACATCAGCTGGTATCGTCGTACCACAATTTCCACATTCTACCCATTCTGCTGGACCTTGTATCTTTATATAGGCAAATATCCCACCAACACTGCCTGCAGCGATGGCACCTATGACCGCTATGATCATCCACAATGGAATACCTGTATCTACAGGTTCACCTACTTCGACTCTCTCGTCAGGGAAATCTACCCTTTCTGCACCAGGGTAATCTGCTTCCAAGCTTAGTGAATATGTACCTTCATCAGCAGGTTCTGGTATCGCCATTATAAATTCACCATCATCATCTGTTTCGTCCGATGTACCCATTATGGCATCTATACCATCCCCATCTACTAAGTAAGCGTTCACTTCTATACCTGGTATGGGTGTACCATCGGGTGTATCATCATCACGGATCAGGGTCCCTTCAACTATCTTATCTTCTCCAGCACCAGGGTCACGTAGTACTACATCTATGAACTCGAGGACCATCTCTTGGATATTGATTGTCCGGCTCATATATAGAGATAAATCCTCTTCCGAGGAGTTATACCAAACCTCTATCTCATGTTCCCCACTTTCTTGAACTAACCAATCCTGAGAATAATTCAATGTTGCTCCGCTTTCCACATCGATATTCTCCGAAACAAATTCTGACCCTGAAATCAGTATAGTCACCGTACCGTTTACCAGGTCTGTACCGCCGGTATTACCCAATTCTGCATTGATGGTTATATCATCGAATTCAACGATTTCGTCGTCTTCTAACGGTGTTCCGTCACGCCAAAGGATTATATCCGAATCAAATTCCAAGATAGGTAATGAATTGATAGTGAATGTTCGTACGGCCACGTTGTTATCAAGATTCGGATCGGGTAAAGGTTCTACATCATCATCGATCTCTACACGTATGTCAACTTCCTCGCTGGGCTGAGTTTCATCCACCATATCTGTAGTCCATGTTATATCTGCAGTGACATGATCTTCTGTCGGAACCGATTCTAATGTAACGACTCCTATCGATCGTTCTTCATCGTCTTCAAATATAGCAAAGAACTCTACATCCACTCCGAAGGCTTCTGTTTCTCCGATGTTTTCTATATCCGCAAATATACTTATTTCGTCACCTAATCTAATTTCATCGACATCTGTATATATGTCATCTTCACCGATACTAAGATCCGGTATGGCTAAGTCTTCAAAGTGCATATCTAAATCGATTATGTATTCTTGGGTGTTGTAATGTGGCAGTGTATCGGTGAAAGGTTGAACTTCAAATACCTCGTCCGTACCTTCTGGCACATACTCAGCACTCAAGCGATAATTATTGTTGAGGACAGTTTCTCTACTGGTGATGATATCCGTCAGTACCTTTAGATGTGCAACACCATCACGATCTGTTGTTTCAGTAACAGTATAATCCGTATCTAGATTCTCAGCAGTGATTTCAGCCCCATGAAGTGGTAATCTTGTTTTACTTGAAGCGGTGGCTCTCAACCATCTATACAATTCTATCTCCGAGTCTCCTGTAGCCTCTATAGCTCCTGTCTCCACCCATGTCAAACTGCCAGTGGTATCATGGAAATCGACAAGGTCTGCTTCAAAAGTACAATTGGTAAGATCGACATGAGAAGGACTCAATATCACATCCTGAGAAGTGAAATCGCTCTCTTTTCCCTCAAAGGAAGCATTATCCGTAACTTCCATAGAACCTTGGAATACAGTATGATCTATTCGAACATGTGATCGATGGCTAGCCATCAGGTTTGCATTAGTTGAGAAGAAACTATCATCCGTCAAATGTAGTTCAGAATCATCTTCGAGGTCGATATCGAACTGGTGATCAGAACGTATCTCACCGTATTCTATCTCAAGAACCCCTTGGTCTCTCAACATCACACCATACCTATTATCACTATCCATTACTAGGTTGAAAACAGCTCTCGGATTGTCACCTGTTATCGTCAGCCTTCCTTCACCCTGTACAACGATAAAACCACTCCTGGTATAGGATCCGATCTCTCTTTCATCCTCAAAATCGTCTCCACCTACGATAAGATCGTTTCCGTAATCTTCACTGAAGATAGGCTTGACCACCATAGCATGATTATCTTCGTCGATATACTCATCATCTTCTTCATAATACGCTATGACGTGTATCTCTCGATTACCTCTTGTGTCAGGTGTCCACTCGACCTCTACTTCTTCCTCAGAACCTGCTTCTATCATAATACTCGTTTCATCGATAAGATTGTCTTCTTCTGGAATTCCATCATAGAATCTAACAGTTGTATACTCATCAGTTCCACCAAGGTTACGGACCGTAGAATTGATTTCAAGGGGTTCATCTACCTGAGAAAGTTCGGTAGAGAAATAGATCTCTTCCTCTGGAACTACAAGGTGAGCAGGTTTTTGTATTTCGATATCTATAGATTCTCGTATGGAAGATTCATCTTCTGGTTCGATAAGTAATGTTATAGTCCTATCCTCGCTGAGATCATCTGTAAGCATCTCAGCGATCCAAGTGGCGGAAACGGGATGAGTTTGGTCCTCTTCAAGTCCACCTATGACCGTATCGGAAAAGATGAGTTCCTCATCCTCGGTACCTTCATCTACATATAAGAAAATATCCAAACTTGAAGAAGTTGTTTCCCCAGTATTGATTATCTGTGCTTCGATATCCACTTCATCGCCGTCATATACTTCGGTTGGTTCGGCTGTCAAGTATTCTATTTCGATATCTGGCGGACTCAAGATGGTGAAATTTCTACTATCCGATACACTTATATCGTGTAGATCATCCACGAATTCGACCAGCACTTCAACTTCATACACACCGGGTTCTAGATCATCTTCATAATCCCATAGTATCTCACCAGTTGACTCTTCTTCCCCCGCTGGAACATCCATCTCCATATCATGGATGGTTCCTGAGAGTGTTTCATTGGAATATGAGATGGTGACATCTACACCTTCGGCATCAGTTCCTCCATCATTGCTGATTATAGATTCAACAGATAGATCCTCGCCAAATGTTATCGTTTCATCAGGATGTCCTATTATATCTTTGATACTCAGATCTGCCTTTTCATTTAGAGTTAATACCCTACTAGCTACATTATTATCTGTATTCAATTCCTCGTGTTCGTTCTCAGGATCTACATGAGCTACTATAGTGTAATCTCCGGCTTCTATCTCTTCAGTATCAAGATCGACCGATACTGTTTTGGTTTCATCTGTATCTAATCCATCTTCGATGACCTCATCGATCTCGATATCCGTATCCTCAACGGAGAATCTTACAATAATATCTTCAGTAGCATCTTTCGTACCATCGTTAGTTACCGTCAAATTTAATTCGATTGTTTCACCAACGGTAGCTTCGTTGACTTCCTCTTCGTCTTTCAATATCCTAAGATCATCATCTGTAACGTTGAAATCTGGAAGAGATATCTCATCATCAAAAACTAGTTCGTAATCGTGGAAAGTAGAGGTCTCGTTCATCCTGGGGAACGATCTTAGATTGATATCCAATTCTGACTCCCAAAGATCACCATCGTCATCATATTCGCCATGTATATCATAATCCCCAACGCTCCTGGTGTTCGGCCAGTCCTGAGGATGATTTACCCTATCGCTGATCAAGAACATCAAAGCCTGGCCGTCCCTATCAGTTACGAAGACCTCATTATCTGGATCGTAATTATCTTCTCCCATTATCTCGTTGAGATAATCCCAAGCTTCAACATTGTTTTCAAGAGCATTACCTTGGTTTACCATTTCATATAGATCAGGGAATGCATTTTCGTAATGTTCATCTAGATCGACGGTGATTTCAGTGTCCGGAAGAGGTGTCCCAGCGTCGTCAACAGCAGTTATGCTAACCCACCTATAATACCATGTTCGATGATTAGAATCCTCATCAGCGATGAGGAAGGGATCGCCATCGTCTTCCCATTCATCTTGAGGGTAGATCCCATATGATCGGAAATCTGAATTGATAAGTCTTATGGCGGAACGTTCTAGATTAGCATCCTGCATCCAGGTGTCATTGCTGGTGGATGAATCACCATCTAATGGGTCAGGTTGAGCTTTTTCATAATCGACATCGATGTGGCTGTTTATGACAACCATCTCAGAATCCCTGATATAGATATCGTTGTTGTATTCTGAAACCAAATTAATATCTTCGATCGTAATATTCGTTTGTTCTCCATCATCTAGATTTTCTAGGCTTACAGTCAAATCCTTCAAATACTCTTCATCGCCCCTGTAAAAACTATCTATATCGAGATCCCAGATGTCGGATCTATCAGATACTTCAACTTCATCAGTAGGTTCTATATCTAACGCAGTTCTTTCATCTTCGTTTACCAAATATTGCAAAGGACTTGATTCAGTATAGTTTTCTTCAGTAGAATATGTGATCTCGAGGTAAAGAGCACTTATCCTATTATACGGATTAACATACCTGTGTACTCCGAATGGGAAATCTTCATCTTCTAAAAACCACCGATCAACTTCAAAAGAATCACCAGGTTCAACATTATAGTCATCATCATCGACATCGTATGGATGCCATTGCATCCGATTATCATCTCTATTCTCTTCGAAACGGTAATAATCATTTATCTCAGAATCCTCTATCAAAACATAGGAATCTTCAAGAGCGGTGAGTCTAGGACAATTGTTGTTATCCTCTTGATCTACATATACCGGTACCTTTTCTAAACTTTCAAAAGAAGAATCTCTCATTGTCATATTAGAGTTCTCTAGATAGACCCATCCTGGAAATTTGAAGCTAGAACCTTCTCGCAATAATATCTCAGACCCATCATGTGCGGAGATATTGGTCTTTATAAAAGGTCTAAGAACATCGTCATCCATCAGTTGAGTCGTTATAGTACCTCCATTGAGTTCCAGTCTTCCTCCATCTCTGACCATTATCTCCCAAGGATGGTACTCGTCTATCAATAAGGTCAAAGTAGAATCGTTTATGATCAATTCTCCATCATCTTCTATCAGTATGTGGTGATCCAATTCTGTATCACTGGTTATATACACGGTATCGTCGATTACCCATGTATCGTCGGATGTTAATTCTACATCGTTCAACGTCTCATCTGCGTCCGAGTTGGATTCTAGATTGCTTTCAGAGTAAGCGCTCAGAACTGGTGCAGATGCGCCGATCACCAACAAAAACAATATCGTCAAGCTCAAAATTTTCGAAAGTTGCTTTTCACCTATGTCCATATTTTCCACCATTGAGGACTGATAATATATTACCTTCCTTTAGTTTCATCAACATATAAAAGGGTTTGCATGATATATGATATCTTCCTAGCCACCCACAATAACTATTATAAAATAGACCACTATTTACAGTACGATAAAATGGACACCTATAGTGCCATCTTAGGAAGGAGGAGTATACGCAGATTTGAAGAGAAAGATGTCCCAAAAGAAGTTCTTAAAAGATGTGTAAACGCAGGTAGGCTATCACCTTCTGGGGCTAACAAACAACCTCTAAAATTCATCACGATCACAAGAGAATTGAAAGATGTCTTCTCATGTACCAACTGGGCAGGTTATCTAGAGTGGGAACCTGACGAATCCGAGACGCCAAGAGCTTATGTAGCAATAATCAAAAAGAAAGATTATGGGTGGGATATAGACGCAGGCATAGCCGCACATAGTATATGTTTGACGGCACATTCTGAGGGGATAGGATCATGTATACTCGGCAGTCTTGATAGAGATGGTTTAAAAGAGATCCTGCCGGTTCCAGATGATCATGAGATAAAATATTTGGTTGCCTTGGGATACCCTGCAGAAAGGCCTGAGGTCGTTGAATGTAAAGAGGATGTCGAATACTACCATGAGAACGGTGTTCTGAAAGTACCTAAGAGATCACTTGATGACACATGGATAAGATTTTAAATATCCCTATTTACATATTGATGATGTAGATTTAAAAAGACTTATCTATCATTTGTTCGATGTAGTGTGATGATTGGGATGCACGAGGAGATTATCCGAAAAGTCACAGAGAAAAATACCTTGATCACTCCTAATGCATGGAAAGTATTAGAAAAACAAGAAGATCCTAACTCGATAGTAGATAATATATTAAAGGAAAAAAAGAAGTTACCTTTTCCTATAGGGAGGGACCTTGTCGAATCTTTTGTTGAGTGTAATGGCGAAGATGAAGAAATAAACGAGGCTTACGTCGAAAGCATAAGGGAAGTACATGACATAAAGACACTATGTGATAAGATAGAAGTGCTACATGACATCACAGGTGAATCTACTTGTACAGGTGTGATAGGTGATTTTACTAAGTACTTCAATAATAGATATGAAAGATTGAGATCTATACTGTCAAAAAGAAGGGAAAGCAACGGTGTGATAGATATCGTCTCAGCAAAAAAAAGAAAGGGCGATGCTAAGATAATCGCAATGGTTGGAGATATCTATCAAACCAATAACGGCAATAAGATTCTCAAACTAGAAGATCCTACCGGGGTGATGCGTGGGTTTATCTCTTCAAATAGTCCGGCATACGAGAAGGATCTTCTGGAAGATGAAGTTATATTGGCAGTAGGTAGTGTCTGGGAAAAGAAAAAGGACTTCGATGTTACATTCTCTATCGATGAAATAATCAGACCTAGCGTTCCCAAGATACGTTCTCAATCGAAGAAGGAATTTGAAGGTAAGATCGCTTTCATTGGAGATATACACATAGGAAGTAACACATTCCTAAAAAGCGAATGGAATAATTTTGTAAAATGGATGAACTCGGATGATGAGAAAGCTAAAGATATCAGATATATCATCATAACTGGTGATCTGATTGATGGGATAGGGATATATCCAAACCAAGAAGAAGAACTCGAAATAGTAGATATCTACGATCAATACAGAGAGTTCGCTAGGATGATAAGAAAACTACCTGAAGATATATTGATCATCACAATCCCTGGGAACCACGACATAGTAAGAAATCCAGAACCTCAGCCATGTTTGCCGGAAGACGTCTGTGAGATGTTTCCGGATAATGTACGTTTCTATGGTAATCCAGCTTTTATCAAGATAGATGGTTTAAAGATACTCCTCTACCACGGCAGGAGTATCAATGATCTCTCCGACAAGCTGAATGATGTAGATACGGATTATCCTGTTACAGCCATGAAAGAGATGATGAAAAGAAGACATCTCGTACCGGTTTACGGTGAGAAAACTCCCATCGCACCTGAAGGAGAGGATCTATTGGTTATAGACGAACTACCCGATGTTTTCGTTACAGGTCACATCCACAGAACTCAGGTAGAAGATTATCATGGAACTATTATGATCAACTCATCGACTTGGCAGGACCAAACGGAATATCAGAAGATGCGTGATATACAGCCGGACCCTGCTAAAGTAGTGATCTTCGATCCGAGTTCTAATCAAGCGACCGTAAAAGAATTCAAGTAAAAAAATGTCGGGGACGGGGTTTGAACCCGCGACCTCTAGATTTCCCAGGAACATATCCTGTTTTTTATCTGGAACGCTTTTATCATTCCCTATGAGTCTAGCGCTCCGCCAGGCTGAGCTACCCCGACTTTTTGAACAAAATATCATCACTCATCTGGATGAAGAGCCTTGATTATCTTTTCAGAGAAAGCGGGACCTACACCTTCAACATCCGTGAGAGCTTCCTTTGTAGCTTCCCTCAAGTCTTCTAAAGATTCGTATCCGCCATCATATAATTTTTCAGCCATCGTCGGACCAACACCCTCTATGTTCTTGAATTCCTCTATAACTTCGGGTTTGGTCTTCTTTTTCTTTTTGTCAACGATAGCTTCTTCCTCTAATTCCTCTTCTTCCTCTTCTTCAGCTTTCTTCTCAGCTTCTTCTTCCAATTCTTCTTCGCTGATGATCTTTTCATCCAGCTCTTCATCACTAGGTACAGAACGGACTTCTGATTTGCGGATCTCTACACGTTTTAGTGGGTAGATGTCCTTGGTCTCTTTCTTTATCTTCTTTGCAAGACCACTGAATATCATCTTGCTGACAAGTTCTGGTAGAGTAGATTGAGGTACGACTTCATCCAGTATATGCTTCATGCGATCTCTAATAGACTGTTTAATGGAAGAATTGATCCTCTTGTCCGTAACTGAAAGGATCTTGATCCTGACCTGGTAACCTTCTTTAGTTCTAGTATCGAATACTGAATCGATCTTAGATCTCCTTCTTCTTGTCAATCGACGGATGTAATCGCTTGTCATATCATGGCCTATGAACCTGGTAACGCATTCACCGCCCCTTACACCATTCACCTTGAACTGTGCTTTGATATGGACCTTAGAAAAATCTCCCGTTAGGTCCTGTAAACTGATCTCTGCTGTTCTTCCTAACAACTCTTCTGGTTCGGAAGCAGGTGTCTCTCCTACGATCGCTCCATCAAACATATCTGGAGCTACTATCCTATACCAGCTCTTTGATTTCCATTTATCTTTGACACGTCTTCCTGCACGTCTGGATTTTTGTCTAGCCATGGTAATTCTCCTTGAATCTTGAAGATTTTAAATCATATAGTACCGATCTCACATCGGTAGGGTAAATTGCAAGTAAATATAATTGATATAACTACTTTTTGGTTGGTAAGGGGTATTTCTAGAGTATTTCGATCCCTTTGGGTAGATCTCCCACTCTCTTAACAAATCCTTCAGGCCAAAATTTAGGGTCTATACCTTTTTGAGCTAAGAAGGCAGCCGTCCATCTTTCAAGGCCTATACCGGTACATCCTGAGTACAGTTCTCGAGTTTGGGATTTTATGTTAAATGAATCCGTGTATTTCTTAAATAAACTTAGGTTCTGGAATTCTAACCATTCGCTATTTTCTCTCGTACCACGATATGGTAAATACGCTTCAAAATCTACCGTTCCAAGTTCGGTTTTGCCATCTTTCTCCTCCTCACCGGCCTGCTGAAGATAGAACGGGGTAACATTAGCCATCCTCCATTCTAATTCTAAGATATCTTCGAACACATGTTTATAACGTTCTATAAGATCATTTTTTAAATCGATCAACTGCTCCTTCGTACCTATATACACAGGTTCTATCCTGTGAAATTCATCTACTCTTTCGATACCATGTCGTCCCCCTGATTCATATCTAGCGCTAGGTGAGGTTTTATCATAGAGTAAAACCGGTAAACTACTATCGGATATGGTACAATTCTTGAGAGACCAATAGATAACGGGACATTGTGCATAGCATATACCTGCTTTTGGAGGTGTTGTCATTTTATCTAGCTTTTTGATCGGAACCTCCCGAGAGATCTTTATTTCATCAACTATCTCTTCCCATTCATCAGGGTCTCTTGTTCTTGGTTCTGAGATATAGTAAGCCTCGTTAGGTATACCCTCCATGTGGCCTGTATCTATCCAGACGTCGAAGGGCACCATCATGCTCTCAATTATTTCTTCGAAACCGAGAGGTTCAAGTATTTCTGAGACTGCTATATCCTCCATAGTTTTCAATATCTTTGCTGCCTGAGATCTGTAAAACCATTTACCTTTGGTCGGACCTTTTTTTATCCAACCTTTCTCTTCCATCACCTTTGTCGGATCTTCTTTCCAAACTATATCTTTCTTCTCAGATTCCCAAACTAGTTCCCATTTCTCCTCTTTTCCTCCATAATATTGATGATGAACCTTCTCTTTTATTCGATTGATGATCCGATCTACAAAATTCCTTTGAAGTTGCTCTTCTGTAAGACTAGTAACTGAAATCGAACAGGTTTTTCCTATAATATTCAAATTATCAACGTAAGGCACCTTTATCTGGGTTTTTGGTTCATCCTCTAGCTCGAAGCTGATCTGATATCTTTCTATATTGATCCCTCTTACCCCTACGTGATGTTTTTTACCCATATCTTGACTCAGCTTTTTCCTCAAACGAACTACCGCATCATGTGCTCTAACGTATCTATCAGATGAGATCTTTATATGGAGGTCTTTACCATCCGTGGTGTGTTCAACCACTGAGGCCCCACCAGATTCTACATCATTTGGAATACCTCGTTTTAAAATATCTTCATTTGCATCGGATATAACTTTAGATATGTCATCATTGATCTCATCTATCTCTCCGCTGAATGAGAGAACTGCTTCAAGTTCGAATTCCATGTTTACCTAGAAACTGTATATCGAAAAGCTATATAAGTATTTTAGATGAAGGAAATTTATTATCACTTAATAATCGTTATATATTTCCTTTACTTAATTGTTATAATGATGTTATATGATGCAAATAGAGGATGAACTATCGACCGGAATTCAAGAAATTGATCAACAGCACGCTGAGTTGATAAAACGTACTGAAAAATTTACTGAGGCTATAGCCAAGAACAAAGAAAAGTAGCAGCTTAGTTATCTTTTAAATTTCTTGGTTTCATATGCAGAATATCATTTCGAATCTGAAGAGCGGATCATGGAGGAATATAGTTACGATGATATCCACGAACACAGAAAAAGACATATGGAATTTTTTGATGTGGTAAACAAATTAGAAAATAAATTAAAGGAAGAAGGGCCTTCGAATTCTTTTGCTCTAGATGTTCAACGATTCTTAGTGACATCCTCCCGCACAGCAGAGCCGTGGGGCTTCCCTACCGACAGAATGAAAACATCCTGCCCCTTTGGTCATCTAAGGTTTACGACCGACGGGCGAAGGCAGTGCCACGCAACCGTTACTCATATCCGTGAGGACTCTGAGTTATCTCGTTTTACGTCGGTAAATGGTTAGTGCTTACTTTTGTTAAAGCGGACACCTACCGCTAGTTTGAACCAAGTCGCCGAGAGGTCATCTCGACTAACAGATATACATATGATGGGGACGATATATA
>SL_5KL_010_SEDDRAFT_10001777_pt1 | contig 12600 bp, 21 predicted proteins | sample SodLakKL_010_SED_FD_9118 | JGI IMG/M metagenome (IMG submission 9118)
TTCTTTATGTTGATACCTGTGGCGTAAAGGAACATAAAGGCATTGTGGCTTATCCAAGTAATGCCATGCAATATAACTGTCCAAACCTCCACTAAAAAGAAGTATCTCTTTCATGTAACTTAATTCTCCCTTCTTCTATTTGATCCCCGACCAACTTAGGTAAATATTTTATTCTATGCAATAAAGCGGCTCGTAATTCCTTTTGATCTTCGTCAGAAAATATATCAATTTGAGAGAAATCAAAGTTATACTGCGTATTTTGAATTCGTTTAACCATATCATAAAGGTATTCCTGATCAACGTATTTAATTAAATCCTCACTTATACCCAATTCTGTATTTTCCAAGTCAAATAACCCTAAATTCCAGTAGTAATCATTATTCCAAGTGTTCTCATTTCTCTCGTTAATTTCCGGCTGTAAATGAAAAGATAAGCAAAATCCATTATCAACCGCCCAAGCCCTATCCAATACGTCAACAATAATATTATCTGGCTTTCTGTCAGTATTACCTAAAATAGTGTCCAAGAGAACTATTTGTGTAGCAAATTTTGGAATTATTGCTCCGCCGTAAACTGTTAGAGGAATACCATTTTCAATATAGGTTTGTATTGCTCCTGTAAGAAATACTTGATTACCGCCCAAAATCAAACTAATATTTTGTTCTTCGGTTTTTGGAACAACAGTTAGCCCAAACACTTGTGATAATTGATACGCTATTATCTCATTAGTGGGGATAGTACGAAACCCTCCGCCAAAAAAGCTGTAGGGTTTGAATATGAAATGCTTATTACGCCTACTTTTTATCATAATATGACCTTTTTGGATTTCCATACTACCCCTCCTTGTCCTGTTGTCTGTTAATAAGAACACGGCCTGTTTTTAAACATATATCTCTTAAAGTAGCGTGTTCGCTTAACTCCTCTTTGAGAATCCTTTCAATATCTTCTTTTTGTTTATTAAGAATATCAATCTCCTTGTGGTGTTTCCTTTCCAACTCTTTTAATTTCAGCATAGATTCCTGCCTTACCTTGCTAATTTCTCTGGTATAAACAGCCATAAAATCATCTCGTCTTTTATGGTAGTCCATTATTGCACAAAATAGTAACCAACTTACTTCCTTCATAAATATCACCCAATTTAACCTGATATTATTGTTCAATACCTAATCTTATCAGATTTATAAATTCATTTTTGTCAAATTTACCACGTATAGCAGAAGTAGTTGTTACTGAACCCGGCTTCTTTACCCCTCTTATTGTCATACAATGATGTTCCGCCTCTAAAATAACCATTAACCCCTTCGGGCCGACTTTTTCGTAAAGATAGTCTGCTATTTCCATGTTTAATCTTTCCTGCACTTGTGGTTTTTTGCAAAAGAAATCAATAACCCGTGCTATTTTAGACAGTCCGATATACTTATCTGTAGGAAGATAGCCCACATGCGCTTTTCCCACAAAAGGAACAAAATGGTGTTCACAAAAAGAAACAAAGGATATGTCCTTGACTATAACCATATCCTTATAACCTTCATCGTTGTTAAATACAGTAATATTCGGTTCTTTTGCTCCCATGCTGGCGAATACTTCTGAGTACATTTTTTCTATTCTATCAGGTGTATCTTTTAAACCCTCTCTATTAGGATTTTCGCCAATTTCTTTCAGAATTTCTCTAAATAGATTGGCGATTTTCCCCAACCTTACTCCTCCTCTTTGTCGGGATCATCAATAACTGTTATATCAGGTTTTATATCTCTGGTAGTTAATTTAGACTTGATACTCCTTAGTATATCGTCCCTTCGATCTCTTTCCAACCGCCGTTTCTCTGTTCTACTTGATAATCCCCTTCCGCCTTCAAATCTACGTGCCATTATCTCACCCCGTTAAATAGGCATACTCAAACCCGGAAGGGTAGTATCGGCTTCCGCCCTTCCCTTTTCTAACGCTTCTTTCAATAGGTCAAGCCGAACATTAATAGCGTCTAGTTCATCCTCAAGTACTTCTTTTTTATGTTCCAGCTTTGCTATTTGCTCCTGAACATTTTCCTGTGATATTTCGTCACTTAGTTCTCTTGATACCCTGAATACCCCTTTGATTTCGTCTTTTTCAATAATCGTATAATCCTTCATAGTTACCCTCCTATTCAAAATTTAACAGTTTATGAATCTGTGGAATATACCTAAACCGCTTACCCATACCCGGCATAAATCCCTCTACCCAATCCGGTAAATATATAAAGATATGCCGATTTTCATACTCCGGCTGAATTGTCCAATGAAATAAATCTAAAAGTAATGGGTTAGCTTCCCTTAATATTGTAACATATTGCTTTATGTCTTTAATATCCTGCATACTACTTACTACAAATTTTAATTCAGTAAAAATATATTTAGCCAACCTCTGCCAATCATTAAGGCTAACTTTTGCATACCCCGCCGATGTCAACTTAGGACTAATTGTAATATAATCAACATTCAGCAAAGTGTCCATACCCGGATTTACTGTGCCATTAGTTTCTAATTGAATTGTTATATCTCTATCAGTAGTTTTTATAGAATGAATTAACTCATGTAAATTCCTGTTATTTTGGAGTAATGGCTCTCCGCCAGTTAATACTACATGGCTTTTCCCATGTTTCATAATCTCTTTGTGTAATGCAGTCACATTTACAGCTTTCCCTGATATTATCCTTTGAGCATATTTTGTATCGCACCAAAAACACTCCAAGTTACAGCCAGCAAATCTCACAAAAACCGCCGGTGTTCCAATTAATCTCCCTTCCCCTTGAATACTGGAAAATACCGAGAACACTTGTAAGTCCACCACCAGTATCATCCTCCAAGTAGTATATATTCTACAACCTGATTAGATAATTCTTTTACATTTTCTAATCCCTCATCATATTTAACCTTTATATGAAACAAATAATCATCTAAACTTGTCTCGCTTGAATGATTTCTTTGTTCTTCGGTTAATCCATTATCGTAAATTAAGCCGTCCTTAAAACGAATAACCTTAACATTGTAGATTGATACTTCAGGAGTAAATTCCTCTCGTAGAAATTCCAGTTCATTTTTATAACGAGCATCAGATATAATAACAATATCGCTGTTTGATCTCTCAATGTAAGGAATTAATTTTTTACACCAGTAATAAGGGTCTTGTTTCCTACGATCTTCACCATGTTTCTGTAATAAAGTTCGTCCCTCTTTATCTTTTAGTCCATTCCAACCTAAAATATTGTGAGCTTCGTTTTTTAATTCATCCGCAAACCTGAATATCTCCGCCGAAGATAGTCTATGCTCAAATGCCGCTTTCAAATAAGCCGCAAAAGTATCTTTGCCATGTCCTGCCTTACCTGATACTGTGATAATTTTCATAACTACCCCTCCGGCAAATATTCGGCGTAAGATGTAGGAGTTTCCCATACTCGCACTCTGCAACAGAAAGGAAGATGTGTCAGGGAGGAGCAGTACTCCTGTATCTCCTCCCAAAACACCAACGCCAACCTTTCCGCAGTAGGTTTTTTAATCCTGTCATTCAATAAGCAGTGGTCATATTTACTTAGTTTCTCTTTTATTACCCCGAAGTCTACAAGCATTCCCTCTGCGTTTAATTTATCTCCTTTTATATCTATCTCTACCATATACGTATGACCGTGAATATTCCCACATTTTGGATGACCTTCCAGTTTATGTGCTGAATCCAACTGTATCTCCTTACTTATATACCACATTGTTTTTCCTCCTTATTCAACTATAATTTTAAACCGCATACCCGTTTTTTGCTCTTTATCTATTTCCAAATCCGTAAAGCCAATACGAGTAGAAAGTGCCATACCTTGAGGAGCCGCATAACCGGAAGCGATAGCTATCCCTTTTACCGCCTGATTAACTGCCCCTGCTCCCACAGCGAGAACTTCAATGATTTTATTCTCCTGTAGATTTCTTACTATTGCCCCGCCCACGCTTGCCGGATTGCTTGAGGCCGCCACTTTCAGTTGCATCTTTTCCATAACTTACTTCCTCCTTTAAGATTTTTGATAATACTTTTTGTTGATGTGATGGAAGGCAAGTTTCATCTAAAAGACCCGCCTTCCCTGCTTCGATAAAACGTCCTATTGTGGCTACCACAAAAGCATCAGCCTCATGATCTGTTTTAAAATCCATGTCATAAAGTCTTTTTACTTCTTCTTTAAGCCACTTCTTGCTCCATGTAGACTTAACCTCATCTTCCGGGCAAGGAGGAGCAGAACCCCGCCCTAACGCAAATAATCTGGCCTGTCTTGGTGAAATGACAACAGGTAATTCTCCTTTTCTATCAAATACCATTTTCTTTACAATACCGCCGACTTCCGCCACTTTTTCCCTGCCATGAGTAGCACCAAAGGCATAATTCTCTAAATAAACCTTGTCTGCTCGATCTATATATTCCTCTATAGCCGATGTGATAAAATGAACTGTTTCAATCCAACTGTTATCCTTATTAGTCATAATAATAAAACTTTCTCTAAATTGTCCTGTAATATCAATTAAAACAATTCCAGTATTTCGTAAACTTAAATCAATCCCGGCTATTATCCAAGGTACTCCCATCAGCTTTGTCATCCTTTTCATCCCTTAAACTCATAGAATATAATGCCAATTCCCTATGCACATGATTTTGCCATGCCCAGAAGAATAATGCCTTACTTAATTGTTGCATATTCCTTATTAATTCTTTAGCATCATTTAAAGAGTTTACCTGCTTTTTAACCTCAAGAATAGGTGTTCTAAAAGTAAATTTAGTCATCTCCATTTTCTTCACCGCCAGAAATCAAATTAGTCTGTTCCTGTAAATGTTTATGCACATTAAAATCCCTGTATTCCATTTTCTGAGAACTGCCCCGCCGTGTTATTTCCCTGCTTAACATAAAAACCAATTTTTCACAACCTTTAAGAATTGCGTTACTTAACTCATAAATTGATTTTTGTTGGTCATACCAATCCTGTGCCTGTATTACAGTTTTAACACAACTTCTTTCCGCCTTCTTTTCAGTTAAAGTCCCTCCCTTCTTATCCTTTCCTATTTCTATTAAAGTAAGTGCCTCTGTATAGTCCTTAACTCTCTCCGCCGTTGTTAAATCAATATCCGCCAAAGCAACCACTACATCATAATACGCCGATAACTGCGTAAATATGGTAAGATAACGACCCAAATCTTCCGTAGTAGATTCTGTTAAGTCATAAGGAATATATAATGTTCCTTCTTTTGTTAAAAATTCAGAAGGGATTTCTACTTTAGCCGGTATATACATACCATCCTTTTTAATCTTAGCTAATGCCTTTTGCCTGTGAATATAGTCTCCTGTTTCTCGTTTTATATCTGACATTATTCTGCCTCCTTATAATCTATGATACCGGATATTTCCACATCTAAAGTTATAGGATAGCCAATAGAATCGCTTAAATCGTTTAGCAACTGTTTACTAACTTGTACTTCCTCCAAAACCATTGTTACTCCGCTTTTATTAATTTTAATGTCTTTAATCGTTGCCTGTATCATCATCTTCATCCCTCCTTTATCTGAAATTTATGTCATTATCTTTTAAAACCTGATATAGTGCCTTGCTTAATCTTTCGACAACATTTTCCTCCTGTTCCTTATCAATATTAATGTAACAAAAGTCAAAAAGGATATGCAATAATTCATGTAAAAATGTTTGTTCCAAGTACTCTTCACAACCACCATTTTTCAGCTTTATAGTTTGTTTTGAGAAGTTAACATTACCATCTACTTCAGGATTGGCTTCAGATATTTCATCAACAAATATCACATTATACATTGCCCCGCCTACTTTAATGTGACTTGGTATTTTCATATTGCCCTCCCTATTCAATTTTGGCGGCACTTAGTATATTTACCAACGGAAAATACATTTCGTATAGGTGTAATCCATCAGAAAATGCGATAATTGATCCATCTTCAATATCTATATCCCTTTGTAAACAAGCCAACACGTATTCCTTTAATAACTGAAGCCCACCTAAATTTTCCGGCAATCCAGCAAATAAATCCCAACTTCTAAAATAAACCGCCATTTGTAGCTTTTTATCAATAACCTTGAAACTGATAGAGCGTAAACATGGCGGGTCATTAAGAAAACAGCTTGATTCTCTGCCAATTCCTATACAAGCCTGATTAGTGTTACCTTCCGATACTAATAATAAATAGAGGATACGTTCTAATTGTTTAGTGATAAACTGCCCGTAGGTGTAATCATATTCTCCCCTTGTTGTGGTCATTAGATAGTTTACAAAATAATTTCCTATTCTTTCTTCTGTAGTAGGTGCTGGTAATCCACTACCCTCCGGCATTTGAACTGCCAACGGCCTTTTATTAGGAGTATTTATCTCTAAAACCACGTAAGGGAACTGCCTTCTTACCTGTCCTTCATAACTACCTTGTTTAACAACATAATCCTTTCCATGTCTTACACATTCAAATATCGCTGTCCGCCAAACATCATCTATTGTATTACCACGAATTATCATGATCTACCCTGCCTTTTGCAAGTTTTAGCATATTGTCTACCATACGGAGTGATACTATACAAACTGTTGCAGTCGTCCAAATTACAACAACCGACCAAAAGTTAACAGTTATTTCTACAAGACCGAGTGATGTATAAATCATATATGATGGAACTAATAGTAGCAACAGTATTATAATTGCAATCCCAAAAAGAAAACCAATAGTTTTTTCCATTTCTAATCCGCCCCCGTTCTGTCAGCTTTATAGGTATGCTCTGAACATAAAGGATTTCTCGCTACTTCTTCAAAAGTATGTTCCGACCAACATAATTTTAACCATTCACAATATCTGCAAAATCTATCAGTTTTATCCGTCCCTAATCTTTCTGGTAATGTTTTAGTATTAATACAGTATTTAGCGGTTTCTGCCTTTACCTTTACCGCTTCGACTGTCTCCGGTATAAGCATAGACTTAAACTCTTTCCATTCTTGAGTATTTTTAGCCCCATATATAAACCCGCCCTTTGTAAAGTCTTTAGCGTCTATCCCATACAGTTTGTTCGCTAAAAAGAAGTAAGTGTTTAATTGATGTTGATGTTTACCTTGCGGTTCTACTAAATCTTCAAAGCATATTGCATACGGGCCGGTTTTGGAATCTCTATTTTTAATAGTTTTAAACTCCCATAACTCCCGGCGTTGTTTATTTAATACAGCCGCATCTGAATGTCCTGCGAATTCTAACTCATTGTCAACCAAAGGAACTTCTAAATAATGAAGGTTATACCATATTACCAACTTTACTGCACATTTAGGACAGCATCTTGGAGAAGGGTTTTCCAAATCCACCCACTCATATTCACAAACTACACACTTCCATTTTCCGAGTAAGATTCCATTTTCATAAAGATAGCCCTGCATACGATAGCCGAAGTCATTGCCAGTATCAAATATTCGCTGTCCTTTTGCACTATTAGAAGGGTCACTTCTTTTAGCGTCAATCCAGCTATATACATACTGGCGTAAACAAGCAATCGAAGAAAGAGCAGAAGGATGATGATACCCTTCTATTCTTTCCTCATACGGCCTACCGATGTCAGGGCCACTACGATACATCAAATAGCGTTCCAGTTGATCCGTTAACTTGTCATCTTCCTCTTTAAATGTTTTCAAAAGATCAGCTAATGCCATGTTTAGTCCTCCTTCTACGATTTATTATAATGTATTATCAATAAATTTACAATCTTTCTTTATCCCAATTTGGGTCAAAATACAACGAAAAATCCTTTAAAGCTATAGGGGTATTCTGAATACCCGGTAAATTGTTCTTCCATATCTTCTGGTTACTACTCGCCAACCGCCCTTTTACCCTTTTGCTTTTATCATACCTCCCCGTTTTTAAATAGTCTGTATAATAACAGTAATCAATGGGAACTTCCCCTAATTCGTAACTCGTATAAAGCCATAATAACTTGTCAGGAAAACTATTTTTTATATTCTCTAAAAGAAGTAAAAGGTTACTTTGATGTAATGGCTCTCCGCCCATTATTACTATATTGTCCGCCTTTTTATATTTACACCTGATTATATCTAATACTGTGCCAATTTTTAAGGTTTCCCCATACTCGAAAGACCACATTTCGGGGTTATGACAGCCATCACATTTAGGTTTCCGGTTACACCCCGCCAAGTATAATTCAACTGCAATTCCATCTGTAGCGTTGAAAGAAGGGTATAGCCACCCTCCTACTTGGACTGTTTGCATAATTGTCCTCCCACTACTTCATTTTGTTTATACCATCTTCTACGGGGTAGTTCGTGTTCCCTCCTTGCCTTCGCCCAATCTGTAGTATCTGTAAAGAAGCCGACAACTCTTGTTGTATAATAAGCAATATTATCACCACATATTGAACAATCTGTACTCATGCCAACCTCTGTATGATTATTGACACAAGTAGAAAACCCTTTGTTTAAAGCAAAATGAGGAATACGATAATCCTCTATAATCCTTCTCAATAATTCCCTATTTGCTCCCTTTGTTAAATCATCATCAATATTAATGTGCATTATTGCCCCGCCAGAAACCTTATTCATCAACGAACTGCTTTGTTCAATCCTGTCAAAGAAATCAAAATCTGTGTATAAAGGAATCATTTGATTTGATAGTAACTCTTTATCTGTTCCAAAAAGATAATTATCTTTCTTCGCCATTTTTGGAGAAGCATTTTCTGCGGGTATTTCCTCTACATTAAACGCAAATCCTTTGTTTTCCATACCCGCCATTTGAGCGTGAAAATCCATTTGATCTAAAACCTTTGAAGCGAATAAGGTGTAATCTTCCTCCCCGCCCATAACTTCGTAAGCGTCATATAACCCCGTAAAGCCAATGGTACTGAAGAACATACTCAAATCCGCCCAACCAACATTAAAGAATTTTAAAATCCTATCATCTACACGTTGCTTCAGTATGTCCGCCTTGTGGACAATTAATAATTTCTCAGCCATTTCCAAGTAACTGTCCAGAATATCACTTAATTCTATCCCATACAGCTTAGATAGTAATGCCACACGATGAAGATTAATGGCTACTACCCGATGGCTTCCTATGCTCAAACCGCCGTTTCCAAAAGTATCAGTTCTAATCCTGTCCTTCAAAGCCGCCAAATCATTTGTTAACCGACAGCATGAAGCTAATTTTTCTCCCATGTGCCAATTAAAAACACATTTTTCCCTGTTCAAATCTGCCACTAAATTAAAGAATTCCCTATCAACAATTTTCCCGGTTCCATTCGTCTTTATATTAACAGTAGTGATGGGAAAACGATAAGGTTTATTCGTTTTGGGAGAACCCTTCACAAAAAACCGGGCATATATTTCCTGCACTCTCATAATTTCATCAATATTATCAATAACCCTTGACCCATCAGGATAATACGAATTTTGGAAAGTACTTATAAGTGAAGCCCTGCAAAATAAAGAAATATTTGTAAACGGAGAATCCCCTCCAATTCTAAAAGTATTGTGGAATACGTGAACAGTTTGTTGAATTTCATCTTCAATCTCCTTATCGCTTATATCTTCCTTAGCTGTATAATATGCCATATTAACCAGAGCGTTAGCAATTCCTATTGCCCCGGCGTTTTCCTGACTATAATCCATAGTCACTTCCCTTAATTGCCCCATGAATGAACGAAGTTTTTTGGGCGGTGTTGAAGGCAACCATCCGTAAGGTCTGCCTTCAGCCATTAAAAAACTTGTATCCGGGGCAAAACAATAAGGAACATCAATTTTTGTTATATCGTGAAAGTAAAGACCACCTTTAAACACTTCCTTTATAATCCTATTAGCTTCATCCAATCCCCACCGCTTATAGAGACACTTCCAAAGTAAATGATAAGAACGTAGTTTCAATAATGGTTTGAATACCTCTGAATAAAAATTAACCGGCGATTTACTATTAATATTTGCGTTTGGGTCAATACTCATATCCGCCAGTATTGTTGAATTATAATAGCTTTTAGATAAATCAAAAGGGTCTATAGTATCAAGCCCATCCATTTTTAGCAATTCTTCTGGTATGGATTTCATTAATTCAATAAACTCCTGCTCGATATTTTGCCCAATCCTAAATTCCATTAAACACCCTCCTCACTAATCCGTGCTTCCCATTCCACCTGTTCTTTCCGTTGTAGATATAACTTCATCTGCTTTCAGGTATTGCTTAAATATGCCCTGCCCAATTTTCTCCCCTTTTTCAATCATTATGGGGAAGGGAGCTATATTAATAAATTGAAACATAATATGACCATCATTACCGGGATTGCTGTAATAATCCGAATCAATTACACCAACGCCGTTAGTTAATATCAACAACCTTTTTAAAGGATTGCTGGAACGATTATAAATAAATAAACCTTCGTCATCCTGCATATAGGCTTTCACACCTGTAGGAACCAACGTAGGTCTAATATTCCGAGTATCTTCCTTTAATTGGTCTAAATTTTTATCGCTGAAATTACGATTATCCTTTACCCAATTTCTAATTGACCCCATAAGTAACTGTATCAATTTTTGTGGATATGATTCTAAAATAGTATCGCCACCACATTCAAAATCATACCCCGCCGAGTTTTTTGTTGCTCTAACAGGGAGGTTTATATTTTCATCTTCCCATCCTTTGACTACCTTAAAACCTCTCATTCTGTTTCCTCCTTTATAGCTAAATCAGCCATTTCTTTTAACGCCATAAAATCTTCTCTTTCCATAACTACTAACTCTACGGATTTCCCGGTTTTTCTGCTGGTTAATTCTATTACCATACCCGGTAAATACCCACCTGCTTTAAACGCATTAAGTCTTAAATCCTCCCACTTATCAATATCAATACGGAATGTCTTATTTGACGTGTACTTATGATCCCACAAAAAACGATAAAATAATTCTTCCGGTTTTGTCAGCGTCTCCTTTACATCACCTTTACTGTGCCATGTTGCTCCCGAAGCGGGTTGTACTTTGCCTTTGACTTTTTTTGACCATTTCTTTTCCTTCTGTGTTGAAAGTTTCTTTACACGCCGTTTTGGTTCATCCCCAAAGGTATAAGGTTTTATACCCATACCCCCTTTCAATCCGCCGCATTGAGCCGCATGACCCTTGTATCATTACCTGATTTCCGATTCCTGTGCCAGCCGATCCTCCAATCTCTCCGCTTCTTTACAAAATCCAGTATAAAGTAGGATACAGCCTTCACAATTTTTAGGGTGAAGTTGATCACAATCAATATCCGACAATCTGTGAATAAAATCTGCTAACTCCTCATATGTTGGCTTTCCCAACTAAAACCCTCCCCGTTAATTGTTGTAATTATAGTATAAAAGACACTTTAATACTTTGGAAGTTATGCCTCAATAAGATTTCCTTCCGGGTCAACTAATACCTCTTTTTCTTCTTGTTCTTCGTCTATTTTCTGTAGTATCCGCCGTTCAATATCAGCAAGATTGTCAGGATTTTCCTCTAAATACCTGATTAACTGTGTATTACCATGAAACTTCATTTCGTCTCCTAAATGGAACCACGCTCCTTTCCGAACAATAACGTCCCATATTACCCCGTAAGTAATTACCTCTTTTAACCTGTCTATTTGCCCCGCCTTTATACTTCCTGTATCTTGAGTGTAAAGATCAAAACTACCCTTCTTTTTAGCAGGAAAAGTTCTATTTTTCTCCGTCTTAAACCTAATTTCCCGCCCCACTACTTCATCCCTTCCTCTTATTTCTCCCGTTTTCCACTCACCCGGCATTAAATCCACTCTAAGCGAAGAATAAAAATCCAACGCTTTTCCACCGGGCATAATATCCTTTCCTGCCCCATACCCGCCAACTTTAACCCGCAACTGATTTAATAGAATTATGCTACACCCGTTGCCCTTCTCATTTAAAGTTTTGCCCGTCCATAAAGCAGAGGATAGTTTTCGGAGAAACTTGGAGTTTAAATAAGCATTTAAACCTATACTCCAATCCTCCATACTATCCTCTGCTTCTCTGGAAGGAACCAAAGCGGCAACCGAATCCAATACTATAGCACTAATGTCAGGAACTCGAACCATATTTAATATAATATCAAATGCCTGTTCCGCATACTGTGGTTTTACTAAAATTAAATTATCCATATCTACACCCTGTTTCTTTGTCCATGCTAAATCCAATGCCCCTTCTGCATCTATCCATACTGTTTTACGATTAGGATACTTAGTCTGTGCCGCTTTTATAGTTTTTAAGGCAAGTGTTGTTTTACCTGCTTCATAAGGGCCAACTATTGTAGTAACCTTGTTTTCTGGTATTCCTCCGCCAGTTTCAATATCCAAACCAAACGACCCTGTAGATATACGAGTAATATTTAACCCCTTTGCCTGTGAAGCATAACTTGTAATGCCTTTACCATACTTCTTGTCGATCTCATTCATAACTTTTGATAATTCTACTTCTTCGGGATGAATCTCACGTTTACCTGTCATTATAAACCTCCTATTTCAACTTCGCCTTTATCCTCTTAATAGTCTCTTTTGGTATATTATCGGTGTATATTTTTACTTCTTTAA
>SL_5KL_010_SEDDRAFT_10001778_pt1 | contig 12599 bp, 11 predicted proteins | sample SodLakKL_010_SED_FD_9118 | JGI IMG/M metagenome (IMG submission 9118)
ATCTCGAACACAGAAGTTAAGCCCTCCAGCGCCCATGGTACTGCGGGAGAAATCCTGTGGGAGAGTAGGTCGCTGCCGGATACTTTTTTACCCCCGTCTAACTCTGGCGGGGGTTTTATATTGGGGTGCAGGAAAAAATTCCAGAAAATTTGGCTTTTTTCCCTTGACCTCGAGCTAACTTCAGGTATTATATTGTAATTAGAGGTGATAGAAATGAGAATTGGTGAATTTTCCAGAGAAACCGGCTTGCCCGTTACTGCTCTGCGGTATTACGATCAGCTGGGATTAATTAAGCCCAGACGGCAGGGTGATTACCGGGAATACGGGGAAAAAGACCTGAAGAGGGCCCGGGTGATTATTTTTCTCCAGAAAATGAACTTCAATCTTTCCGAGATAAAAGAATTGCTACAACTGGATCAGCTCATGGAAGAATATGAACAGGGTAGGGTTCCCCGGGAATTAATTGTGCGGGGAGCAACCATCCTGGAAGGGAAAAACCGTGAATTAAAAGAAAAAATGGAAAGTCTAAAAGAAGCTATTTCCTATGTCGAACATCTAATCGATAAGATTCAAAGCCTGGAGGATGGTTAAAATGATCGGGGTTGGTCTTTATTCCATGGCAGGAGTTTATGGCTCCAAAGATCCCGCAGAGCTGGAAAAAATGCTGTTAAGGGCTTTAGAGTTGGGAGTGGATTATTTTGATGTAGCCCCCGGATATGGCCAGGCTGAGAGTTTTTTAGGCAGGATATTAAGACCATTTCGGGATCAAGTGCAGATTGCTACCAAGGGAGGGATTTCTCCCGAGGGAAAAGCAGATGGCTCTTATCAGGGGATCAGGGAGGGCTGCAAAATGAGCCTGCAAAAATTGCAGGTGGAATATATTGACCATTATCAGGTTCATTTTGCAGATCCTGAAACTCCGGTCAAAGAGACTGTTCAGGCTCTGGAAGATCTCAAGCAGGAGGGCTGGATAGGAGAGTACGGGCTGGGGCATTTTTCCAGGGAAAAAATAAAAGAATTCTGCTACCAGGGTTCCCCCTCCACTCTTATGCTGGAAATCAGCCCCCTGAATCTGGGGGATTATTTCAGGTACAGGGACTTTAATCAGGAGGCAGGGCTTAAACTAATAGCTATGGGAGTAACCGGTCGGGGTTATCTGGCAGGAAAGACGGACAGAGAGGATCAGCTGGAACAGAAGGATATTCGCCGGCTTGATTCTCTTTTTTATCCCGATCTGGCTCGATGGCGGGAAGGAATTTTGCACAGGTTGAAGGAACTGGGAGATAGCTATGGGAAAGAACCTGTACAGGTGGCAATTAACTGGGTTAGCACCCGCCCGGGGGTACATAGAATCCTGATCGGTCCCTCGCGGGAAGATCACCTGGAAATGAACCTGGGAGCCCTGGGGTGGTCCCTGGAGAAAGAAGATCAGGAATACCTGGATAATTTTCTCCTGGATCAGGCCAGGCAGCACCACAAAAAATCATTGCTGATAACAATTGCAATTCTGGAGAACAAAAAGCCTTCCTCCCGGGACCTGATTTTTGCCCTTGAAAGTCTTTTTTCCCTGGGAATAATGGAAGAAAAAGAGGCCGGCTGCTATTTCAGGCAGGTGATGAGCGCAGTTAATGAGTCTGGCCTTTTGGAAAAAATAAAGGAGCAGCTAAAAACTGATTATCTAAGTTCTCTACAGAAAATAAAAGGTGGAACTACCGTTGAAGAATTTTTATCGGGGTGGAAAGAAAAAGAAACTGCAGGAAATAACAAGAACAAGTAGAAGTATAGTTTTAATTCTTGGAGAGGGGCTTTGAGGCCAATCAGGGCGGATTCCTGGGAAGGGGGGGGTGTTTTGGAGAAAGCAATCGTGGTCACAGATCTGTACAAGCATTATGGTGCGGTTAAGGCAGTAGATGGTATTTCCCTGGAAATTCTCCAGGGCGAAGTTTTTACCCTGCTGGGCCCCAATGGTGCGGGGAAAACAACCACCGTTGAAATACTGGAGGGTTTAAAAGAACCTGATAGTGGGGAACTGGTGGTTCTGGGGCAGAAAAGCAAAAAAATTAGCCGGGCCATGAAGGACCGGATGGGGGTTGTTCTCCAGCAAAACACGTTCATGGAACGTATTACAGTTAAAGAAACCTTTAACCTTTTTGCCTCTTTTTTTTCACAATCCCTGCCGGTAAAGGACATTATAGCCAAGGTGGCCCTGGAAGAAAAAACTACGGCACTGGTGGAAACTCTTTCCGGAGGGCAAAAACAGCGCCTGGCCATTGGCCTGGCCTTATTAAACAATCCCAGCATAATATTCCTTGATGAACCAACTACCGGTCTGGACCCCCAGGCCCGGCGAAATATCTGGGAATTAATTGAGGAACTGAAAGAAGAGCAGAAAACGATTATTCTTACCACCCACTACATGGAAGAAGCTGAAAAATTATCCGATTATATCTATATTATGGATCACGGCCAGATTATTGCTCGGGGAACTCCGGAAGAACTGGTAGCCGGGCTGGATCAGGACAATGTAATAGAATTTACCCTTGATCCGGCCATGGGGGTTAAGGATCTGGATGAACTGGGGCAGATTTTTCCCGAGTATAATCTCCAGGATAATCAGGTCAATATTTATGTCCGGGATATGACCGATGCTTTTTCTCGGCTGCTGACCTGGTCCAGGGAAAAAGACTTTTCCCTGGAAAATTTAATGTTCCGCCGGCCCAACCTGGAGGATGTATTTTTGGATCTTACTGGAAAGGGGTTGCGGGATTGATGCAGTCGGTGGGGAGCTTTTTCCGGACCTTTTCTTTTCGCCTTCTCAGAGATAAATTTGCCTGTTTCTGGCTTTTAATTTTTCCCATGTTAATCCTGGGAATTTTGATTTTAATTTTTGGCAATTTAACCGGGGATCAGTTTTCCTTTAACTCCCAGGTAGCCCTGATTGATGATGATCAGGAGGAAATATCCTCTATCCTTACCGGAGTCCTGGAAGAAATAGCGGGGGCGGAGAATGGCTGGCTGCAGCTAAATTCTTATCAGGACCTGGAGGAAGCCCGGGCGGGCCTCGGGGCAGGTACTTATCAGGCAATCTTTCGGATCCCACCTGGTTTTTCCCGGGAAATTATGGATAATGTTTCCGGACAGTTCAGGGGTCAGGAGGTCCTTCCCGCTGGAATAGAATTTTATTTTCGGGAAGGAGAGCAGAGTTCGGAAGTAACCGTAACTGCTCTGAATCAGGTGGTAGAAGTTTTTACCGGGGAGCTATACCTGGAAACAGGTTTAATGCTTCCCGCCCAGCGCATTACTGCCCACAGTCAGATGGTTGAGGTCCGGACCGAAGAAGGTGTGAGCTTTAATTATGTTAACTATATTATACCGGGCATAATTTTGATGGCTTTTCTTTCCACCGGTATGGAAGAGCTGGTGACCAACCTGACAGTGCCGCGGGACAGGGGAATATTAAGGCGTTTTTTTGCTACGCCCCTGCAGGCATTCCAGTATACCGGGGGCTTAATCCTCTATATCGTGGTAATTGCAGCAGTGCAACTGTTAATCATATACTGGTTTGGCCGGTGGGCTTTTTCGGCTCAAATTGACTTATGGTCTCCTTTGCCCCTTTTCTTTACTCTCTACAGTTTACTGGTTTTGATGGGGGTTGGTCTTTTAATTGCAACCCTGGCCCGTAATGCCAGTGCTGCGGGTCGCCTGGTTAATATTGTCTTTTATCCCATGATGTTTCTGGGTGGACTCTATTTTCCCCTGGAGGGCATGCCCGGTTTTATTCGATTGGTGACTGCAATTAACCCGGTTACCTACCTGATCAATGGGCTTCGAGAAAGCCTGGGAGTTTTTCCTTCTTCGACTTCCCTGGAATTAAATTTACTGGTGCCGGGGATCTGGTTAATGGCAGGGCTTATTCTGGGATTAAAGAAATTTAAATGGGAGGCAGGTCAGTGAACCGGGGAGGCGGGAGTTTAATGCAGAGTCTGGTGGTAATGACGATAACTTTATGGAAAAATTTTTTTCGGGACCGGCAGTCCATTTTCTTTTCCCTTATTTTCCCTCTTGTTTTTCTCCTGATTTTTGGCTTTATGTATGCAGATCAGACCATGGGACCCAGAAACCCTGTTCTGGCAGTTTTTGAGGATGGGGGAACAGACCAGCAGGCTGTACTGCAAAGGGTTCTGGAGAATGCGCCCGGTCTAAATTTTGATTTTTTTGATGAAGCGGGGATTGTAGAAGAAAGAGTAGTATCCGGGCAGGCCAGTTTTGGCCTCATTGCTGATTCCGGTGAATTAAATTTCCTTTTCAATCCAACCCGGATCCAGGATAATGCTCACCTGGAATCCCTGGCGGGTGGCATCAGGTCCAGTTTTGAAAGGGAGCAGGCGGGGGTGCAGGAAGTAATTGTGGTTAAAACTGAAGGGATTTCCGGCCCTGGAGGGGCTACCTCGCCCCTGGAATTTATTATCCCCGGTACTATAGCTATTGCGGTGGTTGCCTCCGGTTTATTTGCCATAACTGGTTTTTATCTTTCTTTTCTGGAAAGAGGGGTTCTACGGCGGATGCTGGCTACCCCCCTGCGCAAAGAAGTATTTTTCCTGGGGCTTATTTTAACCAGGATTATAGTGGCTATTATTGGAGCAGTACTGATTCTTATAGCCAGCAGGCTATTATTTGGTATTAGCCTGGAAATTCACTGGGCTTTTTTCCTGCCCTATTTGATGGTGGCCACCCTGCTGATGATGGCTTTGGGGGTTTTGATTACCCTTGTTTTTAAAAAGCGGGAAAATGCCAATCAGTTTTCCAGTTTTCTGGTTAGCGTTATGATCTTTTTTTCCGGGATATACCTGCCCCTGGAATTTTTGCCCGATTATCTACAGACTATCAGTCGTTTTCTGCCCCTTACCTACGTGGCCCAGGGGTTGCGGGGAACTATGGGAATTGAACCCTTTGCCCCGGGGGATTTCTGGATCAGTTTCCTGACCATGCTGATTATTGCCCTGTTTTTTATCAGTCTGGCTGCTCGGGGGAGCAGGTGGGGGGAGCAGGGTGCTTAGGACCTGCCCCATTCCTTTTTTTTCATCTTTTGGCCCCGCGGTTTTAGTACTCAGCCTGATAATAAGAGGCCTGGCCGAACCCTGGGGTTTTGAGAGATATAATAATTTTCTGAGGGCCGGTTGGAAAATGAACCTGCTGAGAAGAGATCCATTAAGGATTAAGAATGGCGAGATCGGAAAGAAGCTCCTTATGAGAAAAAAATTCGGCTAAAAAGGTTTTGCCTTTTTCCGGATTTTTTCTTTTAAATAGGAGGAGAAAGTCACCTGAGTTAAGAAAATTGATGGAGAGCAAAATGATATTTTAACCAAAAATTTATCCCCGTTGCTCTTGATTTAGTGATCGCGGGAAAGGAGAAGTAATAATGGTGGCAAATAGAGACCTTTTTTCACGTTTTCTCTTTTTACCCCTGCTGGGGTCAGGTTTTTTCCTTTTTCTTTTCGGGTTCGTATTTCCTTCATTTGCTCTGGTTATTCTGGTGGCAGTTCTTACCCTTGCTTACGGGGGATTTTCTCTGAAGAAAAAAGAAAAGCAACTGAGAAGCCTGGAGAAGAAGGTAGCTGTTGATGAGATTACCGAATTGCAGTCCTGGTCGGTTTTCCAAACCCGGGGGGAAGAGCTTTTGGAGAGTAAAAGAACAGGGGAAGGTAAACTCTCCCTGGGTATTATTGATCTGGATAATTTTAAACGCTGGAATAATCTTCTCGGGCCCCTGGGAGGGGATGAGTTATTAAAAAAAGTAGCGGGGTTTTTAGCTGACAAGCTGTCTCAAGAAGACCTTATCGCCCGCTGGCATGGAGATAAGTTTATTTTCCTTTTTCCCGGGGCATCCGGTAAATGGAGCGGTTCCCGGATTTCGAAAATACTGGAGGAGCTGAGGCAGAAGAGCTTTTTTATCCGGGAAGTGGAAATCAAGGTGGAGGCCTGTGCTGGTATTGCCCATTTTCCCGACGATGGAGAAAGCATCCCAGATTTAATTTTTGCTGCCGACAGCTACCTGCGGCGGGCCCAAAAAGTTGGCAGGAGGGTTTGCAGTGCGGGAGATGGGGACCCCCGCCTTGAGGTTCATAACAGTATTAAATTGCACAATCCCGCAAGCTATCAGGATCGGATAGCCAAAAAATCAACTCAGCTCTGTCTTCTTTTTAAGGAGAGAGATCTGGAGATAATCAAGCAGAAGATTGCTGCTAACAAGGCCTTCTGCATTGAAAAACCAGAAGGAGAATATTTTTATGAGTTTTATTATATCCTGTCAGGCGAAATTAAGCAGTTGGATTCAGGTGAAACCCTCACCACCGGATCTTTTATTACCCCCGGGAATTTAGAAGCCTCCCTTTATTTTGAAACCCTGACTCCCGTTTCCCTGCTTTTTGTTACCAATGCTCCGGTTTTCAAACAGCAATCCGATGAACTGGAAAAGTGGGCCCGGATGATTGAAGAGCTTGAAGGAAAAGATCAGCGTATTGAAATCCACGGGTTTCGCCTGGAAGAAATGGCCATAAAATTGGGGAAGGAAATGGGTTTAAAGGAGGAAGCTCTCTTCGCCCTGGCCTTTGCTGCCTATCTGCATGATATAGGTAAAACCCGGATTCCTTCTTCCATACTGCAGAAAAAAGGGCCCCTCACTTATGAAGAGTGGGAGACCATAAAAAAGCATCCGGGCTGGAGCAGGGAAATGATAAGAGAAAATTTGCAGCACAACCTCTCGGAAAAAATTGCAGAGATAGTCTATCAGCATCATGAGAGGTATGATGGAACCGGCTATCCCCGGGGGCTAAAAGGAGATGAAATAATGCTCGAGGCCCAGATTGTTGCCCTTTTAGATGCTTTTGATGCTATAACTTCCGAACGGCCCTATCAAGCTGCTTTTTCTAAGGAAGAAGCAAAAAAAGAAATTCTGCGATGTAAGGGAACCCAGTTTTCCCCAACCCTGGTGGAAACATTTATACCCCTGATTGACGAGCTGGAAGAGGACAAGAAGGATTCCCGGGAAGGAAGGGAAGTATACTGAGGGCTCTACAATTTACAGGGAGATCAGAATAGCCTGCCTGACCATGATTTTGGGGGATCCTGGGGACCGGATACCGCCATCCCTTATCAGATAAAGATGACCTGGTTGTACCCCTGGCCGGTTGTTCTGTTTTATAGTCGTTTAGGACAGGACCAACAAAAGAAGGAATAATTTTTATTTATCTGAGATAAGGAAATGATTTTTGGAACGCTAGTTTATACTTTAAAAGTGTTTATGCTGCCACGGTTCTGGTATCTGTGATTTAAGCTATATCCTATCTTCTGCCCAGCAGAAGTTTGTAGCCGATAACTGTGTATCTATAGCCCAGGCCCATCTTTCGGAAAACGCCTGGTTTCGGGTTATCTAAGCCGGGGAAAAACCGGCTGGTTTTAATATGATCCATGAGGGGTCTGATTATGAGGATGGGATTGATGAGCCCGGTGTGTTTTTCTGGTTTTTGATGATCGGAGGAGAATATCAGGGCCGGGGCTATGGAAAAAAGCTGTTGAACTTCTGATCCAACACCTGAAGGAAAGAGGCATTATCAGGCTGAGAACCGTTATGGTCAGGGAAAGGGGAGCCACGAAGAGTTTAATAAAAAGCTGGGCTTTGTTCCTAATGGCGAGATGTATGGTGAGGAGACAGGCGCTGAAATTAGATTTTTTTAAAAATTATGCAATTGATCAGGAAAAGACAGGGGAATTTAAAAATTATTTAAAATCAAGATAGACCCTTATTATATTCCTGACTCTTTCCCGGACTTCTTCCTTTTTTATAAAACCACAGGGACCTTGAAGTCTATTTTTAGAAATAGCTCTCATTTGATGGGCCATGGCAATTGAAGGGGATTGGAGGTGGGATTCCTCCGGTTCTAAAAGAGTTTCAATGGGATAAATCTTGCGGCCCTTTTTTAAGGAAGTTAAACAGATTACCGTGACAACTGGTAAAAAATCATTAACAGCATCTTCAGAGATAACCAAAACGGGTCGTGTTCCTGATTGTTCCGCCCCCTTTATTGGATCCAAATTTGCCCAATAGATTCTCCACTGGTACCCCATTTTCAGTCCTCCTCATCAACTTCGGAATCGGAATGGGAAAAATCCGCCATGATTTCCTCTATATCCCCTAAGAAGAGGGGATCTTCAGCAGCCTTTTTCATTTCTTCTTTCAGTTTTTGTTTTTCATGATTGTTAATGTAGGCTTCGATGGCTTCGCGGACAGCATAATTAAGAGAGGGCATCTCTTCTTCATTTAAATAATTTTTTAACTTTTCCATTTGTTCAATGGGAAGGGAAAAAGTATAATTTTTTTTCTTTTTTCCCATACAAAAACCTCCTTGGAATGCATTAGTGATTATATTGTAAAACATTAAATATAAAAGTGCAATATAAAAGCGCAATATTAAGGCGTCGCTTTTTCGTAAAGGGAACACAACAAAAATTACTATTGATAAAAAATAAAAGGCAATATTGGCAAATCTGTTTGGTTTTTTGGAAAAAGAAGTGCAAAGAAAGGAGGGAGAAAATTGAGTTCCAAGGATCACGGGAGTGGAACTTCAAGTGCTTTTTTTGGTCTGGGTTTTATTGGTGCCGCCATATACTTTATCTCTCAGGCTACCGGTTTTTGGATGGGCGTGCTTGGTTTTTTGAAAGCAATAGTTTGGCCGGTTTTCCTCGTTTACGAGCTTTTTAAATATCTGGGTGTTTAACAGGTTCTCAACTGCCCCCGCAAAAACAAAACAAAAAAGAGGTGTCTCCATAATTTCGAATTATACCTTTAATCTGTACCTTACTGTGGTTCGTGATGAATAATCCCGGTAGAACGGGGGGAATACGTGCAGTAAAGAGGGGCTTCCAGGTTCAGGGTAGGGCCTGGAGTTTTTGGATTAGAGAAATCCAGGATAATCCGCAGCGTGCAAATTGAGTAGAAACCCGAGGGGGTTGGCCTATGGCGGTGCAAGAGAGAATTGTCAGAGAAAGAACAACAGGGCTGGGAAAATTGGTGCAAAAATAGTTTTACCGGTTATTTCCGAGCAGCTCTCCCCATAGGGGTTTGGAGAGTATTAACCATTTTTTGCCCGGTAAATAAGAATGAAAAGCAACAAGGGGAGGAATTACCTTGTCCAAAAAAAATGCATTCCCTGAAGCAGAATGGAACCTGCAAAACAGTTATGCCGGGCTGCCAGGTATTTTTTATTCCCGCCTTAAACCCGACCCTGTGTCTGCGCCCAGCCTGTTATTTCTCAATAATTCTCTGGCAGAATTCCTGGGTTTAAGTGTTCAGGGCCTATCCAGTAAAGAAGAGTTAGCTGTGTTGTCGGGTAACCGAATACCTGGAGGAGCATGCCCCCTTGCTCAAGCATATGCGGGACATCAATTTGGGCACTTTACTATGCTGGGAGATGGTCGGGCCCACTTGTTGGGAGAACAGATAACACCCCGGGGTGAGCGGTTTGATATTCAGCTTAAAGGCTCTGGTAAAACGCCCTATTCCCGCCAGGGTGATGGCCGAGCGCCACTGGGACCAGTATTGCGGGAGTACATCATCAGCGAAGCAATGCATGCCCTGGGTATTCCTACCACCAGAAGCCTGGCGGTTGTTAAAACCGGGGAGAAGGTAATCCGGGAAAAAGTTCATAGTGGTGCAATTTTAACCAGGGTAGCTGCCAGTCACCTGCGGGTTGGAACTTTTGAATATGCTGCCCGATGGGGTAGCACTGAAGATCTCCAGGCCCTGGCAGATTATTCATTACAGCGACATTTTCCTGATTATGCCGCGGCTGATAATCGCTATCTCTTTCTCCTAAGGGAAGTAATTAAGCGGCAGGCAGCCTTGATTGCCAGGTGGCAACTGGTTGGCTTTATTCATGGGGTGATGAACACTGATAACATGACCATTAGCGGAGAAACCATTGATTATGGCCCCTGCGCTTTTATGGACGCCTATGACCCGGCCACAGTATTCAGCTCTATTGACAGAAACGGGCGCTATGCTTATGGCAATCAACCCCCCGTTGGGGCATGGAATCTGGCCCGATTTGCGGAAGCTCTGCTGCCCCTTTTGCATAATAATCCAGAGCAGGGGGTTCAGATTGCTCGGGATGCCATTGCAGGCTTCAGTGATTGGTTTAATTATTACTGGGTGTCAGGAATGCGGGCCAAACTGGGGATATTTAATGAGGAAGAAAATGATGAAAAACTATTTAAAGACCTGCTCCAATTAATGGAGAAGTATTGTGCTGATTATACCAACACGTTCCGAACTTTGATGTATGCCGGGGGTGAAAAGGAAGAACTATTCCACAGCCAGGAGTTTTCAAAATGGCAGGAGCTGTGGCAGGCCCGGTTAGACCGACAGGATGCATCGCAAACTTCCAGCCAGGAATTGATGAAGAGGTCCAATCCCGCAGTTATTCCCCGTAATCACAGGGTAGAAGATGCCCTCAGTTCTGCAGTTAATAATGAAGATTATAGTGAGATGACAGGGCTTCTTGAGGTTCTAAAAAGCCCTTACAACCATTCTAATCCACTCCAGGATTACTACACCCAACCTTCGGCAGCAAAAACTCCTTACCGGACATTTTGCGGGACCTGAGGTAGGAATACCGAAAAAATAAAGAACGGATTAATAGTTCTGGGAGAGAAAGTTTTTTCGACCTCAATCCCCAATTAGAGGTATAATTATTTATATTTAGAAGAAAAAAAGTAGAAAACAGGCCTGGATATTAACAGCGAAAGCAGAAAATACCTGAAGAGTTTTTCCGACAGGTCCTTCTGGTGAGAGAATTACCGATAGGGGACCCCAGCACAATACAATTACTTCCAGGCGAAGCCTTAATTTTCTTGCTGAACCAGGAAAAAGTAAGGGGATAGGCAATAAGATATCTGAAAAGAAATAGCAACGAATTGAAGGGGGCTATTATGAGTATTTGTCTATTTCCGAACCTGGCGTACCTGTCTGAGACCTCCCGGGCGGTTGAAATTTACAGGGCCCTGCGGGAGTTGGGGGAATCTCCTCTTGTTGCAGCCCATGGTGGCACTTATGAGTTTATTTTGCAGGAGGAAAGAATCCCCTATCATATTGTGCCTCCGGTTATGACAGCAAAAAGGTGCCGGGATTTTGTCCTGGCCAATATAGGGAAGAAAGCTAATTTTTACACGGTTCCTGAACTTCGTGAGCACGTGACCGAAGAAGTTGCTTTTTTTAAAAAACATGATGTTAGGATCGTTCATATTGGATTTACTCTCTCCGCAAAATTGTCGACCAGGGTTTTGGGTCTCCCTCTGTCAACAGCCCATGGGTCGTTTTTCCCTCCGGTCTTTGCAAAGAAATTGGTTCCTTATCGCAAAGACTTCAATCGGGGCCCGATCCGCTTATTGCCGGAATCCTGGAAAAGGAACTTTGCCAACTGGTTGTTTTCTCATGCCCGACTTTATACCAGGCCTTTCAATAAAGTAGCAAAGGAGTTCAACCTGAACCCGGTTCAATCAATAGCAGATTTATTCCTCGGCGATTATGCTTTTGTTACCGATATCCCGGAAATCATTGGGATATCCAAAGAAGAGATGGAGAGTTGGGAAAATGTCAGAGATAGAAGATACAGTGATAGGATCAAGCTAATCCACGCTGGTCCCATTTATGCCCGGCTTTTTGGGGAGTTAACCGAGGATATCCGCGAATTTTTAAATACGGACCAACCCAAAATTTTTGTGGCTTTAACTTCGAGTGTTGAAGATTGCCTTAGTTCAGTTTATAAGACCTTAAAAGATTTTGATGGACGGATAATTTTTGTAACTACCACCCATCCCCGGGATTTCCAGCCAGCCCCCAATATTATAATAAAAGATCATGTGCCTTCTCATAAAATCATGCCCTTATGCGATGTTGCTATTATTCATGGTGGGCAGGGAAGTGTTCAAACTGCTATTGCTTCCGGAACACCAATTATTGGATTTCCCTTGCAGCCGGAACAGAATCTCAACTTACAGTTAATTGAAAATCATGGGGCAGGGTTTAACCTTCCTTTTTCTGCTCTGAAAAATAATCAACTCCAAACCTGTATTCAACAGATTTTGACCGAATATAATTATAAGGAGAACATGCAAAAATTGCAGGCATGGCAAGCAAGTTATGATGGACCTCAGAATGTGGCCCTGGCCTTACGGGAACTGGCAAAAGGTAGGGCCTGACTGGGGAACATAAGGGTTCAGAGTTGATAAGACTATAGCTGATTTCCCCAGGGTTTGATCTGAGTAAAGTCCCAAACCGCTAAAAAAATGGCCCAGAGGGGGAGCGGGTAACTCTTTCTTTAATTTCTACCACAGGCCTTCCCCTTTATACCTGGAGAGTCTAAAAACCTATCGCAAAAAAACAAAGAAAAAAAACTCAGGGTAAGGGCTTCTTATAAGCCGTGGGAGTAGAAGCTGCCAGCTACAGATAAAATAAATCAGGAAATAAGGGCAAAAACTTAAACTTTCCTATTGACAGGCCCTGAATAGCGTGGTAAGATTATATTTGCGCTTCAAAAAGGTGG
>SL_5KL_010_SEDDRAFT_10001780_pt1 | contig 12590 bp, 12 predicted proteins | sample SodLakKL_010_SED_FD_9118 | JGI IMG/M metagenome (IMG submission 9118)
GAGGCGGTCGACGAAGCGGTCGCCGCAACGATTGCCGACGCCAAGGCGGAGGGGTCACTCTACCGCGTTGAGAACCCTCCCGCAGTGTTGTCGGAGGCGCTGTTACTCGCTCTCAGCGAATCGATTGCCGAGCCGACGCCGGTGACGATTTGGGTCGACGGCGAGGAGGATTTGGCGACATTGCCTGCTATCGTCGCCGCGCCGCTCGGTTCCAGTGTGATCTACGGCCAGCCTGGCGAGGGGATGGTCCACGTCGCAGTCACCGCCGAGCAGCAACGGGAGGCCCGCCGACTGCTGGATGGGTTCGACGGCGACACCGACCGCGCGCTGTCAGTAGTCGACGGCTAACTATATTATGTGATGGGTCGAGTCGGTTCCCCCGACTCGCAGGTCGACATCGCCAGCCACAGAGGGGAGCCTTCGAAATCCTTTTACAGCGTTCCCGAGGAGATATGAACAACTGACCATGGACGTCACTATCATCTCCGAAGAGGAGAACCCGATGCTGCACCGTACCGATATTCGATTCGAGACTGTCCACGACGAGACCACGCCGTCGCGGCTGTCGGTTCGAGACAGTCTGGCGGCCAAACTCGACAAAGCCTCCGACGAGGTGGTTGTTCACGAGCTGGATACCGCCTTTGGCATGCGGAAGACTGTCGGCTACGCGAAAGTCTACGAGAGCCCAGAGTTCGCCCGCGAGGTCGAACAGAAACACATGCTCGCCCGGAACAAAATCGACGATCCCGAGGCCGAAGCAGAGGAAGCCTAACCGGCCGAATGCGCGTTCTCGGCATTGAAGGAACCGCCTGGGCCGCCAGCGCGGCACTGTACGATTCTGCCGAGAACACGACTGTTATTGAATCTGATCCCTACCAGCCCGACAGCGGCGGTATTCACCCACGCGAAGCCGCCGAACACATGGGCGAGGCGGTTCCACAAGTCATTCGGACGATTCTCGACCATGCTGCTGAGACCGCTCCGCGTGGCGATGTCGACGGAAACAGATACGATATCGACGCCGTTGCCTTCTCTCAGGGACCCGGCTTAGGCCCGTGTCTGCGCACTGTTGGTACCGCCGCGCGAGCGGCCGCCCAGACGCTTGCGGTGCCGCTTGTCGGCGTCAATCACATGGTTGCACATCTCGAGATTGGTCGACACTACTCGGGATTCGAATCGCCAGTCTGTCTGAACGCCTCGGGAGCAAACGCCCACCTGCTGGGGTTTCATAACGGTCGGTACCGCGTGCTCGGCGAGACGATGGACACCGGCGTCGGCAATGCGCTCGATAAGTTTACCCGGCATATCGGCTGGTCTCACCCCGGCGGCCCGAAAGTCGAAAGAGCCGCTGCGGACGGCGAGTTCATTGAGCTACCCTACGTCGTCAAGGGGATGGATTTCTCGTTTTCCGGCATTATGAGCGCAGCCAAAGCGGCCGCAGACAACGGCGAAGCCATCGAAGACATCTGTTTTTCGCTTCAAGAACACGTCTTCGGGATGCTCACGGAGGTCTCCGAGCGCGCGTTGTCGCTGACCGGCACAGACGAACTCGTCTTGGGCGGCGGCGTTGGACAAAACGGCCGCCTGCAGGCGATGCTCGAAGCGATGTGCGACGAGCGCGGCGCGTCCTTTTATGCACCCGAGCCTCGATTTCTGCGTGACAACGCCGGCATGATCGCCGTGTTGGGGGCCAAGCAGTTCGCTGCTGGCGATACGCTCGCGCTTGCCGACAGCGCAGTCGATCCCAACTTTCGACCCGATCAGGTTGTGGTCCCGTGGCGTGCGGACGAACCCTCCGTGGCCCGCGGGCTTGCTGAGGCGCCAGCAACGCAGCAGGGAGCCGAAGCCGTCGTCGATGTAATTGCTCCGACGGATGTCTCGATGACACTACCGGCGCGCTCGGTCCGCAAACAACGAGTAGCCAAAGCCTACCGCCACCCGATTCTCGACGAAAGGCTCCGGCGTGAACGAACCGCGGCCGAAGCGAGGCTGACCTCTCAGGCCCGGCAGGCAGGAGTGCCAACCCCACTGGTCTGGGACGTCGACCCTACCGAGTCGACGCTCGTTTTCGAACACGTCGGCGAGCGTGATCTGGCAGCCGAGTTGATGGTCGATCCGGTCTGTCAGGTCGGCAAGCATCTCGCGACGATTCACAACGCGGGCTTCGTCCACGGTGATCCGACGACACGAAACGTCCGAGTTGGCGAGCGGACGTGGCTCATTGATTTCGGTCTCGGCTTTTATACAGATCATATCGAGGACCATGCGATGGATCTCCACGTCTTTCAACAGAGCCTCGAAGCGACTGCAGAGACTCCTGGTCCACTCTGTGAGGCAGCCGTCGCTGGCTACGCCGAACGTGGAAACCACGCGGTTCTCGAGCGTCTATCGACTATCGAAGATCGGGGCCGGTACCAGTAGGCAGTTCCGACCGGGTAACGGTATTCTGAAGTATCAGATTCGATTTTTGGATGACAGATGCTTAAGACGGTTGAGCGTCCCACTCAGGTATGGTCCGCGAGTTGGTCTCCCGCCGGACACTCATAACGGCAACGGCCGGTCTTTCAGCCGCAGCCGCTGGCTGTCTGAGCGACGGCACCTGCGAGACAGTCGTCGACCAAACCGAGACCGTCGAGCGAAACGGGGTACGCATCTACGATGCCGAGGCCCAGGCGGGCCAGCGGTTGTACGTTCGGCTGAATCGATATGAGGGGCCCGCTGTCCGCCTTACTGTGTTCGATCCGGCCGAAGAGCCGGTAGTCGAACTCCAGGATGTCGAACGGCTCGAACGGGTTGTCGACATCACCAATGCGGGTCGCTACAGTGTAGTGATCGAAAACGATTCGACCGATGTCGGCCAGTGGCTGCTAACTGTGGTCGTCTATCGGGGATGGTGTCCGGACGTGTTCTGACTGCATGGACCGCTACATTGAGTCGTTTCGGTGGGCGGTCCTGTTCGGTGTGACCGCCGTCATTGTCTGGGTGAGCATCTCCCGAAACACGTTTTTCGCGCTCGGAATACTGGCTGGCGTTGCTGTCGGCAGCCACCGTACGGCGTATCGAATTCCTTCTGGTGAGGCAGTCTTGACGGCGGTAGCAACGCTTTCGGCCGGGTTGTTCGTCGCAACGGTATCGATTGCTGCGGTTTCGATTCGCTGGTTACCGAATTTGTCGACGGCTGCACTCGGATATGCAATCGGGATTCTCGCCGCCTGGTTGCTTGTCAGCGGTGCGTCCGTCGAGGGGCTCGGACCGTTTGCAGCGATTGCCGGACTGCTGGTCGCCGTTTTTGGTGGCGCAGGCGGGCTGCTGATCGTCCCGGATGCAATTTTGTTCGCCGTCATGCTGTTCGGCGGGCTGGCTGCTGGGGGGATTGTGACGATCAGTGGCTTCGCTGTCGGTGCGTTTTCCGATCCACCGACAAAGCGGTCGACCGACGGCGACGGTCTGAAGCCCGCAACCCGCTTCGGCATCGAGGCTGCCGCCATTGCTGGCGTCGCGGTCTCAGTTCCGTTCGGTTCACGGGCTGTCGCACTGTTCGGTTACGGCGATGCGGGCTGGTTTCCGGTCGGCCTGCTCGGTGGGGCGATGCTGTCAGTCAGCCTGTGGGCGGTCGGCGGAGAGGAGTCGACGCGACTCAAGCGGTTGCACAACTGGTTTATCGAGCGTGTCTACCGTCTGTTGGACCGCCTGGATCGCTGGGTCGAACGTCGCCGAAAGGACGGCTCACGCAGGGGTCTCGACCAGTCGGTCGACGATGAGGCCAGTGGCGAATCAATCGCAGCAGCCGACGATTCACCGTCGAAAGCCAGTCGACTTATCGATCAGGCCGCCGGTCGAGTTGCCGACCACGAGTTCATCCGGATGGCTGCCGAGGAACTCGAGTCACTCTCGGCGAGAAGCGATCTGAAAACCCGCATCGACATGTTCTGGAGCCGCCTTGGCGGAGCTATCGAACGACAACGAATCGCGAGAGGGGCGACGTTGCAGCTGTCGGCCGCCGAAACCGCCCATCGTGACGGTGATTCTGAGCGGGCTCGCTCGTTGACCGATGCTGCCCTGCAGTTGGCTGCACCGACTATTGGAACCGTTGCGGCCGCGGTCGTTCGTGGTCGACGTGGGCCGTTCGAGACGGTGCTCGATGGGTTGGCTCCGTTGTTCGCACGGATCGACCAGTTGCTCGTCGACGAGCAACTCGTCGACGAACTTGACGATCCCGACCAACTCGGGTTGATTCAGCGGCTGTTAGAACGGCTTGTCGAAGAAGAAACCGGCGAGGGCTTCGACAGCACGCTGTCGACAATTCGGGCGGCCGCCGCCGACGGCTGGTACTCAGTGCAGGCTGGTGATCAGGCACTGAGTAACGACGAGTACCAGCGCACGCTGCTAGCGTACCTTTCGGCGATCAAAGCCTACCGGCGGGCCTACGATATGGCTACTGAGGCCACGAAAACGGCGACCGCCGAACGGAAAGCCCCCGATGGGCTCGACCAGTCGGTCGACGGCGAACGGCAACTGCGAGCTACCGCCAGCACCTACGCTGCGGAGGCCGCGCGGATCGAAACCGCTCTTGAAGCACTGCTGTACGATACGGCGGCGGTTACGATCGCGGCCACCGACGAGCTCTACGGTGATGAGCCGCCGCCGACGGTTGACACCGATTTTCGCCGGACGATTGTACGAACGCTCCGGGTGCTCCGCCAGACACGAAACCGTATTAACGGGACAGTTCCGCCGATTTCGCTTGCCGATGATCGATATCAGCACGCCGAAATTGCCCGTTCTGTCGCCCGCATCCGTCGACATCTCGCCGATGCCGACGACAGTGCCCGGCGGGGCAACGTTCAGGCGGCTGTCGATCAGTACGAACGGGCTGCCGACCGCCTTGAGGTGCTCAGCAACCGGGCGGGCACGGCGGGACTCTCCGAGTTGGCTCGCTCGCTGGTGTCAGTCTCAACGGCAATCGGCCACATTGCCGAAAAGCCAAGCGCACAAGCGATCCGCGAGCGACCGGAGCCAACGGTGTCGACTACCCGTGACAGACGAGCCCCGGAGGCCGTCGCTGCCAGTCGGCGGCTCAGACGCACCTTTTGTAAGCCAGCGTTCGTCGAACTCTGGGCATTTACCGATGAGGTCGTCGACCATCCGATCCTCTCGGTTGCTGGCGAGCCGTATCCAGAACTGGTCGAGACGGTGAGCATGGCTCTCGGCAGTCTTGATCCGATCTACACAGAGCCGGACGTTGAGGCACTTTTCGAATGGGTCGCCGAAACCACACTGGATGCGCTGGCTGCGGCTGTCGAGGGTGTCGCCGAAGAACACAACCGGCTCTGTGCAATGGATCCCAATCCACCGCCAGCATTCTGTGAGCCGCCGGCAGTGCTTGAAGACGAACTGGTCGCGACAGTGCCGACAAGTGAGGGCATCGAGACGTTCGTCGACCGTTGGCTTTCGAATGCCGACGCGCTGGCGACGGCCGCCGAGACGATCACCCGACAACAGGCAGCCGTCGACGGCTTTGGCGCACTTGAACTCAACGTCCGGGAGACTCTCACAGAGCGTGGTTGGCTTGGGTCTACACAGATGAGTCCCGAGCTTCTCGAAGTGGCGGCCTATCATCTACGTGGCGTCTCCTACGACGCCGACCGACAGAAGCTGACGAAAACCGGCGAGATCAGTCGACGAAACCACGACTTGACAGCCGAGCGACCCGCTGAATCGGCTGCGACCAAAGAGAAATCCGCTGAATCGGTCGACACGGAGACCGACCCGAACTCGTCGGTCTGAGAGGGCGAATTTTCATTACCACGAAGCCTGTAGGTGGGTGTATGGCAGATAAATCAGACACTGGTGAAATCCTCGGCATCCCGTACAACTTCGAACGGCCCTCAATTGGCCGCATGCTGTCGGCCTACTGGCAGCCCGGCAAAGGCATGCTCGTCAAAAAGCCGTTCGGCATCGGCTACACGCTGAACCTCGCCTCCTGGCGGTCGTGGGTACTTCTCGGTGTTGCCGGCGCGTTGTTCTATCAGGAACGCAGCAGTAGCTCGGCAGCAGACGCCGAGGAGCCGGAAACTGACGAACCGGTCGAAGTTATCGTCGAAGAGTAAACCGAGTGTCGGTCGAACCGACGGCTCTTTGAACCGTCGACCGAACCGACTCGTATGCTCTATTATGTAACGACGAATCCCGGGAAAGTCCGGGAAGCTCGGCAGTATTTGGGCGACGAGACGATCACTGACTACGATTATGACTACCCAGAACTCCAAGACGACTCGATGGAGGCTATTGCTGCCGAGGGTGCCCGAGACTCCTACCGGACACTCGGCGAGCCGGTCGTCGTCGACGACTCGGGGCTGTTTATCAAGAACTTGGATGGGTTTCCCGGCCCCTACTCGTCGTACGTCGAGGAGAAACTTGGCATCGAACGCGTCTGGGATCTCACACAGGACCTAGAAGATCGGACAGCCTCGTTCAGATGTGTGATGGCCTACTGCGACGGCGAGCCGTTCGAAGCCTCGCCTGACCCTGTTGATAAGGACGACCGCGCGGCCGCCGCAGCCACTGCGAGCGGCTCAACCGAGGAAGACGACCCACTGCCGGTCAAACTGTTCGTCGGAACGGTTCGCGGCGAGATAACCGCCCCGCGCGGTGAGGGTGGCTTCGGCTTTGATCCGATTTTCGAACACGAGGGCTCAACGTTCGCCGAGCTGAACTCCGAGGAGAAAAACGCGCTGTCGCACCGTGGCCGGGCACTGGCCAAGTTTGCTGAGTGGTACGACACACGGTAGGCTGTGTTTATGACTGGTAGTCGGCGGCTACTGTGTGGGTTTAGCGATCAGCTGGGTCGTCGGTGTCGACTGCTGTGCTGGCCGGATCCGCGTGGTCATCGGCCGGTTGCTCGCTATCTGTGGCAACCGAAGCCGCGAGTTCTGTGCGGTAGTCCTCGATGAGATCTAACTCCGAGTCAGTCTCTCCGAGCACGTACAGTCCATAGTAGCGCACATAGCTCCGAACTGGTGCTTCGATCAGCGCAACTGCGTAGTAGTAGCTCATGACTCCCACCACAAGCAGGCCGACGACAACCGGCTCAAATGCCGAATGGAGTTCGGTCAGTGCGGTGGCGATAAGTACGAACAGCAGCACGCCGACGAACATGGCCGCGAAGCCGACGCCGAACAGAATCAACCAGAGTGCGAAGCCGACAACCCATGCGACCGCCAGAAACGCAAGCACACCGGTCCAGTTGGCCCCTATTATACCGAGAAACCGCCGCCAACCAGCGATTGGACCACACCGGGTCTGCTGCATAATCGGGACGACAAAGCCGGTGGTGAGCGTGTCGACCGCAAGCCATCCGAACCCAGTCACGGCGACTGTGGCGGCAACAGCAACGCCCTGTTGGGATGTGGCCGCTTCGAACGCGGCGAGATCAGTTCCGACGATGAGGGCGGTTGCTGCCGAAACCACTGCAAGCCCACCAATGGCGACTGCCGCGCGGAACAACAGCAGCCACAGCCCCACGACGAGATTCGAACGTAGGTATCGCCGCAGTGCGAGTTGACGGGTTCGCAAGGAGGTGACAAAAACGAACTCAAGGGTCGCCGCCAGATACCGGAGGGCAGCGTACACTCCGATGCCGCCGGCAAACAACCAAGCGTAGGTCCACAATTCGGCTGGCTCGTCGACCGTCTCAGGGTCGAACGGTGCGGTCACTATCTGCAAGCCGCTGAATCCGATACCCAAAAACAGGACCACGACTCCGAGTTTGAGCAAGCCACGAACCCATAGCGCAGAGAGATACCGCGAGGTTAGCTTTCCGGCAGCACGCAGCGCGTCAGTTGCAGACATTGGTCACCGGTCGACTGGGGAGGGCGTTCGGCGCGCTGGGCGACTCACACTGAGACAGCTGTCGTATCATTCTATTGTCTACTCTTCTGTAATGTGATTTGAGCCTTCGGGTTCACTAACTGGGGAACGGCTCGACAGTTGTATCCGATTTACCGTTGTTCGAACGCTCTCTCAGGAGGCTCCAAGAAAGGTCGACCATCCTCTGTGTCGGTAACACAGGGGTTAGCTGGTGACACTCATGTCCAAATACTGATAAGTACGTTCGCAACGTGTAGTCGATTGTTATGCAATCGTACACTACAACCGGGCTGTATCGCACTGAACTATCTACCGGATGGGGGTGCTACTGATGGTGTTCGACGCCGCGGGTGCGGCCGAACTGTTTCTGTTGGCACGAGTGCTGTTCGGTGGCGTATTAGCGTTCACCGGACTGAATCACTTTCTGGACACCGACGCGATGGCTGGCTACGCCGAATTTAAGGGGCTGCCGGCTCCCCGCGCCTCGGTGCTGCTGAGCGGAGGGTTACTGATCTTCGGTGGCCTGTCGTTGATTGCAGGCGTGTTCCCGGCCATTGGTGCAGGCGCGCTCGCGGTCTTTCTGGTCGCCTCGGGCGTTGCTATGCACGACTTTTGGGCCGCAGAGGGTGAGGACGCTCAAACCGAGATGACTCAGTTTCTCAAAAACATCTACGGAGCCGGCGGTGCGCTTGTCTTTCTCGCACTTGCGAGCGTGCCGTGGCCCTACGCGCTGAACATCGGTTTTTGAACGATAGTCGGTGTTATCGGCGTGGGTCGCGGTCAGGGCCCGGATACGCCTCGGAATATTCCGATTCATACAGGCTCTCGGGGTCGAACAGCAGCTGAAACGCATCCGGCTGGCGAACGCTGATCGGAACGTAGTTGTTGAGTTGTCTACCGGCCGCTGAACTGGTAAGCTCATCGTCGAACGATAGCACGTGCATCGCACCGCCGCGGTAGGCTGAGCCTATCGCCGGGTGGTCGACTGCTGGATGGTCGACCGGCTCTCGCCATGTTTCGATCTGTTTGCGCCACGTTTCGGCCAGTGATCGGGTGCCGACAGCCCGTATGACGGCTTCGGCATCGTCAAGAAGTCGGTCGCTCGCAACGAGCGTCGTCCAAGAATGTCGGTACAACGCATCGAGAACCGCCCGTGAGGTGCCGTCGACACAGTAGTCAGCCGCCAAAACGTCCGCATCTGCAACGACTCGCGTGGGGGCTGGATCGGCGGGTTCGCTCGCTGTCGGCTCGTCGGGTTCGTCGGGCGGACGTTTTTCGGTGCGAACCTCGGCAAGCGCGGTACGGATCTCGGTGAGTGTCACGTTCTCGGGCGTGTTCGCAAAGAGCCCTGTCCAACTCATTCAGCACCCAACAGCTGCGAGGTAACTTCTTCAACGCCGTCCTGCTCGGCGACGAACGCCAGTCGGTCGCCTGGTTCGATTGTCGTTGTCGGCAGCGGAATCGTCATCGGATCGCGCTCGCGGCCGTGTGCGTACAGTCTGGCGGTATCCGGAAGCTCGATTTCGGAAATCCGACTGCCGACAACCGGCGAGTTGTCCTCCACGGTGAGCACGGTCAACTGGAGTCGTTCGGTGAGATCGCCGATGGCGTTGAGACTCCCGCCGAGCAGTGCGGTTTTCGCCCCGGCTGCACCGAGTCGCTGCGGGTAGATCACCTCGTCGGCATCGCTGAGATAGGTTTCGTACACATCTGTGCGCACGTCCTCGCTGATCCGCAGAACGGTTCGGCAGTCGTATTTGTTTCCCAGCAGACAGATTTCGTGGTTGATCTCGACATCACCCGTAATCGCCCCGAGCGCGTCGGCGGTTTCGATGCCTGCCTCTCTGAGAACCTCTTGGTCGGTGCCGTCTCCCTCGACAACTTGGAGTCCCTGTTTGCGGGCACGTTCGACTTTGCGGTGATTGTTGTCGACCACCACCACGTCGTAGCCCTCTTCGGCGAGCACGCGGGCGGTCCGCGAGCCGACACGGCCGTACCCAACGACAATGAGTTGCATACTCACAGTACAGTCGGCACGCGCAAAAAGATGTGTCCCTGCAGCTACACCGGGGTGGCCTCGTTTTCGGGCCGGCCCAACAGTTTCGACAGCCGGCGGTTGACTCGCGAGGGATTCGGAACGGATTCGAACTCAATGTTGAGCGTGTCGCTGCCCGCTGTGTAGGCAATCACGTCGCCGTATCCAAGCAGACGTTCGAGCAGCGACTGGCTGAGTGTCGTGTTCTGAATCCGTGCGAGTCTGATCTGGTCGACATCCAGCGACAGAAAGCCGCGTTTGATGTATATTTGCTTGGTGGTGATAACGTACTCCACGCGGTACCACCGCAAAAAGACAACCGCCAGCATTCCGCCCCCGAGGAAAAACGGCAGCAGATGAACGATGCCGGGCAGCGTTCCAACCGCGGACCTGAGCAGCGAGACGCCAAGCGCACCACCGACAGCAACGAGCAGTGCCGCGATTACCTGTGGTGCGATCCGAAACAGCGACGGTCGACCGTGCCATTCGATCTGCTCGCCGTCTGCGAGTGTGAGCCACTCGGCCGACTGTAACCGCTCGGAGGACGTCATTCGCTGTCGACTGTCGGGCCGACTGCTAATCGGTGTTCGTATCGGTCGGGTCGGCTGACTGTCTCGCTGAGTGTCTCCTGTCACGGTTTACAGTATCGAATTCGGTCGACGGCACACGGTCCCGGCGAGTGCCCAAGTACATAAGACGACTCAGGTTCTCGGTTGAGCTAATGCTGAGTGAGTCGCTTCGAGCGCCGTTTCGTGCCGACGACTGGATCGGCACGATTCTCGTCGGCTCGGTGTTGACGCTGCTTGTCGGGCTGGTGGTCGGTGGCTGGCTTGTGGTTCTGTTGGTCTCGCCGCCAGTTGGTGGCCTGCTTGTCGCCCTTGTCGCACTGCCAAGTCTCGTCTTGCGTGGCTATCTCATCGGGGTTGTCCGTTCGGGTCTCTGCGATCAGTCGGCCGTCGACTCGTTTGTCAACTGGGGGCGGCTTGTTCGGGATGGCACGCAGTCGGCGTTCATCTCCGTTTGTTATCTACTNCCAGCGGCCCTGCTCTGTGGGCTGGCTCTCGGCGGCGCAATAGCAACAGTCGTCGACCCCGATGGGTTCGAGGGGCCGCTACAGGGTCTCGCGGCAGTTGTGATTCTCGTCGGTGGCTTCGGGATGCTCAGCTATGGGTTGGTGTATCTGTACATCCGGCCAGCAGCCCGCGCAGTGTTCGCCTCAACCGGCTCGGTTCGGGCCGCACTCGACGTTCGGCGTGTCGTCCGGCTCTCGGTTACGGCCGACTACATCACGGGCTGGCTGGTCGCGATGGGGATTCTCGTTGTCGGCCCGCTGTTCGTGAGTCCACTTTTTTTCGTGAGCCTTGCTGTGGCCGCCGTCTCTCCTCCACTCGCGCTAGTCGGTGTGCTGTCGACGTTCCTGCTTTCGATTGGTGTACTGTTCGTCTGTCGTGTTTCGGCGGCCTGGGCGACCGGCCGTGGGAGTGCCACACATCTTATCGCGGTTGGACTCCTCGCAGATCCTGCCGACACCGATGGGTCACCGCAGTCGGCTTCGACAGCCACCGAGCGCTCGGAGGCATCGGCAGCCGTCCAGACCGGCCGAACGGTGCCGCTCAACGGTGCGTCGACAGCCGACGAGACGAACTGCACGGAGCTACCGGCGCTCCGGTCTGCCATGCTCCCGGTTCGTCTCCACGATGACGACCTCTCTGGAATCCCTGTGTACCCCCGAGCGCCTACGGCTGGGCAGCACTCAACCGACAGCGAGCGTACCGAGAATGACACCGAACACCAGCGTGAAACCGGCATCGACCATCCGACTGAGCGTTCCGCCGGGACGCAGACAGACGACACAGCTGACGAGACGACCGCAGAGGCCGAGATCGTCGACAACGAGAGCGGCTTCATCTGGGGGCCGGACGACGAGTAGCCTGTCGAACGGAAGGGTTGTTAGTCGGTCGGCCAAAGACACCGTATGCGCATTGCGAGCCGCGGTCGTGGCGAGGCGGGCCGAGAGCGAATGACACTCGTCCCCGAAACCGTCGACGATCTCTGGCATCTCTCCTACGTACTCGAACCAGGCGATCTGGTCTCGGGCGACACCACCCGCCGGATCCAGCGTGACGACGACCAGATGCGGGACACCGGCGGCCAGCGCGAACATCTCTCGGTGACGATCGAGGTCGAAAGCGTCGAGTTCGCCCGATTCGCCAACCGNCTACGCGTGGGTGGCGTNATNACTGGCTGTTCGCGGGAGGACCAACTCGGCTTGCACCACACGCTCAACGTTGAAACCCACGAGGAGCTGACGATTGAAAAGCAGTTCAAAGCCGACCAACTCGACCGCATCAAAGAGGCCGAAGCGGCCGCCGACAACCCTGATGTGGCAATCGCCACCATCGAAGAGGGCGAAGCCTACATTCACCTTGTCAAAGAGTACGGCGTCGACGAGTACGCCTCCTTTACCAAACCAACCGGTAAAGGCGAGTACTCCCGGCCCCGCGCCGAGCTGTTCGGCGAGTTGGGCGACGCACTCGGCCATCTCGACGTTGATGCGATCATTCTCGCCGGACCAGGGTTTACGAAACAGGATGCCAGAGACTACATCGCCGAGAACCACCGCGATCTGGAGGAGCTCATCACGATGGTTGACACCTCGGCGGCCGGCGGTCGTGGGGTCCATGAA
>SL_5KL_010_SEDDRAFT_10001782_pt1 | contig 12582 bp, 3 predicted proteins | sample SodLakKL_010_SED_FD_9118 | JGI IMG/M metagenome (IMG submission 9118)
GCGGGCGTCCTCAGAACCTTCAGTTCTGATGGGCTGCACAAGAGCTTGCTCTTGTGAACGCTGTATCCCCTCCCTGCTCGCTTCGCTCGCTGAGGAATGGGGCTTAGCGACCTCAATTACAGCTAAGAACGAGGCTCGAGCTGCCGACAGGGCCGATTGGTGTGGCGGTGTGAAGGGGATCTGAGTCAGTTATCATCGACGGTGATCCGGATTCGAATGCGAGCGTCCCGGTCACCTGAGGGATCGACCGAAACGCGATGCTCACCGTCAGCAACTGCATCAAAGGTTTCCCACGATTGCATCTGCCTTCCATCCAGATTGATTCTCGTACTGTCGACTTCGTTTCCGTCTGGCCCATAGAGCGTGATCTCTCCGCGTCCCGTCCCTTCGTTTCTGAGATGGGGACTAACGCGAATAATCGCCCCATCCCAGGCGTCGAAGCGGAAGCTCTTCGGAGAGCGATGAACCTCGCCCGTCGCAACCGCATCATCGTCCTCGAGGGCGCTATCGACCGTCTCACCGATCTCCGTGAGCGTCTCGGTGCAACCTGCCAGTAGTGTGAGTGTCCCCGCAACGCCACCGGCGAGATATCGTCGACGATTCATCTGTGTGTCCCCCCGGAGTGGCTGGCTCGTTGTGCCGAGGCAGTCGTGCGTCTTGTTCGCATGTTACCGTAGAACGATATTCTAATAAGCAATAATGTTTTCTGTACTGATACAGATTTCTAACTGTCATTTGAGGCTCTTTATTCCCCGTTTTTGACCGTTTCTGATTAGAGTTAACCTCGCAGAATGTGTACTATTTCCGACAGTATTTAATTATAGTAAATAATATGACTATACTCGAGTACAGCGAGTTTTTATTACTGGCTCGTGCGTTTTTGTGTCAATCAATATGACGGTTTCCACTGGTAGCAGAACGAAACGGGTGCGCAGACGGGGACTATGCTCGAGGATCCGATGGAAGGACACGGTTGCTCGAGGTGTGAAGGCTGAAAGAGGTGTGCGATGCCACGTAACGAGCGGGTCACTCCCGGGGGAACGCTAACATGGCAGGATCACGGCGTCTGTCCGTTGCAGGAACGCTCGTCTCCGTGGGTTTACTCATCGCGATTGCGCTGGTGATCAGTGGTGGGGCTGTTGGCGCCGACCAGGTCACTGTTTCGCCGGATGACTCCATACAGGATGCGATCAACGAATCAGAACCCGGTGACACGATCGTCGTAGAGGACGGAACATACGAAGAAGAACTGACGGTCGACGTAGAGGACGTGGAGGTCGTCGCGGCTGATGGGGATCGGCCAGTGCTCGATGGGGGTGACGCACGCAATCAGTCGCTCAATATCAGTGCAACCGGCGTCATCGTTGAAGGCTTCGATGTGCAAAACTATAATCAGACCGACCACGGCCCCAACCCGCCACCTGTTGTCAGTCTCGAGAGTGACGATGCCGAGTTGCGAAATGCAGTCATCACGGACAACGTGGAGGTAGAAACGGTCGTCGACGTGACCGGAGATGGAGCAACCGTGTCGGACGTCTCCGTCGATGGCCACGAGGCGGGGGTTGGCACCGACGCCCGTGCAATTCGGATCGCTGCCAAGGACGTGACGGTCTCGAACGCCACGGTCACGGACAACGACCAGGCCATCTTCGGCTCGGTTGCTGACGGGACGGTAATCGAGGACACCATCGTCGAGTCGAACCGAGATCGTGGGATACACCTCTCGAACATTGATGGCTTCGAAATCCGTGATAGCGTCGTCGTCGACAACGACGAGGAGGGAATCTACCAGACCACTGGTGTCTCCCGCCACGATGTCTCCGACGTGACGGTTCGGAACACATCAATCGTTGGTAACGGTGAGGGCGTCTGGCTCAGTGGCGGTGAGGACACTACGTTCAAGAACAATACGATCGCCGAGACGAGGGGAGGGATCTTCGTCCAGGATAACGCGACAATCGTGGACAACACGCTCGAGGATAACACCATGGCTGGTACTCGAACCGGTGGTATCAGGGTCTGGAGTAACTCCACGGTCGCGGACAACGAGGTGACCGACGTCAGAGGTACTGGGATCTTTGCCGGCGAGAACACCACCATTGGGGACAACGAGCTAGAACTGACCGACGGTGAGCAGACCGGTATCAGCATCACCGGCAACGGGAACGTCGTGACGGACAACGAGGTGTCGGTCGACGATTCCGGTATCGGGATGACGATCAGTAACGGTGCTGGCGCGACGGTGACAGACAACGTGTTCGACAACGGCATCGTGTTCACTGGATACGACGACCAGGCCGCTCTCGCCGATGAGCCCCACGAGATGGAGAACAACGTCGTCAACGGTGACGATCTGTACTACGCCGCAAACGAAACTGCTCCCGACATCGACATCGACGCCGCACAGGTTATTCTGGTCAACGTAACCGACGCAACCGTTTCGGACTTCGATTTCGAAGGTGTTGCCTCCGAAGTCCAGGTCGCCCACAGCGAAAACATCACTGTCACGAGTAACGACGTGACCGACGCCGATCCCGTTGCCGGCACCCTCCAGCCCTCGATCGGCCTGTGGGGAACGACAAACGCGACCGTCGCCGACAACACCATCGGCGGCGACGGCTCGTTCAATCAGCCGGATCCACTGCCGAACGACCGCTCGGGCGTGCACGTCGGTGCCAGTGAAACCGTCACCGTTGAATCCAATGAGATTTTCGGCGCGCTCGGCGGCGACGAACTTGGTGCTGGCACTACCGACGACCACGGTATCAACGTTGCCGAGTCTGATGCAGTTACCGTCGACAACAACGTCGTGGATGGATTCACCTCTGGGATCGATGTGGGAGCGAGCACCGGTGTAACGGTCCGCGGCTCGACGATCAGTGACGTTGGACCGGGCGTCGACGCCGGGGCCAGCGAAGACGTCGAGATCAATGACAACGCGATCGAAGACGTCGAGGAGGGAATCCGCTTCAACGATGTCGAAGGATCAGTTACAACCGAGAACACGATTCAGAACGCCGACCATGCCGGTATCGAGGGGAGAGACAGCCACGGCTTCGAGATCGACGGGAACGAGATCACGAACAATGGTTGGGGAATCGAGCTCCGAGACATCGACAACGACACGCGGTCGACGATCAGCTCGAACCTCGTCTCCGATAGCGACTCGAGTAGTGGCCTCTTCCTCGAGGCCCAGGGGAACATCTGGGACCTCGAGAACGTCTCCGTGACCGAGAACGTCTTCGAGGACAATGCCGGCACCGGCGTAGTCGTCGACGATCCAGTCGGTGACGATGTGGCGTTCTCACTCAACTCGATGTCGGGTAACAACGCCGGCATCCAGTACGACGAGGATCCTGTGCTGAACGCGACGGACAACTGGTGGGGTGACGAGTCGGGCCCGGGCGGTGACGTCGAAGATCCAGAAACCGGAGAAATCGCCGACGGCGACGGAGACGAAATCGTCTCATCGGCGGAGAATGTGACCTTCGATCCGTGGCTCGAGGTTGACCCTGGTGACGGTGTGGAGGCGGCGTTCACCTTCGATCCATCGGCGCCTGACGCGGACGAGGAGATCACGTTCAATGCCACCGGCTCCGCGTCGATGGGCGACATCGAAACGTATCGCTGGGACCTCACGGGTGATGGCGAAGTCGACAAAACGACGGGTGATCCAGAGACCACCTGGACGTACGACGAGGACGGGGCCTACGAGGTGACCCTCGAGGTTGAAGACGAGTTTGGGCTCACTGACGAGACGAGCGCGACCGTCTCAGTAGGAGGACTTGGCGACTGTACGCTCATCGACGAATCCGGCCACTACGAGCTCGCTGGTGACGTCGTCGGCCAATCGGTCTGCATGGAGATCACCGCCGACGACGTTGTCTTCGATGGGAACGGACACACGATCGAGGGAGCGGCAGATTCAGACGAGAATCAGCTCGGTATCTCCGTCGAGGGCGCCGACAACGTGACCGTCCGCGACGTGACCGTCTCCGACTGGGCGCTCGGCCTCGAGTACAGTGACGCCAACAACGGCACGGTCGAGGACGTCGTCACCGAACACTCGTTCAACGGTTTCGACCTCCGTAACGCACACGACAACGAGGTCACGAACCTGACGAGTCGCCACCACGACAACGAGGCGCTCGCACTGGGGCCGCTGTCGGGCGAATCGACCACCGGGAACACGTTCACCGACGTTACTGCGTACGACAACGAGCGAGATCCCGCGACCGCCTTCCAGGTCGGTGCAATCTACGTCGGTACAGCCGCCTCGGACAACGAATTCGTCGGTCTCACCAGCACGGATAGCATCGCTGGCGTGCGGACGGACGGGAGCGTTGGCTCGGACACGAACACGTTCACTGACGTTGTTGCCGAGGACAACGATCAGTACGGGCTGACGCTCGAGGCCGAGAGCGAGGACGTCTTCGAGAACGTCACCGTCTCGGGTAACGCGTGGCACGGAATCAAGTTGGACGATACGCGCGGGAACGAACTGACGAACGTGACTGCGACAAACAACGACGGGACAGCGATTTACCTGCGGGGTGGCTCGCTTTTCAACACGTTCGAGTCCGTGACCGTCACGGACAATCACGATGGCGCCATTGGGATGAGCGGTGCCGATAATAACGAGTTCGTCGATCTCGACTTCCGCGGTAACTCCGGGAGCACGATCGTTCTCTCCCAAAACGCTGACGCCAACCAGTTCGAGGACGTGACGGTCGCCGACGCCGGGCTGCACGGCATCGTTGTCTCCGAGAACGACGTGACCGACACCACCATCGAAGACGTAACCGTCGAGAACGTCTCCGAGGGACTCCAGATCCGTGGTGGGGAAACGACGGTGACGAACCTGACGGCGACCGATTCGGATACTGGCGTTCGACTCACCAGTGACGCGTTGGACACGCAGGTGACCGATGTCACCGCCGAGGACGTCGGCACTGGCGTCTTCCTTGCCGGCGAGGAGAATAATTCGATATCAGACGTCTCGGTCGATGATGGTGATACCGGCGTCGGAATCGGGAGCGGAGAGACGAACACGGTAACGAACGCGACAGTCGTGAACGCCGACGTCGGCGCCCAGTTCGACAGTTCAGCCGGGGGCCACCTGGAGCAGGCAGTACTCGAGGAGACGAGCGTCTCAGCAACCGGGACCGACGTTCAGCTGAACGCGACGTCAGAGCCGAACACCCCGCCGTCGGATGCCGATTCGATCGGGATGTACGTCGAGGCCACCCAGATCAGTGACGACGCGGAGCTACGGCCGCTGAAACTGCATTATGACGAAGGGGATCTCGGCGACGTCGATCCGGAGGCATTGGAGGTCTGGCGATACGATGGGGAGTGGGCCGATCCGGTGGCCGAACCCTACTACACGGAGCGAAACGAAAGCGGGCAGTACGCTTACGCGTTCGGAGCGACCGATTTCAACACCTCGACGTTCGGTGTCTTCGGCGACACCGACCCCGATCCGATTGAGCGCGGGATGCTCCAGGGAGACGTCACCGACGATGAGGGGCTCGAACTCGAGGGTGCCGAAATCCTCGCCGTTGGTCAAGATGTCGCCGAAGGGAACGTGACGACGAGTGACACGGATGGGGCCTACGAAACAGTCCTCCCAGAAGGGACCTACGATCTCACGATAACAGCGCCAGATCACGTCGAAAAGACGGTTCAAGAGGTGGAGGTAACAGCGGGAGAGGCGACAGACCTAGACATCGAGATGGAAGCAATTCCAGACCCAGGGACGCTGTCCGGAACGGTCACTGACGACGAAGGTGACGGAATCGAGTTCCTTCCGGTGAAAGCGAACGATCGAGAGACCGACGAGACGTACTCGACAACGACCAGCCCGGAGATCATAGGGGGGAGTAACAGCGGCGAGTACTCCCTCGAACTCCCACCTGGTTCCTACAACGTCACGTTCGACGGACACGCCCAGGGTTACGAGACCAAAACCGTCGAGGACGTCACGATCGACGAAGCAGAGACGACTAACCTGGACGTGACCCTCGAGGAACTCGAGTATCCCCCAGAGGGGACGATCGAACTCGAGGAGCCGATCGTTGAAGAACAGGATGACGTCACGGTCGAGTACGCATTCGAGAACGTAACCGACGACGAGGCAACGGTTGCCGTCGGGACGTCGGAAAGCGATACGGAGAATACTTCATTGCACCGCGTTGATGAGGATGGATCGATCACGGTCGATGCGGCTGAAATTGGTGGCCTAAAGGCTGATGACGAGGTATTCGCTCAACTCTGGGACGAACTCGACGTCGACGACCCCGACCCACCTGTCGGTGCCGAACCGATCGCTGTGGATTCGGTCGTCGTCGACGACGAACCTGACCCCGAGGGCTTCATCGAGGGAGCACTCACCGACGCCGACACCGACGCCCCGATTGCCGACGCTGACGTCGTGCTCTTTGACAACGAAACGGACGACCTGGTCGATAATACGACGACTGCGTCGGATGGAACGTACACGTTTGACACACTCGAGCCCGGTGCCTACGACCTAACAGCCTCCGCCGAAGAGTATGAAGGCGACCAAGTGACAGGGGTGAACGTGATCGACGGCGAATCCACGACCCAGGATTTCGAACTCGAGCCGATTCCCGTCCTGATCGAGATCACCGACACGAACGCACCAGTAATTGAGGGTGAGACGCTCGAGGCGAACGTCTCCGTCGAGAACACCGGGGCCCAGGACGTCTCCGAAACGATCGAACTTCGAGACGGTGAAGACACCCTATTTGACAACAAAACGGTCGACCTCGACGGTGGAGAGAACAAATCTGTGACACTCGAGTGGGATACTGACGATGGAGATGCAGGCGACCACGTGCTCCAAGTGGAAGGAGGATCTGACGACGATGTGACCGAGGTCACCGTCGACGAATTCGTCCCTGCGACGTTCGAACTCTCACTTGAGTCGACGAACTCCCCAGTGAATGAAGATGAAACGTTCACGGTGAACGCGACCGTCGAAAACGTTGGTGACGAAAGTGGGGCAGAAGCGGTCGAACTGCGAGACGAGGACGACGAGTTAGTTGCCAACGAAACCGTTGACCTTGCTGCGGGTGAGAGCGAGGCGATCACCTTCGAGTGGGAGACCGATGAAAACGACATCGGTCAGTACTATTTCTCGGCCGTGGTCGCCAACGAATCTGTTGCGGTCCCAGTTGCGGTTCAAGAGATCGATCTCGGAATCTCTGTCACACCCAATGAGCCTCAACTCGGGGAGACGATTATGTTCCAGGCGACCGACGCGAGGAATCCAACTTGGGACTTCGGCGATGGCGAGACTGCACAGGGCCCAGTCGTTTTCCACGAGTACACGGCTGACGTTGGGGAGGTCCCCTTCGGGACGAACACGGTGAACGTCACGGATGTTGACGGCACCGCAGAATCCGTTGACGTCACGGTTCCGTTCCCAGTGTTTGAATGGGATCCTCAGCCAATGGCCGCCACATCAATCGATCGCGACGTTGACGGGACGCCGCTGACCGGTATCGAGTGGGAGGAGACGTTCACTGCACGGTTGACCAGTTACGACTCCGCCATTGGCTCCGAGGCGGTCAACGTTGACGAATTTATTTTCGAGCTCGGCGACGAGACGATCACGAAGGACCCAGAAACCGACGGGTTCTCTCAAGAAGCTGAGGCGACGTTCGACCTTGGTGAACTCGAGCAAGACGAAGAGTTGACTGTTACGGCCGTGAGTACCGACGGCGGTGAGTGGGAAATGACCGAGATGGTCTCGGTGATGGAAACGCCCGACTGGCTCGAAGAACCCCTCGAGGATGCGGAAGTCGACCAAGAGGAAGGTGAGATTACCACGATGATCGATCCGAAAAGGGTGATCGAGGAGGCGACCGACATCGATGAACTGCCGTTCGATGGTGTCAGGTTGGAACTCGCCAGCCAACCGTTATTCACCTTCGCGTATGACACGGACACCGTTGCCGCGACAGTGATCAGAGAGGACGAAGGGGACAATCCCGTTGCCCGGATTCTCGGTGCCAGCTTGGAGGGTGAGCAAGAGGTTTCTGCCGAACTGGATTCAGACCTTGTTGTCCAGTCGGGGTACTTCACGCAATCCGAAGAGTTGAGCGATTTCCCAGGGCCGAGAGCAGGTTTCGATGCCCCATACGTCGGAAGCGTCAGCGCTGGTATCACTATTGACCTCAGAACCCTGGTCGAGGAGCATCGCGATGAAACCCTCATTGTGGTCGAAGAGGGGGCTCTCGGGGCCGGTACCACGCTCGGGGCCGATGCGACACTCGACATCGCGGGGTGTGGCGTGCTCGCAGCCGCTTCAGGTTCAGTCGATGGGAAGAACGAGTTCGGGGAAGACGTCGAGGACCGCAATGAGGACGACCCCACCTTCCACGGTGAGGCGTACCTTGATGCCGACCTCGGGGTTTTCTGTGGGCCACTGGAGGCGAGCGAGGGGCCAAAATTCGGCCCGGCCGAATGGGGTGACGGCCTCGACAACGGCCTCCTAGTTGCGCAAGAGGAGTGGTCAGACGACGAACTCGAATGGGAGTTCACCGACAAATACGGCGACCGCCCACTCACTGACGACGAGGTCGTGACCCACGCAGACGCTAACGATGACCTCGAGCGACTCACCGATCGTGACCTCGAGGATACCGAACCAGCAATTGCCGCTATCGACGACGAACTGCTCGTCGTCTGGAGTGCACAGGACGAAACGAAGAACGTGAGCGACGGGCGAGACCTCAAGTACCAGCGCTACAACGTGACCGAAGACGAGTGGACTGGCCCCGAGTCACTCACCGACGACAACACGAGCGACGAATACCCAACGTTAGCGGTGAGCGACGAGGGTGTCATCGCCGTGTGGTCGACGTGGAACGAGAGTATCGATGAGGAGGCAGTCGACGATCCGAGCGACCTGCTCTCACAGTACGAAATCGCCTACGCGATCGACGACGGAGACGGCTGGAGCGAACCGACCGTCCTCACCGACACTAACGAAATGCAAACCCAGCCGTCAGCTGTGCCGAGCGATGACGGCTGGCTCCTCGCCTGGGAGGGAGTAGAGTTCAACAGCGAGACGATCTCCGGCAGCGACGTACAGTACACAACGGTCACAGCAGACGGGAACGCGAGCGAGCCCACGTCCATCGAGGACGCAACGCTGCCAGCACTCGGCCACGAGGACGAGACAACACCAACGCTGGCGTATGCGACCCTCGAGGATGGCCCGACAGCAAGTCCACTCGATGGCGAGAGTCGAACGGAAGCCGTCGTCACCGAACGCATCGAAGACGGTGAGCGAACCGAAGAACTCGTTCACCACGAGATGGGGAACGTCACCAACGTGGCCACCGCCGGCGGACGAACTGTCTGGACCGACGGCATGCTCGAGCCCACCCTCTACGAAAGCGATGGTGACGCATACGAGACGCTCGAACTGCGCGAAGATATTCGAGACGTCTCCGAACTCGACCTCGAGTCCAGTGGTGCGGAAACGGCACTCACCTACCGTGCTCAGACCGATGGCGAAGCCACCCACGACCTCGTCTATCGTCTGGATCGAGGTGACGGTTGGATACACGACCGCGAGCACGTCGTCCTCGACGAAGCGAACCACACAGCGTGGCACGCTGACGTGACCACTGCACCCGATGGTGATGGCTTCCACGCTGTCTACGCCGTACAGGAGATGGATATGAACGCAACGAACGACATCTTTGTCTCCGACCACGAGTTCCGTCCCGCGTTTGACCTGCAAGCTAGCACCACAGAGGCTGGCGTTGGCGAGCACGCGACAATCGAGTACGAACTCCACAACGTCGGTGACATCGCCACGGGCGAGAACGTCTCCATCCAGGTCTCGAATAGTACTGAGGTCCTCGAGACGGAATCCCACGGCGTCCTCGATGCGGGAGACGACGTAACGGACACTCTCGAACTCCCCGTCGACGAGACAGGGAGCTTTGACGTGGATGTCGTCCACGACGAGGAGACACACGATGGTACCGAATCAAAGACCGTCATTGCTCACACGCCACACCTCTCGATCGACGCGGTCACGAGCGAACGACACGACGACGATCTCGTCACACTCGAGGCGGTCATCGATAACGAGGATGGCGCAGTCGCAACCGACGTCCCAGTCAGCTTCGACGACGGGACTGGTGAGCTCGCTAACGAGACCCTCGGTCACGTCGAGCCGGACGAGAACGCAACAGTGTCCACGACGGTCGATGTGGAAGTGATCAACCAGTCGACGATGGACGCTGTCCATCTCGACCCTGAGGGGACGCTCGAGGAATCGGCCACCGAGCGCCAGACCACGCCGATGTGGTTCTTACAACCCGACCTCGACCTCGGGTCGGCAACGTACACCACAGACAAGGAGAACGTGACCGCCGAGGTCTTGGTAGCTAACCGCGGTGTCGGGGCGACGAACGCGACCGTCACCATCGCCGACGATGACGGCGTTATCCTCGGTAAGACCACAACACACGTGGAGAACGCAACCGACTCGAGTCCGACGTTCACCGCTACCGACGTCGACCTCGGGAGTGTCGAAGCGGGAACCTCCGTGACGCTCCGCGTCGAGGGTGAGGTGCCCGACGCAACGCCGGAGACGACTGGCTTCAGCGACGAAGTCGGCCCACTGTACGACCAGGATCGACCGACGTTCGACGTCTCGATCACTAACGTCACCGAGACCGTCGATGATGGCTCGACACTCGAGGTCGACGTCGAGACGATCAACCGCGGCGATGAAGCCGACGAACAGGCCCTCGTGCTCACTGCTGGTGGAGACGAAATCGACACCGTCGACACCCACCTCGAGCCAGGGTTTAGGACGAACGAGACCCTCACCTACGAGGTTGGAACCGAACACGGTCCGTCCGTCGACCTCACCGTCGCCAGCGATACCGACGCGGACACGCGAAGCGCTGGACTCACCGAGCCAGCAGCTGAGGACGACGACGACGGCGCCACACAACCACCGGTGCCTGCACCATCACCAGACCCACCCGAGGAGGACCCAGCGGCGTTCGAGCTAATTGATCTCGAACTCACCGACACGACCGTCGAGGAGGGCGAGACGGTCGGCGTCGGCGTGACCCTCGAGAACGTCGGTGAGAAGCCCGGAAACCACACTCTCGGACTCGAAATCGACAACGAAACCGTCGCCAACGAGACGGTCTCGCTCAAAGGAGGAAGTGAAACCACCCTCGAGTTCGTCCACCAGTTCGATACCGCCGGGACGTACGAGGTCGCTGTCGATGCGGAGTTCATCGATGACGTGACTGTCGACGCAGTGTCCGATCCCGTTGACGATACGGACGACGTGGACGATGTCGACGACGTTGACGACACCGATGACGTCGATGACACAGCCGTCGGAGACGACACTGAACCGGACGACGATACCGGTGACGATCAGATCCCCGGCTTCGGTATCCTCACCACGGTACTGGCGGGGACGCTCGGTGCATTCCTGATCGTTCAGTTACGGTATCGACACCGCTGAACACCGCTCCATCATCACGAGCTCTCGCGGGTGGTAACGGAGACACGGAGTCTGCGATCACGTGGTCCATCGCAGTCGACGAACAGAATCGATTGCCACGTCCCAAGTGTGAGCGCCCCATCGGCGATCGGAACGGTCACACTCTCACCGAGAATCGAGGCCCGGAGATGGGCGGCCGCGTTATCGTCGATGGCGTCGTGCTCGTACTCCTCGCCACTGGGGACCAGTCGCTCGAGGAGGGACTCGAAATCAGACACCAATCGTGGCTCATTTTCGTTCACGAGTACCCCAGCGGTGGTGTGCGGAACGAAGATCGTACAGAGGCCAGTCTCAGTCCCATCGGGGAGGGCGTCTTCGACGGCATCGGTCACATCGACAATATCGACTCGAGCAGTGGTCCGAATATCGAGTTCCACGTCCATACCCTCGCCACGACCAGTCGGGTGAAAATTCTGTGCGTGCCTATCGAAAGCCACCGCATTCGAGAACTCGACCCAGTGGCGATATCACCCTCGAGTGGATGTGCCCTGTGCAAGACGGACACGAAAATCCGATCACCTGAAACATCTCACAGACATGGATGTGTCACCGGGATTCACGTCCCTGCTCGTGGACCGTCGGTGTGACATGCAATTCGACGAGTTCACGGGAGCGGTCCAGCATCGACTCGAACTCCCGGATACCGGCCGAACCGTACGGGCGATTCGGGCGACGCTCATGACGATTGGCGAGCGAATTCCGGAAGGGAATGCCGAAGACCTCGCCGCCAACCTGCCCCTCGAGATCAAGTGGTACATGACGGGAGCGGTCGAGGAACACGGGCAACGCTTCGACTGGAAAACGTTCGTCAAGCGGGTGAGCGACATCGAAGGCGAGGGCGTCGACCCACCGGAAGCCGCCTACCACGCACGGATCATCATCGACCTGGTGGCGTCGACCGTCCCACCCTCTGACTTCCAGCAATTACGTGATCTCCTTCCAGAGAACGACGAGGATTGGCACAAACTGTTCGAAATCGTCGATGCCGGTGGGTGGAGTGA
>SL_5KL_010_SEDDRAFT_10001783_pt1 | contig 12577 bp, 9 predicted proteins | sample SodLakKL_010_SED_FD_9118 | JGI IMG/M metagenome (IMG submission 9118)
TAAACCCAGCTCACGACCTCCTTTAATAGGCGAACAACCTCACCCTTGCCCGCTTCTGCACGGGCAGGATGGAGGGAACCGACATCGAGGTAGCAAGCCACCCGGTCGATATGTGCTCTTGCGGGTGACGACTCTGTTATCCCTAAGGTAGCTTTTCTGTCAGCAATTGCCCGCATTGGGCAGGCTAATTGGTTCGCTAGACCACGCTTTCGCGTCAGCGTCGATTGTTGTGCTCGACACTGTCAGGCTTCCGTATGCTCTTGCGCTCTTTCTCGGGTCTCCGACCCGAGTGAGGAAACCTTGGGGCGCGCTCGATATCTTTTCAAGCGCGTACCGCCCCAGTCAAACTGCCCGGCTACCGGTGTCCTCCTCCCGGAGTGAGAGTCGCAGTCATCATCGGGTAGTATTTCAGTGATGCCTCGGTGGCCCGCTGGCGCGGGTACCTGTGTAACGGCTCCTACCTATGCTGCACAATGACGACCACGTCTCAGCGACAGCCTGCAGTAAAGCTCTATAGGGTCTTCGCTTCCCCTTGGGGGTCTCCAGACTCCGCACTGGAATGTACAGTTCACCGGGCCCAACGTTGGGACAGTGGCGCTCTCGTTGATCCATTCATGCAAGCCGCTACTAAAGCGGCAAGGTACTACGCTACCTTAAGAGGGTCATAGTTACCCCCGCCGTTAACAGGTCCTTCGTCCCCTTGTACGGGGTGTTCAGATACCTGCACTGGGCAGGATTCAGTGACCGTACGAGTCCTTGCGGATTTGCGGTCACCTGTGTTGTTACTAGACAGTCGGAGCGCCCGAGTCACTGCGACCTGCCTCTCTCCGAGGCAGGCATCCCTTATTGCGAACGTACGGGACTAACTTGCCGAATTCCCTAACGTCGGTTATTCCCGACGGGCCTTGGCTTTCGCCGCCACGAGTACCTGTGTCGGATCTCGGTACGGACAGTGTGTTCGTCTTTTCACGGGCTCCAGGTTGACCCAGCTTGCGATATCCCGCCGTTCAACCGCTTCCTGCCATTACGGCTTCCACGGTCTTGGACGGTTCTACCGGGCGAAAACCCGGCCTGGGCGACCCCAAAGCGTCAACTTTTAATACACACTGGCATAGGAATATTAACCTATTTCCCTGTTGTCAACTTCGAATTGCGGGTTGACTTAGGACCGGCTAACCCTCAGCTGATTAACATTGCTGAGGAACCCTTACTCGTTCGGCCGTCGGGGTTCTCACCCGACTAACGCTGCTACTATGACCAGGATTTTCTTGACTGCACGGTCCACACGAGCTCTCGCCCGTGCTTCCGCCCGAACAGACTGCCAACCTACGGGGTCACTCATAATGAGTGCCGCCGGGTCTCGGTGATGGATTTGAGCCCCGATCATTTTCGGCGCCGTAAACCTCGGCCGGTAAGCTGTTACGCTTTTCTTAGAGGGTAGCTGCTTCTAAGCTCACCTCCCGGCTGTCTAGGGCTTACGACCACCTTCAATCGCACTTAATCCATACTTGGGGACCTTAACCCAGCTCTGGGTTGTCTCCCTCACGGTACACAGGCTTACCCCGCGCACCGGACTCCCCACGTCAACAACGTCTGTAAGTTCGGAGTTGGACAGGGGGGCGAACTCCTCTCGGAGTCCGGTCCCCCAATCCGTCGCTCTACCTCACAGACTATCTCGATGGAGGTCATGCTTCGACATGTTTCGGTTGGAACCAGCTGTTTCCGGATTCGATGGGCCTTTCACCCCTAGACATAGGTCACGCGAGGGTATTGTAGGACACCAACGCTAACAGGCCTCCACGTGGCTTTCGCCACGCTTCACCTTGCCCATGCCTAGATCATCCGGTTTCGGGTCGTGTCCGAGTGACTCCCCGCGCTTGAACACGGTGACCCTCGCCGTAAGGCTGCGGTCATATTGGTTTCCCTTCGCCTGCCCGGATACTCCGGTTAGACTCGTCACCCAGACACACTCCCTGGTTCGTTTTTCAAAACGCACGACGGAACATCGGCTTCCCACACGGCTTACTACAGGTTTGCACCTGGTTCATTTGGTGTGGGACCTTGTATGCCCCGTCGCTCTATCGCCAACTGAGTTCACGCCCTATTGCACCTCCCTTTTTGGGGTGCTTTTCAGCGTTCGCTCACGCTACTAATCCGCTATCGGTCTCGAGGAGTGTTTAGTCTTCGCGGTCAATGCCCGCGATATTCACGAGGGATATCCAACCCCCGCTACTCTGGTACTGACGCACGGAGTACTGGTCGACGATACGGGACTGTCACCCTGTTTCGTACCCTATTCCAAGGGATTTCTCGTCAACTTTCGTCCGATGAGAGTCAGTCCGAACACCACATTGCCCGTGAGGGCTTCGGTTTGGACTGTGTCGGGTTCACTCGCCGTTACTAACGACATCGCGTTGCTTTCTTTTCCTGTCGATACTAAGATGTTTCAATTCTCGACGTTCCCCATTGCGCAAAGCAATTGCAAGAGGATTCCTATTCGGAGATCCCAAGTTCTTCCCCTCCGTGCGGGTCCCTTGGGCTTATCGCAGCTTGGCACGTCCGTCATCGGCTCTCGAGCCGAGCGATCCACCAGTTGGCACAGTAGCCACGTTCTTCGGATCTGGTCTGCGTTACACGAGATGTGTAACGTCTGTGTTACACGGGTGTGTAACGAATGTGACCCGGGAACGGGTCCAGTGGACGTCTGGACTACACGTACATACGGTGTCATTTGCCGGTCCTGTAGACGCAGGCGGCATTCACCCTTCCCAGCCTCGCTTGCGCGGGGTGGTGCATCGGTTTTGCTTACGGATTGTATCCTTCCGTGGTCACCCACTTAAGGACACGGATTTCGTTCCACCGAGTGACTCGAGCGCACACCCCTCTTCCATCCCGCCGCTCGAGCCCCGGTGGTTCGATCTGGCATAAATTGACGTGTTGGCAGTGGTACTGTCGGAACCGAATCATTTTCTCGAGCAACCTGTGTCGCCGGTGCGTGAACGTTTTTGCTTCCGGCCAGTCGAGAGGAGGTATGACACGTGCCGACTCGAGTGCGCCGGACGTGGGTGAACTGACGCCACCGAACCGAACGCTGATGGGACCGGGCCCGAGCGACGTCCATCCGCGGGTACTGAAGGCGATGAGTACCCCGCTGGTTGGACATCTCGACCCCTCGTTCATCGAGATCATGGACGAGGTACAGGAGCTCTTGCGGTATACGTTCCAGACGGACAATCAGTGGACGATACCCGTCTCGGGGACGGGTTCTGCATCGATGGAGGCGGCCATCGGGAACGTCGTCGAGCCAGGTGACACCATGCTCGTGCCAACGAACGGCTACTTCGGCGGCCGCATGGCGTCGATGGCCCGCCGAGCGGGCGGTGAGGTCGTCGAAGTCGACGCACCCTGGGGCGAACCGCTCGAGCCCGCAGTCGTCTCCGATGCGCTCGCAGAGCACGACCCGGATGTCTTTGGATTCGTGCACGCGGAGACGAGCACGGGCGTCTTACAGCCCGACGTGCCGGCGTTGACCGCCGCTGCCCACGACCACGATGCGCTGGTCATCGCGGATACAGTGACGTCACTGGGCGGCGTCGAACTGCGCGTCGACGACTGGGATATCGACGTGGCGTACTCGGGCCCACAGAAGTGTCTCTCTTGCCCGCCGGGGGCGAGCCCGTTGACGCTCTCGGATGCAGCGATGGAGAAAGTGCTTTCGCGGGAGGAAGAGCCACGATCGTGGTACCTCGACCTCTCGTTGCTCGAGGGCTATTGGGGTGAAGAACGGGCATATCACCACACGGCTCCGGTGACGAACGTGTACGCGATTCGGGAGGCGTTGCGACTGGTCGCCGAGGAAGGAATTGAGACGCGGTGGGACCGCCACCGGCACCTGGCAGGAGCATTAAAAGCCGGGATGGAGGGGATGGGCCTCGAGATGAACGCGCCCGAGGAGTACTGGTTGCCAAGTCTCAACGCTGTGGGCGTCCCCGAGGACGTTGATGACGGCGAGGTCTGTGGGGCAGTCCTCGAGAAGTACGACCTCGAGATCGCAACCGGGCTTGGAGATCTGGCAGGCGATATCTTCCGTATTGGCTGTATGGGCTACTCCGCACGCCCGGAAAACGTCACGCTGACCGTCGCTGCGCTGGGCGATGCTCTCGAGTCACTCGGCGGGTCTGTTGACCCCGATGGCGGCGTCGCTGCCTGTCGTCAGGCGTTATAAAAAGGACGGGGTGTTAGGCTGCCAGCGTTGGTCCTGGCGGCGCTCGTTCGACCTGATAGTCCTCGCCGTCAATGGCGATGATGGCCCACTCATAGGCCGGATCGAGGTTTGTCAGTCGTTCCTCGAGGTCGTCGACGTCTGTTGGATCAGTGACGAAGCAGTGGAATTGTCCCGAGCCTTGTGGAAGTGTCTTCATGTCATATACCGTATTGACGTGAACGACCTTCCACGCACGTTCTGCTCGGAAATCCGGTCCGGTGCCCTCGACTGTGTAGCCGAGTTCTGCAAAGATCGACCTGGCCTGCTCGACGAGTCGCATGTTAACAGGACCCATTCAAGAAGAGGTACAGCAGCGACTATGATAAACGTTTGCATGGTGGCAGTGGACTAGGCAATACATACGGCTATTCTATATCGGTGAATGCGAAAAATGTGCGCTATTATCGGTTATTTGTCCACTTTCTTCATAAATTCTAACACAAGGGTCGTTCCTGTCCTCGGGCAATACCGAATACCCTGGGAACTCCTCGGTCAACCTGCTGGTTTCAGCGGGGGCCTTATTCGTGGGCAGCGTCCCACTCTGTGGCTTTTCGAAGGTTGCCACAGCCGTTACACTGTATCCGTCCCATTGGGTCCATCGCCGTATCGACGCTGTCACAGTGGCCACAGAACCAGCCATACCGGCGCTCGAGCTCCTGACTGCCGTAGGCGACGAGAAACGGCCCTTTCGAGCCCCGATCGCCGTCACCCGGGAGGTACAGGGTCTCCCCATCGTCCGTTACTACGGTCTCCATACCTCAAAATGAGCGTCCTCGAGTAAATCATTGTCCTTCGTGTCGGCGGCCCACGAGCGTGTCGATCAGTTCGAGGACGCGGACTCCCGGTACGTCCCGAGTAGTTCCTCGAGAAGCAGACACTCCTGGTCGGTTGGCTCGTAGTGGGTGTCGATGAACTCCTCAGCGTCACTGAAATTCCCTCGAAGGCCGTATTTTCTGACGGTGATGAGCGCATCGAGGAAGAACGTGCCCCCGTCGGTCCCGACTGACTCGACCTGCGCGACGGGGTCGATGTTCAACTCTCGTTTGATCTCATCGAAGTTGAACGTCTCGACCTCGTGATCCGGATTGATGAGGGTGAGTACGTACTCCGCAGAAAAACGGTAGAACTCCGATTTGCTCTCGAACATACCGTCGTCGACGAGTGAGTCGATTTCCTCGACGACATCGTCGGGGTACCTGACGGTATCTTTTGCCATACGTACACCCAGGTTGCTACGACGACATGATTGTTGCGGATTCAGTCCTGAAGTTGACACATGTGCCCCTCGAGCGAACGAGGGATCCTGCCGGAGTGTATGTGACGGCTGTAAATCTGCGCAGGTAACGTGTTCGCGACACAGAGCGGATCGAAGTGGGAGACAACGCCAATGGAGGAACTTACTCCTCGAGTGCCGGTGGCTCGTGGCGTCCAATTCGAATCTCGTGAGCTTCGATGTCTTCGAGTGCGGCCACGCGGCCACCGACAGTTACCTCACCGTTTTTCGTCTCGAGGGTGAGACTGGCCACTTCTTCGCTCATCTCGAAGGAGACATCGACAACGCGGCCGCGGACGATCCGTGGGCCGCCCTGGATAACGTCGCGGCCTTCGATGGTCGCGTAGGCGTCTCCACCCTCGTCGATGAGGTCTTTGACACAGCGACGGATCGAGGCGTAGCGACGAGGGTATGGGCGACCGTCACCGTTTTCGCCGACCGTTTGCTCGGCGGTGGTCCAGAGGACGGTACCGAAGAAGCCCGAGACGAGAAAGCCGAGCGCCGAACGGTTGAAAATGACGCCGTAGCGGTCCTGGTCATCGCGGAGGGCGTCCTGTGTCGCGTAAATCGAGTAGTTCCCGTCGGCGACGGCGAGAACGGGGGTGGTGATGCCCCGGCGTGTGCGGGCCGTCGTCGCGACTGAGAGGTAATCGAACTCTTCGGGAGATGGTGCGTCCCCGGCGGGCGTCACGATCAAGTCGACGCTGACGTTTGCGTTCGTAGCGGCACGCAACTGGTCTTCGAATCGGACCAGAAGATCCGGGGTCAACGACAGCGCCAGTTCGTACTCCGCACTTTCGATGATTTCCTCGAGGTACCGGAGTATCGTCGATCGAGATTTGACCAACGACACGGCCTCAGTCTCCCGAGCTGGCGCGGTGTAACGTGCCTCGAGTTCGTCGATCATTTCGTCGAGGGCGTCCTGGACATCGTCGAAGGCGTCGGCCGGATCGATGGAGACGATTTTCATCGGCCGAGATTCTCGAAGTTCGACCAGCCCGCGATCGCTGAGACTGCGGACGGTGTCGTATACTCGTGGCTGTGGGATGTCCGTCCGATCAGCGATCTCACTCGCGGTGAGTTGGCCGTGAGCGAGGACGGTGAGGTAGGCGTCGATCTCGTATTCCCCGAGATTGAACCGGTCGCCGACGCGCTCGACCGTCGAACGCAGTTCGTCTGTTGCCATAGCTAGGACATGCCGGTCATTCGCTAAATCATTTATTATGTTTCGAGTAGCACCTTATTCGGAATCGGCGTGTCGCCACCGATGCTCGCTTCCGAACGCTTAACCAGTCCGCACGTGAGGGTGTGTATATATGGTCGGTATCGAGGACATCTTGTTACCCGATGAGGAGTGGTACTCCCTCGTCCCCGACGTCAATTCGCAGACGCTCATCAACCTCGTCCTCGCCATCGGCATCCTCGTCCTCGGCTGGTACGGGTCGAAACTGCTGGTCAGGCTTGCGGGCCGAACGGTCGCCCAGCGAATCGAACGGCCGAGTGTTACGCGGACGGTACTCCGTGCGATTCGCATCTCGGTGATCGCACTCGCAGTGTTGCTCGCAGCCACCGTCCTGGGGGTGAGTAGTTTCGAAATCCTCCTGCCAGTGACAGTGCTTTCAGCGGTCGTTGGTATCGTTCTCGCGCCACTCATCGGGAGCCTGATCAACGGTATTTTCGTCCTGACCGATCGCCCGTACGAAATCGGAGACATGATCGAGGTGATCGACGAAGGCCACCGTGGTTTCGTTGAAGATATCACGATTCGGTACACAAAAATTTTCACCCTGGAGAACACCTTCATCGTGATACCGAACTCCGAAATCCACGAACGGGACGTTATCAATTACTCCGCTGAGGACGAGCGTACCCGTGTTACCGTGACGTTCGAAATCACCTACGAAAGTGACCTCGAGCGAGCGATCGACGTTTCCGAGCGCGCAGCCCGGACTGTCGATGGCGTCATCGCTGGTGGGCCGTCGATTCGAATTGGGAGCGCCCGGTACGGCGCAGCACCGACGTGTGACGTACTCGAATACGCGGATGATGGTGTGCTGTTGAGTCTTCGTTTCTGGACGCAGGATCCATACAAACTCACACTGGTGAAATCGGCCGTTCTCAGGCGTGTCAGAGAACGGTTTCTCGAGGAGGGGGTCGAATTCGCCTATCCACACACCCACCACGTGTTCGACGAAACGAGCGGGACGGCGCAGGTCTCGACAGCCGAGTATCAGTTCGTCGACGAGGCGTCAGCGGACGGTGGACACCGGACAGAAGAGTAACACCGGGATCAGGCGGCTACTCGTTCAGCGGTAATGACCTCACAATCGAGGTGTGTTCTGAGATAGCGTTCGATATCGGGGTTGTCGGTAAACCGTCGGAACAGGCGACGCCAGCGACTCGCTTGCTTGCTTCCGATGACGACGGCATCAGCCTCTTCGGCGGCCACTTCATCGAGAATACTCTCTTCGATCAAAAACCCAGAGCGGACAACGTAGCGAACGTTTTCGAGGCGACCGAACTGTCGTTCGACAGCGGCTTTGAGATCTGACCGCGTCACCGTTTTGCCGTTCTGGTACAGATTCACATGTAACACCGTGAGCGCCGCATCACGTTCGGTCGCGACCTCGATAGCGGCCTCGAGAGTCCGTCGAGAGTGCGTAGACAAGGGATATCGAACCGGAACCACGACAAGCGTCATTACCAGAGGAGACGCGACGCGTCGTGGTAAACGTTTCACTCGCTGTTGGCGCTTTCAGTCCCCTCAATTCGCTGTACACGGCCCTCGAGAGACGGATCGATCCCACATTCACGGGCGTATTCGGCGAGGATTTCGTACTGGCTCAGTTCCGTCTGGTGCGTCTGAGTTCCCCGCTCGAGGGAGGGGAACTCATCATCCGTGTGGAAGAGGTACGACGAGGTGGCGAGCTGATAGGTTGCCTCGGGCTCGAACGGCGCACCGCCGACTGACTGGACGGCAACGTCGTGGGTCGTTGGGTCCCACTCGAGGGTCACGCCGCTTACCTGTGCGTGCCACCAGTTCGGTTCGGCAAAGCCGAGGTCGACGCCGGCGGCTTCCTCGAAGACTGACTGTAACGTCTGCCCGCTGACGGCGGCGACGGCGACGGGTTCGTCGAAGGGAACGAGGCTAATCATATCGGCGACGGTGACGTCACCCACGAGGGTGGTCCCGGTCCGCAGCCCACCACTGTTTTGGAGGCCAACGTCAGCACCGGTTTTCCACCGATAGGCATCGGCGACGAAGTTCCCGACGCGTGACTCACCACCGAACAGCGTCGTCTCCGATCGGTCTAACGGCTCGTCGACGCTGGCCACGGTCGTCTCGAGGCCAGTCTCCGACCGGAGGGCCTCGAAGGTCTCTACGACGGCGGGTGCTGGCGCGAGCGTGGTTGTCTGGTGGATCGTTGCCGTCGGGACCAGTGTGTCGGGATCGATGGCGACATCGGTGATTGCGGTCCCGCCGTCGCCGGGACGCGTGAGGAGGGTGCCGTCGATGACGTCCGATCGTTGGCTGGCGACGTGGCCACCGAGGATGACGTCGACGTCGACGGCCCGTGCGAGGTCGTCGTCCCCGCGTCCGAGGTGTGAACAGACGACGACGATGTCAGCACCCTGGGCCCGCAGTTCGGCGGCTGCCTCACTGACCGCTTCGACCGGGTCGCTGAACGAGAGTTCCGTCGCCATCGGATTGAGCGAGGCCGTCCGGGGGGTGGTAACGCCCGTACAGCCGACGGTGACGCCGTTGCGTTCGAGGAGCGTCCAGGGTTCGACGCCCAGGTCGGCTCCGAACCGCGAGCCGTTCCGGTGGACGTTCGCACTGATCCAGGTCTGTGGCGAGGCGGCGACGATGTCACGCGTTGCGTCGACGCCGAAGTCGAAGTCGTGGTTCCCGAAGGTCTCGATGTCGGGCGAGACGGCCTCGAAGAACTCGAGTGACTGACGGCCTTCGGTGACCATCGGTAAGACACCAGGGGCCGTGTTGTCTCCCGTGCCGGCGACGATGGTGTGCTCGTCTCGGTAGTGCTCGAGGGCGCGGGCAAGGCGGCCGATTCGAGCAGGTTCGTCGCAGGCATTTTCGATATCAGAATAGTGGAGCAGGCGCAGAGACATTCGTTGCAGTTGATTACTCACACCGGGACTTTGCTCCGTCGGTTTCCGTGTTCACTGCCGTGGCCGGTTTCGTTCTCCCAGCTAGTCGGCCAGTTCGAGCGCCTCGAGATCGAGGTGACCCTCGAGGAGAGCCGCGGCCCGATCGTATGGGGTAACCTCACCGGCATTCGGTGAGTTCGAGGGTGGTGGCGCGGGAATCGTCGCGTGTGCTCGAATCGCCCCAACAATGGCGTCCCTGACCCCGCTGTTATCGAATAACCCGTGAAGATACGTACCGAGAACGAGCCCCTGAGCAGCGCTTTCGGGCCCAAACGGATGAGTGACCGCTCCGGACTCGAGGACGTGCGTCCGACCAGTGTGTATCTCGTAGCCCGAAGCCGTCTCAGGGGCCCCAGACAGCAGTGGTGACGCATCTGGGTCGACACTGACGGTCACCGGCGAGACTCGTTTTGTTCTCTCGAAAACCGTCTCGACGGGGAGGAGCCCGAACCCCTCGAGGGTGTCCGATTCACTGTCACCAGCAGCCTCACGGGTGACGTTTCGAAGTCGCTCACCGAGCATCTGGTACCCGCCACAGAGGCCGATGATCGGGCCGCCGAACGACTCGAGTGCGCCCCCAAACCCGGCCACTTTGAGGGCCCGCAGGTCATCGACGGTGTTCTTCGTACCGGGAATAACGACGGCATCTGCGTCCTCCAGCTCTATGGATTCGGTTCGATCATCATGATCGACCGGCACGTACCGGATCCGAACACCCGGCGTCTCGGTCAACGTCTCGAGGTCGGCGGCGTTCGACAGGCGCGGGAGCCGTGGGACTGCGATCGTGATCGCTAACTCGGGGGACACCCCGTCGGTGGCCCCACGAACCTCGGCCTGGCCCGATGGGGGCAACGCGACGCTATCTTCCTCGGGAAGTCCCGGATCGTCGTACGGCAAGACGCCGAGTATCGGAACGCCTGTCCGGGCTTCGATCTCACGGATGCCGTCCTCGAGGAGGCTCACATCGCCCCGGAATTTGGTGATGACGGCTCCTGAAACCCGCTGTCGAACGTCCTCGGGAAGCAACTCGAGGGTGCCATAGAGACTGGCGAAGGCACCGCCGCGTTCGATGTCTACGAGCAGAAGGACCTCGGCGTCGGTGAACCGGGCGCACTCGAGGTTGGCCAAATCCCGATCGTGGAGGTTGATTTCGGCGATGCTGCCCGCGCCTTCGGCCACGATCACCTCGTGGTCCTCGGCCAGCCGTTCGTAGGCGGTTTCGGCCGCCTCGCGGGCTCGATGCCAGTGGTCCTCGTAGTACGATCCTGCGCGGTAGTGACCGACGCCGCGGCCGTCGATGAGGAGTTGGCTCTCGCCCTCCCCGCGTGGTTTGAGGAGCACGGGATTGCAGTCCGTCGTCGGCGTAAGCCGTGCGGCCCGAGCCTGGACGAACTGTGAGACGCCAATTTCGCCCCAGTGGCCGTCGTCGTCGCTGTTGCCCGTCGCACGAGCCACCACGCGAGCGTTGTTACTCATGTTCTGGGCTTTGAACGGCGCGACGGAGACCCCTCGATCCGCGAGGAGGCGACACAGGCCGGTGGCGACGGTCGATTTGCCGACGTGGCTTGCCGTTCCGGCGACGAGAATCGTCCGCGTCATTGCTCGAGTAATCTTCTCGAGGTGTGGGCTTCGGTGTGTCGGTTTCGCCGTCCGTTGTCTCGCTTGCTATCTCTGACAGGGGGGTTGTGAATAGGTGGTCACCCGTGGTGGCCGCTCTCCGGGCCCAAAATCGGCGTCGTATCGCCCTACCAGGTCACTCGGTTTCAGACTCGAACCCGGGTTCTTCCTCGAGAGGCGGTTCGACGTGGCTCAGGATTTCGTGGGGGGACGTAGCCGATATTGTCGCCTTCTTCGTCCAGCAGCACCAGTCCGTGCTGGTATTCTCGAAAATCAAAACAGGCGATCTCCTCGTAGGCGTTTCCCGGTTTGTAAATGACACGCATACGTGCATATTCAACGGGGGCGCTGGAGTGAGCAAGCCCCGCAGGTGCAAGGGGTTGATTCTCTCCACAAGTCTTGTCTCGAGCCACCGATCAGACTCGTCCGTGTCGATACCGCGTTGCCCAGCGCCCGCTCGCACGGGTTGCCAGCCAGTAGCCCGACACCCCGGCTACAACGCCAAGGGTACTCAGCCCTGCGGCGACCGCACTCGAGAGCGGCACGACGACGAACCCGACCACGAGTGTGGGCACGAGTACACAGGCGACTCCGAGCGTGAACCCGACGAAACGAACGCCATCGAAGAGGAACTCGTTGGGGTCGAAGCCGGCGATGAACACGGTGAGGCCGTAGTAGTACTGTGCGAGCCCGATGAGGAGAACGAACCCGGTCAGGACATCGAGGGCTGGTGGCCGAGACCAGAGGACGGCAACGGCGTAGGCGAGCGTCATCGTCGGCAGGCCGACGAGGTAGAAGGCGACGCGTTTCGCCCGGAACACGGCCTCCACCCGAACGGGATAGGTCAGATACGATTCGACGGCGTCGAACTGTGTCAACCAGTTGTACGTCGTAAAGGCCGAGAGACCGAGCACACTGCCGTAGAACACGCCCAGGGCCGGTTCGATCCCTGTGATCTCCCGGACGATCGTGACCAGGAAGGCCACGACCGCGAGCAAGATCGTCACGGAGACGATCGGCTTCCACAGCCCGCCGCTCGAGCGAACCAGGTCGAGGAGCGTTTTGTTGACGAGCGGGCCGCTTCCGGGCAGGCTCTCGAGCGTCTCAAACCGCAGTCGGCCACTCCCCGACCGGGCCGGTTGGCTGTATTCCGGGTCGTAGATGCGGAGCGCGGCGAGGCTCAGGATGGCGGTCCCGCCGAAGACGGCGAGCCAGCCCCAGAGGGTCCCCTCCGAGAGCACCAGCTGGTGCAG
>SL_5KL_010_SEDDRAFT_10001784_pt1 | contig 12574 bp, 11 predicted proteins | sample SodLakKL_010_SED_FD_9118 | JGI IMG/M metagenome (IMG submission 9118)
TTGCATGGGGACCGCCTGTCACCTGGCAGGCGGCAAGCTCGTCCTGGATACCATCGAGCGTGAGCTGGGTATCAAGGCAGGAGAAACCACTGCCGACGGCAACTTCAGTCTGGAGCGCGTCGCCTGCATCGGGTGCTGCATGCTGGCTCCGGTGACTGTAATTGCGGACAGGATACACCCCAGGATGACACCCTTCAAGGCGGAAGAGGCCCTGATGCCCTATACGCGGGAAGCTCAGGGAGCGCCCCAGAAGGGAACTCCGGAAGACGAGGGACAGGCGCAGTGATCACACTCCACGACCCGGAAGGCCCGTAACGGTGGCCTTTGCGTTCACTCGCACCTTCAGGTTTGCCCGGGCAGGCTGGATATGACGTTCAAGGAGATCAAGAAGAGGGCCCGGTCCGAATGGGACGCTCTGCGCAGCAACACCTATATCCTGGTCAGCGCAGCTACCTGCGGCAGAGCCGCAGGCGCCCTGGATGTAGTGGATGCCCTCAATACCGAACTGGCGCGGCGGGGCCTTGAGGTCCCCGTCATCCAGAGCGGCTGTACCGAGCTGTGCTATGCCGACCCGGTGGTCGTCATTTGCAAGCCGGACGGACTCAATATCGTCTATGGCAACGTCACCCCCGACCTGGTGCCCCGCATCGTGGAGGGTTATGTCGCGGGCGACGACCCATGCCTGGAGCTGGCCCTGGGCACCCTCGAATCAGACGATGAGGGAGCCTTCTATATCCCCGAGCTAACTCGTTTCGAGCACGAGCACCGTCTCATACTGCGCCGCTGTGGCTATATCGACCCTGAGAACATAAACCACTACATCGCCGACGGCGGCTACAACGGTCTGGAGCAAGCGCTCAAGATGTCGCCGGAGGCCATAATAGAAGAACTGGAAAGAGCGCAGCTCCGCGGGAGGGGAGGCGCCGGTTTCCCTGCCTACCGGAAGTGGGCGTCATGCCGCCACGCCCGGGGCAAAACGAAATACGTGATCTGCAATGCTGATGAGGGCGACCCCGGCGCCTTCATGGACCGGGTGGTCCTGGAAAGCGACCCCCATCAGGTCATCGAGGGCATGATTATCGCCGGCTACGCAGTGGGCGCGACCCAGGGCTACGTTTATGTCCGCGCCGAGTATCCGCTGGCCATCGAACGCGTGCAGACCGCTCTCAAGCAGGCCGCCGAGTCGGGACTCCTGGGAGAGAATATCCTGGACAGCAACGTGACATTCAATATCGAGATAGCGGCAGGGGCCGGCGCTTTCGTTTCCGGTGAATCAACGTCACTGGTGGCAGCTATGGAGGGCAGAAGAAGCGAACCCAGGACGAGACCCCCGCGGCTTGCCGAGTCGGGCTTGTGGAGGAAACCGACCCTACTCAACAATGTCAAGACCTTTGCCTATGTGCCATCGATCGTGACCGGAGGAGCGGACTGGTTTGCCTCGTCCGGCACTGAAGGCAGCAAGGGCACGGCGGTGTTTGCCCTCGCAGGCAAGATCGTCAACCCGGGACTGGCCGAGGTTTCCATGGGCACGACGCTACGCACCCTCATCTATGACATAGGAGGCGGGATTGCCCGGGAGAGGCAGTTCAAGGCGGTGCAGATAGGCGGCCCCTCCGGAGGCTGTCTACCCGAGACCCTGCTGGACATTCCGATCGACTACGACTCGCTCTGCGAGGCCGGCTCGATGATGGGATCGGGCGGCATGATCGTTATGGACGAGGACAACTGCATGGTAGATGCCGCGAAATTCTTCCTCGATTTCTCGACGAGGGAATCGTGCGGAAAATGTACCATGTGCCGCCTTGGGACGCTGCAACTGCTGCGCCTACTGGAAGACATCACGGCCGGTCGGGGCCGGATGGAAGACCTGGACCTGCTTCTTGCTCTGGCGGAGGACACCAGGGAGGGGTCTCTGTGCGGGCTGGGGAAGACGGCTCCCAATCCCATCCTGACGACGCTGCGTTACTTCCGGGAAGAATACGAAGCCCACATTGTAGAGAAGCGTTGTCCGGCGCGGGTCTGCCCGGAACTGATCGCTTACTACATCCTTCCGGAGGCCTGCGACAGGGCCTGCGAGCATTGCCTGCTGACCTGTCCCACGGAAGCGATCACCGGGGGCAAGGGAGAGGTGAAGGTGATCGACCAGGAGAAGTGTACCAAGTGCGGCACCTGCCTGGAGGTGTGCCCACCCGAGTATAATGCCGTGGTGAAGCTGTCACCTGTCAGCTCGCTGCCGCCACCAAAACCACCTGAAAGGAGAAGAGAAGAATGACCAAGACGATTGCTATTGCGGGAAAGGGGGGGGTAGGCAAGACGACGTTTGCGGCCTTGCTGGTCAAACTCCTCTCTCAAAAAGGCCTGGTGCTGGCGGTAGATGCCGACCCCAGTACCAATCTCAACCAGGCCCTAGGGCTGGCCCTCGATGATTCTCAGACTGTGGGACGGATACGGGAACAGATGGCTGAAGATGTATCCAAGGGCCGTTTTCCGCCAACGGTTGCCAAGCAGGAATACCTGTTCGGCAAGATAGTGGAATCACTGGCAGAGTCCAGCGGATTCGATCTCCTGGCCATCGGGCGCCCCGAGGGACCCGGATGCTATTGTGCCTCCAACGAGTTCCTGCGCTCCTGCCTGGACAAGCTGGTCAAAGACTACAAGTACGATTATATCGTTGTTGACTGTGAGGCAGGGCTGGAACACATCAGCCGTCAGACCACCAGGGATGTGGATGTCCTGTTCATCATGTCCGATCCCACGATCAGGGGCATCACGGCGGCAGCACGCATGAAAGCACTCAGCGCTGAGCTGAGGGCCGATATGGGTCAGGTCGGGCTCATCGTCAACCGGGTCAAGGGCGAGTTATCCCCGGAGATAAAGAAGGTCATCGAAGAATCCGACCTCCGGGTGATCGCTATGATACCGGAGGAGCCGGATATATCCGACCTGGAGATGCAGGGCAAGCCCGTGATAGACCTGCCCGCGCAGTCTCCCCTAAAATCGAAGGTACAGGAGATAGCCGAGAGCTTGTCTCTGTGAAAGAACTGTCTGCCGACGAGGATTTGTCAAACCGATGCCCGATGGTCTAGAATACGTCGGTTTGCCTGAAGACAAACAGAGAGGGGAAGACTTCCACCTGCCCCCTACACCATCGGCCCGCTTACCCTGATCAGGCAAGAGTTCTGAGGACACGCAAATGGAGCTAATGGATTACACCAAGTTCAGGCTGAAGCCGGACGAGGAGATCCGGGAGACACTCCAACAAGCCAACCGGATCTTCATCCTCTCGTGCGGCAAGTGTTTCAAGAGGTTCGACGAAGAAGACGAGGAACAGTATCTGCAACTCCTGGAGATCCTGGGAGACGATACCGAGAAGGTAGTGAGGCACAGCCGCATCGACTTCCTGTGCAACGAGGTACTGTCCGCAAAGAGGATCGCAGAGTTAGACGTTTCCGACTGTGACACCGTAGGCGTGATCTCCTGCGGCCTAGGGGTCCAGTTCGTGGCCAGGCTCCTGGAGGACACACCCGTATACGCCCTGGCGGACTCAGTTCCGCACGGCGTAAACTACGCGACCGAGCCCGGCTATCACGGGATGTCTCTGGAAGGAGGAGAGATGCGCGGCTTGCAGCCAGTGCTATCTGAATCTGACCGGAGGGATCTGCCCGGTTACAGCCTGTGCCAAGGGTCTTCTCGANGGGCCGTGCGGCGGAGCGACAGACGGAAAATGCGAGGCCAACTCGAGCGTGGACTGTGCCTGGGTAAGNATCCATGAGCGGCTTAAGAGACGGGGCGAGGAGTCGGCCCTGGAGTCCGTCAAGGCCAGAGACTTCTCCAGGCCCTCCTGGCAGATGACAACCGACCTGTCCCGGCAGAATCTGGCCCACCGCAGCCAGGGATTCTTCGGAGGCTTTCATCCTCTAGAGAAGAAGGAGGCGACTGCCCACCAACAGATAGAGGACTTCCCCGAACCCAGAGAGGCGGTCATCTTCCTCGGGCAACACGCCGGCAAACCAGCCACACCCTTAGTTGGAGCGGGCGACAAAGTCCTGGTCGGGCAGAAGATCGGTGAGGCGGACGGTTTTGTTTCCTCTCCCGTCCACGCCAGCATCAGCGGCACGGTAGTATGCGTGGAAGAGCGCACTCATCCCGCGCTGCAAAGGAATGAGCTGGCCGTCGTTGTCGAAAGTGATGGACAGAACCGGTTCGACCCTGCGGTCAAACCACGCGAAGGGTTTGAAGCACTCTCGAAAGAGGAGTTGATCGACATAATAAAGGAGAGCGGCATCGTGGGCCTTGGCGGAGCCATGTTCCCCACACACGTGAAGTTCTCGCCACCCAAGCCGGTAGACACCCTGATCGTGAATGGATGTGAATGCGAGCCCTATTTGAACGGCGACAACAGGATTATGATCGAGCATCCGGAAGAGGTCTTCACGGCGATAGAGATAGTCCAGAAGATCCTCGGGGTCGAAAGGGTGTACATAGGGGTGGAGGAGAATAAGCCGGAAGCCATAGCGGCCCTGGGGAGATTTGCGGAAGGGTCGCCATCGGTCGAGCTGGTCAGTCTGAGGACCAAGTACCCGCAAGGCGCGGAGAGAGCGCTGATCAAGCGGATCGTCGATAGAGAGGTTCCCCCACCCCCGAAAGGGCTTCCCTTCGACGTCGGAGTCATGGTTTCGAACGTCGGTACGCTCTTCGCCATCTACGAGGCGGTGGTAAAGGGCATTCCGCTCTTNCAGAGGGTGATAACTGTATCCGGAGAGGGCTTGACCAGGCCCGGAAACTACATTGTCAAGATAGGGACTTCCTTCAAGAATATCATCGAGTACTGCTTCGCTGAGAATGGGAAGAAGGTGCTGGAGGAATACGAGGTGAAAATGGGCGGCCCGATCATGGGGATCCGTCAGACGAACCTGGATTCATCCGTCATAAAGGGCACCACCGGGTTCACCATCCTCAGGAAGTACCCCGTGACGGCCTCCCGGGAAAGGGAGTGCATAAAGTGCGGGCGTTGTGTGGAAGTGTGTCCTATGCAGCTCTATCCCCTCTACTACGGTTATTACGGACAAAAGGGTGACCTGGCGAAGGCGGTTGAGCACAGGGTAGAGGAGTGCGTGGAATGCGGATGTTGTGAGTACATATGTGCTGCCAAGATTGCCCTTTTGAGTTTCATCAAAGAGGAGAAAGCGTATGCTCGCAGTGCAGGTAAAGCCTGAAGAAGAGGTAGTCCCGCTGATTTCGTCAAAGAAACTCTTTGTATTCGAATGCCTCGGATGCCGCGAGGTTCATTACCCGGTGGAGGAGGCGGCGCAGTTTCTGGGAAACCTGAAGGAGGAAGTCACCGGCAGGGCAACGCTCGACTACCTCTGCAATAGAGAATTCGCCCGCGCATACATCGACGAGTACGCAGACGAGATAGAAGAGGCACAGGCAGTCCTCGTCTTCTCCTGCGGGGTGGGAGCCCAGGTCATCTCCTCCCTGCTGGAGGATAAGCTCGTCTACACAGGTTGCGACACCCTTTACCTGCACGGTTTCCAGGGACTCACGGCCAAGGAATTCGACTGCGATCAATGCGGCGAATGCTACCTGAACTATACCGGTGGGATTTGTCCCGTGGCTCTATGCTCCAAGCACATCCTTAACGGTCCCTGCGGTGGCTCACAGGACGGCAAGTGTGAGGTTGATCCCGATATGACGTGCGCCTGGCAGGACATCATCGACCGGCTTGCCAGGCGAGGACAACTCCACCTGTTGGAGAGGCTGGGAGCGCCGAAGAACTGGAGCGTGGAGCCGGCTTCATAGTTGAGTTGGCAGCGGAGACACCTGCCTTGATCCTGCCGCTGACGAACCGATTGGAGGAGCAATGAAGACCAGAAGCAATCTGGAGCGAGTACTGGAGGCCCGACACTTCGCCGTGACAGGCGAATTGGGACCTCCGCCGAGCGCCGACCCGGAGGTGATCGGGAGTAAAGCGAAGTTCCTGAAGGGTAATGTGGATGCTTTCAATGTCACCGACGGCCAGACCGCGGTCGTGCGCATGGCTTCGTGGGCCGCTGCTCTCCTCGGCAAAGAAGAGGGTTTGGAGCCCATCGTCCAGATGACGTGCCGTGACCGGAACCGCATCGCCCTTCAGATGGACGTGCTCGGTATCGCGGCCCTGGGCATTAACAACATGCTGTGCCTTACCGGCGACCATCAGAAGTTCGGCAACCACCCCACGGCCAAGGGCGTCTACGACGTCGATTCCATTCAACTGGTTAAGATGGTCAGGGACATGCGGGACGAGAAAAAGTTCCAGTCAGGCGACGACATGTCCGTTGAGCCCTGCCTTTTCATCGGCGCAGCCGCCAATCCCTTTGCCGACCCTTTTGAGTTCAGGGTGACGCGCCTGGCCAAGAAAGTGGCAGCCGGGGCCGATTTCATCCAGACTCAGATCATATACAACGTGGACAAGTTTGCGGAGTGGATGAAAGATGTGCGGGAGAAGGGGCTGCACGAAAAGGTCAAGATCCTGGCCGGAGTTGCTCCCATAAAGTCGATGGGTGCTGCCAGATACATGAAGACCAGGGTTCCCGGCATGGATGTCCCGGACTCAGTACTCGAGCGACTCCAGGGGGTGCCCAAAGAGCAGGTGTCCAGGGAGGGCATCAAGCTGTGCGTTGACATTATCGAACAGGTGCGTCAGATCGAGGGCGTGGCGGGTATTCACCTGATGGCCATTGAGTGGGAGGAGGTGGTGCCGGAGATAATAGCGGCCGCCGGGCTGCTGCCTCGCCCCGGGGTTAGCGCATGATGAAAGACGATCGCTCTCCGGCACGCCGTTCCCGTGAAGAGGGTTTCGAGCTGTCCTACCGCCTCGCCCGCCAGCAACTGGCTCAGATCAGTGACCTGGAAGAGCAATGCCGCAAAGCCGGCGCGCGCTACCTGGGCCCCGGTGAGATAATCATCGATTATGTGGGTGAGCCATACCGCATCAGCGTCCCCGATGGCGACATCTCAGCAGCAGATGGCAAGACCGACGTTCCGCTTACCGATAAGATCGTCATACTCCATTATTTCGTCGGGGCAGCAGGTACCCCTGCCAGCGGCGAGCTGATCACCTTCAAGCAGTTGCCGGGAGGAATCAGCTATTACCCGGCGTTTTTCCAGAGGACCGTAGCTCCCTTCGTAAGCCGCTTCGGCAAGAGGCCCGAGCTTATGACAGAGGTGGCCGCACGATTCGGCGGGCAGAAGGCCGAATATGGAGATACATCTGTGACCATCAGTGCTTTTGACCTTGTGCCGGTGACGCTCGTGCTGTGGCGGGGCGACGAGGAACTCGCCCCTTCAGGCAGCATACTGTTCGATGCCAACATCTCCGATTACCTCCCCACCGAAGACGTGACGGTGCTCTGTAGCACGGTGGTCTGGAAACTCGTGAAAGCCATTCCATCTGCCTGATCGAACACCGATCTGTGTCGACATCGGGCCCGTGCCCACGCACGTTGATAGCCGTTTCGGCAGACGCCGATCTCGGTGTCGGAGAAATTTTTCGCCTCCGGTAGCACACGTTCGGTGCGCCCGGCCCAAATGCTATAATCTGACCTATGCCGGCCAGGCTTGCTCATCTTCACGTTCACACTGAGTACAGTTTGCTCGACGGCATGTGCCGTATACCCCCGCTCATCGCCCGGGCAAAGGAGCTGGGCATGGACAGCCTCGCCATTACCGATCATGGCGCCATGTATGGCGTCATCGACTTCTATACGGCAGCTACCGAGGCCGGGATAAAACCGATCGTCGGGTGCGAAGTCTATGTTGCCGAGAACGACCGGCGAAGTCGCGAGGCGGGCCGCAAGAATCCCTACCACCTCACACTCCTGTGCAAGAACGAAGAGGGCTACCGGAACTTGCTCCAGCTGGTTACGAAGAGTCACCTCGAGGGATTTTACTATAAGCCCAGGGTAGATAAGGAGCTTCTGGAGCTTCATCATGACGGGCTCATCGCCCTCTCCGGATGTATGCACGGTGAACTGGGGCGACTGATACTCGAGGGGCGCAGGGACGAGATTGCCCGCGTAGCTTCCTGGTACAAGGAAGTGTTCGGCGATTACTACCTGGAGATCCAGAGACACCCGATACCGGAGCTGGAGCAAATCAACCGGGAGTTGGTCTTGCTCGGGAGCGAACTGGGCATACCGCCCGTCGCAACCTTCGACGTGCATTACGTTGATCAGAGGGACGCCCCGGCGCATGAGCTTCTTCTGTGCATACAGACGAACGCCTCAATCCATGATGAGAAGCGACTGAAAATGGCCGGTGATTTCTTCTATCTGAGAAGCCCCGATGAGGTAGAGGAGCTCTTCGCTGACCTGCCGGAGGCTGTGCACAACACCCAGGTTGTTGCTGATATGTGCGAGTTAGAGCTGGACTTCACCAGGCTGCGTCTCCCGCAGGTGGAGGTGCCGGACGGCAGGGAAGCCGATGATCTCCTGGCCGAGCTTTGCTGGCAGGGCATGGACAAGCGGTACCCTGAGCCGGGACCGGAGGTCAAGACGCAGCTTGACCACGAGCTTGATGTGATCCAGAAGACCCGGTTTGCTCATTACTTCCTGGTCGTCTGGGACATAATCCGCTTCGCCAGGGAGCGCAACATCTATTTCGGCGTTCGGGGCAGCGCGGCCGCCAGCATCGCTCTCTACTGCCTGGAGATCACAGACATAGATCCCCTGAGTCACGGACTTGTCTTCGAACGATTCCTCAACGTCGAGCGTCGCGAGATGCCCGATATCGACCTTGATTTCCAGGACGATCGCCGCGATGAGGTGCTGGCCTACGTTAACCATAAATACGGCTCCGATCACGTAGCCCAGATAGTCACCTTCGGCACACTGGGAGCCCGGGCGGCGATCAGGGATACTGGGCGGGCCCTGGGCATGCCCTACGCCCAGGCTGATCGAGTCGCGCGGCTCATTCCCACGGAGCTAACCATAACCCTGGACAGGGCCCTGGAGCAGAGCAGAGAGTTGCATGACATCTACCACCAGGACACCGACATACGCAAACTGGTCGACTCCGCCAGAGACCTGGAGGGAATGGTCAGGCACGTCAGTACCCATGCGGCGGGCGTCGTGATCTCGCATGAGCCTCTGATCGAATATATGCCTCTGCAACTCCTGGGCAAAGGCGAACAGCGTACAGTTATGACCCAGTTCCATATGTGGAACATCGCCCGCCTGGGGCTCTTGAAGATGGATTTCCTGGGATTATCCAATTTGACCATTCTGGCACGTGCCAAAGAGATCATCGCCCGCAATCGCGGAGTCGATCTGGACCTGCAGCATATCCCGCTCGACGACGGGAAGACTTTTGAATTGCTCGCCTCGGGCGAGACCAAGGGGGTTTTCCAACTGGAGGGCACGGGCATGCGCCGCTATATCAGGGAACTCAAACCCACCTGCTTCAGCGACATCGCAGCTATGGTGGCGCTGTATCGCCCGGGCCCCATGGAACAGCTTCCCACCTTCATCAAGGCCAAGCAGGGCATCGCTCCCATCCGCTATCCCCACCCCATCCTCGAGCAGATATTGGAGGAAACCTATGGCGTCATCGTCTACCAGGAGCAGGTGGTGTTCATCGCCCGGGCTCTGGCCGGCTACACTCTGGGGCAGGCCGACATCTTCCGCAAAGCCATGGGCAAGAAGATACCCGAGGTGATGAAGAAAGAGGAGCAGAACTTCGTGGCCGGGGCGCAGAAAAAGGGCATCTCCGCTAAGCTGGCCAGGGAGGTGTTCGCGCTGATAGAGCCTTTCGCAGGTTATGCCTTCAACAAGGCCCACAGCGTTAGCTATGCCCTCATTGCCTATCGCACCGCCTATCTGAAGGCCAACTATCCCGTCGAGTACATGGTTGCATTGCTCGACACTTACTACGATAACACGGAGAAGGTACACTCAGCGGTTGCCGAATGCCGCAGGCTGGGGATCGACGTGCTGCCGCCGGACATCAACAGGAGCTATGCCGGCTTCTCTATCGAGCGAGATGAGTCGGGCGATCCCGCCATCCGCTTCGCTCTGGGGGCCATCAAGAACATCGGCGCTTCCCCGATCGAGGAGATCGTATCTGCCCGTCGCTCCGGCGGGGACTTCAGCTCCATGGAGGACTTCTGCTCACGAATCGACCTCCGTCACATAAACAAGAAGGTCCTGGAGAGCCTGATCAAGGTAGGCGCTTTCGACGCCCTGGGCACGCGCAAAACGCTGCTGGAGTCTCTGGACAGGAATATATCCCTGGCCCAGGCAAAACAGAGGGCAAAGCAGTCGGGCCAGGTCACCATGTTTGAGTCATGGACTCCAGGCAGGCCGGCTACCCACGGCCAGCCTGGACAGTTAGAACAAGAGGTGTCCGCCAAGGAGAAGCTCATCTGGGAGAGGGAGCTATCAGGGGTCTACTTCTCGCGACCGCTTGACCCACTGGCGGATGAGACTCGCCCGCCGGGTACCGTTTCCTGCGGCGAGATCACCATGGAAATGGCCGATCAGACCGTAACGGTCAGGGGAATAGTCGTCTCAGTGCGTCAAGCCTATACCAGAGAGAGGCGCCCATTCGTGGTCGCTTACGTCGAAGACCTGGGTGCGGGCGTTGAAGTGATCGCATGGCCCAGACTCTACGAAGGTACGCAGGCGCTGTGGCAGGAGGGCAATGCGCTCACCGTCACGGGCACGGTGAAGATCAGGGACAGGGAGATACAGTTGAACTGCCACGATGTAACACTTCTTCCGGCAAGGCAAGAGGTACTCAAGGAGCCCTCGCCGCAGCGCGTCATGATAGATATCAACCAATCGGACAACACCGAGAAAGACATACAATGCCTGCACAGGGTCATGGAAATCCTCAGGAACTACCCCGGACGGGATAGAGTTTGCCTGACTGTGGTGAATGAAGACGAGGTGACCAACCTCGAGATGCCACAGACAACGATCAACTACTGCCCGGAACTGGCCACAGAGTTGAGCCGTATAGTGGGCGAAAACAGCATCAGGGTTGAACCGTAACAGAGTCGGATAACAACTCTTCTGGATCCAAGGAGGTATGTATGAGCAATGGCCCGGTTATCAGCGAAGAGATGAGAAGCTTGATCGGCATGGAGACGGGCCAAATGGTACACGAGGTGGACAAGACGATGCTACGGCAGGTTGCCGAGGCCGTCGACGACCCCGATCCAAGGTGGCACGAGGAGGCGCCCCCGGGCTTCCTGATGACTCTGGCCGTGAGCGGAGTCGGTGCACCACCGGTGCAACTCTTCCCCCTCACCCGGGTCGTCGACGGCGGTGGCGACTGGGAGTTCTACCTCCCTGTGAAGATGGGCGACGTTATCACATGCACTACCAGGCTGGCTGAGCTGTATGAGCGCGAGGGCAAGGCGGGCAAGCTGTTATTCATAGTCACCGAGGCAACAGTGGTGAACCAGCATGGGCAACCGGTGGCTAAAGGTAGAGCCACCGTTATCAACTACTGAAACAAGGAGACTGTCGAATGGCCGAGCAGGTATTCTATGAAGATGTTGAAGAAGGTTTGAGCATCCCGGACCTGATCAAGAACCCCAGCAAACGGCAGTTGGTGAAGTGGGCCGCAGCCTCGGGAGACTTCAACGAACTGCACTACGATAAGGATCTCGCTACCAGCCTTGGTTTTCCCGACGTAATTCTTCATGGTCGCTTGAAGGCTGCCTTTCTAGGGCAACTGATCACCGACTGGATCGGAGACCGCGGTAACCTGAGAAAACTCTCCTGCAGTTACCGGCGCAACGATCTGCCCGGACAGGAGCTAACATGTAGAGGCAGGGTCACCCGGAAGTACGTCCAGAACGCGGAGCACATAGTGGAATGCGAGATATGGACGGAAAACCCGCAGGGCGAACAGACGACGCCCGGGACCGCGATCGTCGTCCTCCCCTCCAGGGGCTAGCTTCATACACCGGTGAGGGTACCGCCAGGAGNCAGGTGCCCTCGGTTTGGGGCAGGACTTGTTGCCACGGGGCTGTAGGTTTGACAGCGACCGGCGGAGATTGTAGGATTCGCCACCATGATAAAGACGCTCGTCTGGATCGCCATAGTTATCGCAGCGATCGTCCTCGCGGTCTTGTTCGGAGGCAGGGAACCCGCTATCGCACCGGAAGCACCACCCAATCCTTTCACGACTGTCTGGGGACTCGGCGAGAGACAGGTGGTGACCTTCAGCGGTGACAGCGCAGGGCACGTCGCCGGAGAGGAGTCCAAGTTCACGCTGGCTCTGGATAACCGCGCCGAAGACATCCACGACCACTGGCACGTCGAGTGTTGCATGTTGCTGCTTGACGAAGATGGGATAGTGCTGGAGATCGCACACCGGAAGGTGAGCATTCCGGGGGGCACCAAACACAGCGAGACGATAACCGTGCGTTTTCCGGCCGACCTGGACGGGCCCTACGGGCTCTCACTCGTGTTTCCCGGCCGCGGACAGAGCATACAGACCATTTGGGTCGGCGAAATCCGGCCCGTCAGCGCCGGACCGTGGCCGGAACTAGACACATGTCCGGGCACTTGATCGCATCACG
>SL_5KL_010_SEDDRAFT_10001785_pt1 | contig 12566 bp, 10 predicted proteins | sample SodLakKL_010_SED_FD_9118 | JGI IMG/M metagenome (IMG submission 9118)
CAAAAATTTCGCAAAAGTAGCCAAATATCTGGTTTACGCGCCAGAACCTCTGTGTGCTCTGTCTCTCTTCCGTGAATTTTCTGTTAATTATTATCCCTGCATCAATAATCACTACCTCTGCTCTGATACCCAAAACCTCTGCTGTTACAATCAGCACCTTTGCTCCGATGATTAATGCCTTTGATCTGATTATTAATGACTCTGCTTCGATGAATAATGACTCTGCTCTGTTAATTATTACCTCTAAAACACTTTTAATAACTGCCTCTGAAAATATTTATATGAGAATCTTTACTTTTCCAGTTCTCTGGGAAAAATAGTAGAAAATATCTCTAAAAACGGAAATCTCGCGATCTAGCTCTATTAGTTTAAAGCAAAAACAATTAATAAAAATTTTTAAGTTGAGATCTGTAAATCTGAAATCTATAAAGTATAGTTCTTTTAATTATAGTTCTTTAAAGCAGCAACAATTCCTGCCTGAAAATTGCAGACCCAGGTTGAAGTAATTAAACCGGTTCAAAAACCAGATATATCAAATTTTTCACTCTTTTACTAATAACCGACTCGACTACAAAATCAGCAACAAAAAAATAGAGCCAGACTANCGGTCAAAGCAGTCTGACTCTNAAATTCCCCTTGCTTATCGGTTACAGATTCCAATTGCTGATTTGCAATTACACAATCCTCATCCCTGATTGCTAATTACTTTTCACCTATTCCTGACTTCTATTAAAGCCCCGATCCTATAAAATTCCTCTTCTTACAGAATCCNTAAATCAGCTATCCTATTCCAGTTTCTCAAAAACNTGCTGGCCTTCAACCTCAGTGGTTAAGGCCAGGAGAGACCGTTCGATAATCTCCCGACGAACATTCTTGTCATCATCCTCATCCAGTTTGGGATTGCCCAGGGGATGAGGGATAGCAATCGCAGGCACAATCCGGTTGGCCCCTACAGTAAGCGAAATCGGTACCACAGTAGCAACATGCACAACCGGAAGTCCAGCCTTCTCAATCTCCTTCACCATCGTTGCACCGCAACGGGTACAGGTGCCTCAGGTTGAGGTAAGAATGACCGCCTGAACTCCATCCTCCAGGAGCTCTTCCGCAATCTCCCGAGCAAAAGTTCGAGCACTGGCAACCGAGGTGCCATTACCGACGGTCGAATAATAAAATTCATGCAGCTTACCGATCCGCCCCTCCTCTTCCAGATCCCGGAGCACATCAACCGGCAGTACACAGTCAGCATCCTCGTTGGCAAAAACCGGATCATACCCTCCATGAGCAGTTTCATGACTTGTCTCATTCAGATCATCAAAATCGTCAATCTGATATCGGCCGTATTTTGAAGCACTGGAGGACTCAATCCGGTCCGGGTTGCCGTTCGGCACAATCCCTCCAGAGGTCACCAGAGCAATCCGAGCCTGGCTCAGATCCTCCAGGGGAGCAGCTGGTTCCACCCGGTCGAAACTGGGCATGGGGTATTCGCTGGTAAATTCCTCGCCTCTGATTTTCTGCAGCAGCATATTCACAGCCCGTCGGGCACCTCGTTCCTCGGCAAAAAGATTACGCCGAATACCCCGGGGCAGATAACCGGCCTCTTCAGGCCTGCCAGGATTGCCCCCGGTCTCCCAAAAATACTTGATAAATTCAGCCATCTCCGGAACNGCCTTTCTCATTCCAGCTGCTGANTCAGAGGTTTCAATGAAGTAGCCATANTGCCGGTACATCTCATAGCCTGGATTCTCAGGAAATATACCTGATACCACCGGAATCTCCAGTCCGGCAGCAATTTCAGCTACCGCACCACAGGCCATACCATATCTGCCGGCATTAAAAGCAGGTCCGGCCACCACCAGATCCGGCTTAAGCTCCATGAGAATTTCTTTAACTCTGTCAGCTGCAGCCTCTTTGTTTTCATTGAAGTAACCATCGCCGCAGATGATGGTAGCCTCAATTTCAGCCACTTCATTCAGTTCAGCATTCAGGGCCTGACCTGGCCCCACCGGTCCTTCCTGCATTCGGGGTGGCAAATCGGCCTTCTCTTCGCCACCCAGCTGACCAAAAAACTGATTGAGATAGTGAACCACCCTCAGTTTATTTTTACACTCAGCCTCCGCACCCTCAACTTCTGAAAACTCAGCCCCCAAACATTCAGTCTCCAAACCCTCAGTCTCCGCAAAAACAGTTTCCCCAAAAGCAGCTTCCCTATTATCAATCCTTCGCTGTCTTTGCTTCTCTTTATTTCTTTCAGTNCTCAATTCCCTGTTATTTTCGACCTTATTTTTCATCTGACTTTTTCTCTCAGACATTTTNTATCCTCCTTNCTTATTTAAGATTAAAATTCCCGGGCAGTCAGCCTGTTAAAGCCNAGCTCATTGGTCGCTCCAATAATTGCCTGAAGCTCAACTTCAATACTGCCGTCATCCTTTAAACTGCCACTAAAACCACCGGCTATGCTGTCGGCATAGCGATCATGGCCGATAACCCGGCCAAGAGCCGGCAGCTCAATTACTTCGTTGGCATTACCGCTGGAAATCACGGCATCAGCTTCAGGAGCAGAATCAGCCAGCGACTGGGAGGCTCCATCCCGTCCCGCAAATTCATCGGTAACCAGCACAGTCCTGACGCCCCGCTCCTCCAGCTTGCGGCAGTTCATAATCAGGTCAGCATCGGGATTGCCAAAACCCTCTTCTGAAACAATGGCCGCTTCCAGCCCGATCTTCTCCGCCAGCCGGGCGGTAAAGCTGGAAGAACGCTCCTTATCAGCCAGGGTTACATTCTCGTTGGTTATGATTACTCCGACAAAATTGAGATCCCGGCCGTGTTTTTCATAGAGTTCTTCGATTATCGGATTATTCTGGTGAAAATAAGTGGTATTCTTATCACAGGCCGAAACACAGTTGCCGCTGACAATCGCTCCATCCATCACCTCGGTGGGCGAAATCAGCGTCGGCAGAATCTCTTTGGCATCGACTCCGTAAACATAGGTGTCATGAAGGAGTCCCTGACTCTGCAGCATATAAACATAACCCACAATCGGCAGCCCGCCATTGAGCGAGCAGGCCTCCAGCAGCGGCTTATGCTCATACTTCCGCACCTCTTCTACCTCCTGTTCGGCCTCCCTGGCCGCTTCACCGATATAGTTGGCTGCGGTCAGACCCAGCAGCCTCAAAACTTCTTCATGGACATGCTGCTTAACACCTTCCTTAACCTCACAGGTGATCACAATATTGATCGTCCGGGAGAAGGGAGTGTAATCAGCTCCCGGTCCCTGCATATCAATGATACCCTCCTGAAAGCCAACCACCTTGCCGGTCGTCACCACCGCCGCCCCGGAGAGCACCCGGGTAATTCCAGAACCCACAGTATCATCGTCTCCGGTAAAACCGGGAAACATCTCACCACCGCTGATTTTACAGCGTGGCTCAATCACATCCTTGACCGGCATGATCCTCACATCATCACCGGGACGAACAATCTCCAGGTCGAGACAGGCAATCCGGTGATCATCCCGAACCTTTTCCAGGAGACCCTCCCTGTTGATGGTCAGCACCCCATCAGCAATCCTGTTCTCCTGACCAAACTTAACCTCTTTGATAAAGATCTTTTCCAGCTGAAGTTCCATTTATCTCACCTCTTTTTCTTTATTGGTATTCCTTTGATTTCAGCTAAAATATTAAAAATATCTCCAGAATATTTGTGCATATATTTTTCTACTGTCTTAACCTCCGCTCTTTCTTTCAATTCTGCTCCTGCATTTATTCTTGGTCAGGTTCATTATAATTACCTTATATTGACCAAATATTGACCCGATATTGACCCGATATTGACCCNNTANTGACCCGCTAATGACGCTGATCCCGCCTGATCTCCGCTCCCGATCCTGCTCCTGCTTCAAACCGGCACATCACAGCAGAGGAGATATTCTCTGACCAGTTCATAATCAATCCGGCTGTAATCAGCTCTCTCCTGATCTCCCAGATTCCTAATCCGGCTGACAGCCTGAGGCCCGACAAACTGCTCATACTTCTCGATGGCAGTCTCAATGATCTTTAAAGAATAATGATCCAGACCGCTGCCTTCCTGAAGAATTATGGAGCGGTAGGGATTTTCTCCCGGTTTAAAACCACCGGCCAGAGGATGGGTTATCAGTATACCACCCTGGTGAATTAGATCCCGGGATTTAATCAGGACATTTTTTAATACCCGACATCTCACAAGTTTGCAGCCCCTCAGCAGTCCTCTATTCGATCTATTCTTATCCTGGCTACCTCTATTTATTCGATCTCCATCAAGTCGACCTATCTTCTTTAAACTTTTCTCCATTCGGCTGCTCTTCTTGCTCCCCTTATCCTGATAATATCCATTCTCTTCGCTCTCATCCTGCTGATATCTATTCTCTTCGCTCTCATCCTGATAGTATCTATTCTCTTCGCTCTTATCCTGCTGGTATCCATTCTCTTCTCTCTCATCCTGATAGTATCTATTCTCTTCGCTCTTACCCTGCTGGTATCCATTCCCTTTACTCTCATCCTGCTGATATCTATTCTCTTCGCTCATATCCTGATGACTCTTAGCCAACAGGCTCTCAACCCGGTGCTCACTCTCTCGCTGGCTCCTCTCCCGCCTGCCATCCCCCTGGCAATCTATTTCTTCAAAACCCCCGCCAAATGAGTAATCTCCGGCACTTACAGTGAATAGCGGATTGTTGCTGACAAGAATGATATTATTTTCACAATTTTTCATTTTCCAGCCCCCTTAAAAATTCCTGATTCCGGTCCTCTTTTTTCTCTCCTCCCCCACCTTAAAACACTAAAAAAGGACAGAACAGCAGTAAAGTGACCTGCTGCTCTGTCCGATAACCTGAGAGATTAGCCGTCTAATAAAACAAAAGCTAAAGCGAAAAAAGATCAATAATAAGACAATAATTAGACAGCCTGCTCCTTCGGTAAAGCTGCTTCTCCAGAGTAATGTCCAGAGATGGTTCTGCAGCCTGAGAGTTTCATAACCTGCCGGTCAGACAGGCAACTTACCCCTTCGGCGGCCTGGTATTCAGGCACTCTCCCATCTCTCTCATCCATTCAAACACCATATTAGAAATTTTTCACAAACTTATTCTAACTACAGTATATACTCTGGCCATAACCCTGTCAAGGGCAATCGTGAAATTTTTAATAAAAAATAATTAAAGTCATAAACTGCTCTCAAATTACTTCCAGACCCCTGCCAGCTGATAGCCGCATTCCCCGCAGCGTCCCTCTTCGATATTGGTCATTCTGATGGAAAAGTGATGGCGGTCGATCACCGTAATACCGCAGTCAGGACAGTAGGTTCGATTAAACTCGTGCCCGGGAACATTTCCCACATAGACATAATTAAGTCCTTCCTCCACCGCAATTTTTCTCGCCTCCTCCAACCTGCTCACCGGAGTTGAAGGCAGATCAGTCAGCTTATAGGATGGCATAAAGCGGTTAAAGTGCACCGGAACATCAGCTCCCAGCTCCTCCCGAATCCAGCAGCACATCTCCCTAATTTCCTCGGGATCATCGTTAAGCTCGGGAATAACCAGATTGACAATCTCAAGCCAGACATTCTGCTCTTTGATGAGCTTGAGATTTNTCAACACCGGCTCCAGCTCGCCATCACAGACCTCCCGGTAAAATTCCCGGGAAAAACCTTTGAGGTCCACGGTGGCAGAATCAGCCACTTCCAGCAGTTCTTTAAGCGGCTCCTCCTGCAGCATGGCGTTGGTATTGACATTGACACCCAGCCCTTCTTTTCTGGCCAGTCGACCTGTCTCCAGCATAAATTCATAAAAAACTGTAGGCTCATTATAGGTGAAGGAAAGCAGATCAACCCGGCGGCTTCTGGCCCGCTCCAGAGCATTTTCAGGAGATAAACTCTCATAATTATCAAGCTCTTCCAGCTTATGCTGGGAAAGGCGGTAGTTATGGCAAAATTTGCAGTTTAAATTGCAGCCAGCCGTGCCGTAATTATTGGCCTGTGCTCCGGGGAGATACTGATGGAGCGGCTTTTTTTCCACCGGCCCGAAGGTAACTGCAGCCATGTTGCCAAAAACCAGACTTTTTAAAATGCCTTCCTGGTTTTCTCTCACCCCGCAGTAGCCCCGCTCACCTGGATCGATCTGGCAGCTGCGAAAACAGAGCTGACAGGTGACAGTATCGTTTTCTGCTTTTTGATAGTAGCTGGCCTCCCTGGGAGGAATGGTTCCCGGCTGTTCCATCTCCTCTTCCGGCTGAGAAGTATCTCTCTCAGGCCTGGTTTCTTCCTCCACCTCCTGGCCAAGCTGAGAAAAATATTCCCGATCTGGATCTGAGGCCTTCAGCTCTGTCTCGTGCTTCGGCAGCAACCCCGGCCAGACCAGCAGAGATGCCAGCGTTTTGCAGCTCAGGCTGATAAATTCCCGACGGCTTTTCATCGTTATCAACCCCCCAGTCTTAACTTGTTCTTTCATAGATCTTCTGACATTACCAATTATTATTAAAAGNAATGTATTCTTTCATAGATCTTTTTACATTACCAATTATTATTAAAAGTAACATATTATTTCATAGTTCTCTTGACATTACTAATTATTATTATAGTAACGTGTTCTTTCATAGATCTCTTGATATTAACAATTATTATNAAAGTAATGTGTTCTTTCAAAGATCTCTTGACATTAACAATATTATTAAGAGTTGAGGTGCCCTGTTTTTCCAGCTCTTGCGGTCAGGAATCAAAATCAGGGATTACAGGAATCCAAACTGGAAATAAATAGTAAGAATTTTAACTCAATTATTGGCCCTGCTAACCTCTTTCCACCTATCCGGCTCAGATGAAATCACTTTTAGTTCCCTCTTTTCCCACATTCTACGAAATATAACAGGCTAAGAAGTATCAAGAGATAAAAAATATCTCCGGCAGCTTTCAACCTCAATCTTCCTCTATCTCTTCCTGACAGGCCCGGGAACTGAAATAATCTTTATCAATTATCCTGGTTATTTTGGGTTGAAAAGACTCTCTGCCACCCAGAAAATTATCCAGTTTTCTCAGGCCAAGGAAAGAAGTCACCAGAAAAATCAGGGCACCCAGCATGCCTATCAGTTCACTGTCACTGCCATACCAGGTTCGGCCAAAAAAGCTAAAGGCATAATACCCGAGGAACATAAAGAGCAGCGGAAAAAGATAGACCATGAAGGAGGCAAAGAAAACCTCCCGGTCTCCCATCTCCAGAGCCACCCGTTCTCCGGATTTGGCTCCAATGGGGTTATCAACCTGGACCTCAAGTTCATTGTTCGACTTATTTCCGAGAGCCAGTCCGCAACCGTGTTCGCACCTATCGCAGGCCGCACTGCGTACCAGCTTAACTGTCGCCTTTTTGCCGCTGCTTGCAACCACTACTGCTTCCTCTTCCACCGGTTTCACCTCCAGCTTAAAATCATCATCCAGCCAGCCCTGCCTTCTGTCCTTTTCCAACAGGTCCTAAAATTACAGCTAGTAAAACCTGTAATAAAACCATAAGATTAATATCAATCTCCATAATCTTAATATCCTGCACTACCTTATCCTGTACTATTTTATACTGTACTCCTATCCTGCACTATCTTATCCTGCAATATCCTATCCTGCAATATCCTATCCTGTACTATNTTATCCTGCAATATCTATTATACAGACAAATAAACCACTCTGCAAAAAAATTCTCGTCANCTGCCAGCAGATTGGCCTCATAAAACTGTGCCAGGATTCAAGCTTAAATANACTTAAACAGTGCTGGTATTAAAGCTTAAATCATTTTAAACTGTATCAGTATTAAAGCTTAAATCATTTTAGACTGTATCAGTATTAAAGCTTAAATCATTTTAAACTGTCCCGGCATTCAAGCTTAAATCAATTTTAAACTGCCCTTTTCTACCCTGCAGGTTTCTTCTGACAAGAAATGTCAAGTTTCTTGCTTAATAATTTCCGGGTTGTCAATATAGTTAAAAGGCAGGTTGATACTGATAAAAAGAAAAATCAATATTGTTGAATAGATAATGATATCATTTAATAGTTGCTGTTATCTTTTAGCTCATTTAAATTTCCTTGTTGCTGATCTAATGCTGGATAATTGTCTTCGCTGTCTGGACCTCATTATTAGGACTCAAAGAGATAATACACCTGACAATAAAGGTTTGTTTGCCTGCAACAATTTATCAAAGAAATGACAACATTTAATTTGAAAAAAGCTTTATTAATTGAATTTTTCAAACACATAACCCATACATTAATACATTTTCTGTACGTTAAAAAATATGCCAGATACATTAATGCATTTTCTGTACGTTAAAAAATGTACCAGATAAAAAAGTGCAATGGACCACGTAAAGAAAAATATGCCAAAATCTAATGATAAAATATAAATACTGGTGAATAATTAATACAAATACAGCTTAAAAAATCTGGTCTACCAGAGAAGAAATTTCGCAAAAGTAGTCAAATAGCTGGTTTACGTCCCAGAACCTCTGTGTGCTCTGCCTCACTTCTATGAATTTTCTGTTAATTTCTTTCCCCAAAAATTCTAATTTCCTTCCGTATTCCCCGGCATTTGTTCTGTCTTCCTTGCCATTCTTAAAATAGCTTCATCCTCAGCATATTCCTTTACCTTCTCTAATTCAACCCAGCAGATCTCCCGGGACTCTTTGCTCCTGCTAATTTCCTCCTCTTCTTCAGCTTCCATTAAGTATCTTATATCATAATGATAGTGTTCTTTTTGTTGTTCATTTTCAGGTATTTTGTGGACATCGATGTCAAAAATGTCATCTTTCAGCAATGATAAAGTTCTCAATCCTGACTCTTCTCTGGCCTCTCTTAAGGCAGCATCACTAATTAATTCATCATCTTCAAGATGACCGCCAAGCTGTATCCACTTATTAAAAACAATATGATTGTGCAGAAGAACTTTGTTTCCAGCAGAATTAACAATCCAGGCTGATGCAGTTAAGTGACCTTCAGAATTATTAGTACCCGGATTATCTTTGTTATTAGCGATAAAATCAATAATTCTCTCCTGATGTTCCTTTTCCAGCCGGTTGGCTGCATCATATGCTCTGATTTCTGCTAAAATTTCCTCAATCCGGTTATATTGTTTATAGTTAGCTTCCCCCATTAATCCTTCCCTCCCCACCTGGTAAAAACATGTACGTAAAACTCCCTGCCCCCCTGAATTTCGAATCAATCAATATTGAAGCTTCATCGTCTTCTTTACTGATGCATTTTTACCACTTTCACTTTACTGCTGCTAAATATTATGGATATCCTGCCACTCGGTGTGAAATACCCCTTCTCTGTCCTTTCTCTGATAGGTATGAGCCCCAAAATAATCTCTCTGAGCTTGAATCAAATTGGCCGGGCTCTCTTCAGCCCTCAAAGAATCATAATAATCCAGCGCCGAAGTCAGAGCCGGCATTGCCAGACCCGCCGCCTTTGCCACCCCGACAACTTTTCTTACAGCAGCCATACTTCCGGTAATTTGATCCCTGAACCGGGGTGAGAAAAAGAGATTAACAGGCTCTTCTTCCCGGTAAACCCGCCGAATCTCCTGCAGCAAATTAGCCCTGATAATACAGCCATCCTGCCATATTCTTGCAACCTCAGCCAGATCCAGCTCATAGCCATATTCCTCTGAGGCGGCCTCCAGCAGTTTCAGACCCTCAGCATAGGCAATTAAAATCCCNAAATCCAGAGCGGCCTCCAGATAGTCAGGCAGAGTTTCTCTCAGANGATNACCTTCCTGCTTAACCGGACTTGACTCCTCCGACCCACCCTCTCCCGACCTGTCCACTCTCTGTCTGCCCTCTTCCAGACTACCCGCTCCTGACCTGTCAACTCCCGACCCGCCCTCTTCCAGACTGCCTGCTCCTGACCTGTCAACTCCCGACCTGCTTTCTTCCGACCTGTTCACTCTCTTTCTGCCCTCTTCCAACCTGCCCTCTTCCACCAGTCTGCTAAGCCCCTCCAGCTTGAGACCTCCCAGTTCCCGGCTGATTTTAAGCCTCTCATTCCGGGCCGCTGACAATAACCGGGAGTTCACCGCAGCATTAATACAAGGCACAGCAATGCCAAGCTCCAGGGCATCCTGCACGCTCCATTTTCCGGTGCCCTTCTGGCCGGCAGTATCCAGAATAACATCAATCAGCTTCTCTTCAGTTTTATCATCATCCCGCCGCAGAATCTCAGCCGTAATTTCTAATAGGTAGGAATCCCGGGATTGATTCCAGCGGGCAAAATGTTCGGCCATCTCCTCCGGTTCCAGCTCCAGGATTTTTCTCATAAAATCATAAATTTCTGCAGTCAGAGCCATTACTCCGTATTCAATCCCATTATGCACCATCTTGACATAATGACCGGCCGAGCTGGGACCCAGATAACCCACACAGGGCCCCTCTTCGGTCTGAGCTGCAGCCTCTCGAAAAATTTCTTTGATCTCCTGATAGGCCTGCCGATCACCACCAGGCATCAGCGAGGGACCATGCAGAGCCCCATATTCACCTCCGCTGATTCCCGTGCCCAGGAAACGAACCCCCAGCTTTTCCAGCTTTTCAGCCCGGCGGTCGGTATCCCGGAAATAAGAATTACCTCCATCTATGATGATATCATCACGATCCAGCAGAGGAATCAGGCTGTCAATCACAGCATCAACCGGATCGCCGGCCTTAACCAGCAGCATGACTTTCCGGGGCCGGGTCAGAGAATCAACCAGTTCCTCNAGGGTATAGCAGCCCTTGATATTTTTCCCCTCTGCCCTGCGGTCCATAAATTCATCAGTTTTTTCTCTGCTCCGGTTATAAACAGCAACCCGATACCCTTTAGATTCAACATTTAAAACGAAATTTTGCCCCATCACAGCCAGACCAATCAACCCGAGATCAGCTTTCTCACTCATTAATAACCCTCCTCAAACCACCACATTTACCAGTTTCTCCGGTACGACAATCACCTTTTTAACCTCCCGGCCGTCGATATACTCCTGAATCTTATCCTGCTGCAAAGCCTTATCTTCCATCTCTTCCCGGGAGCTCTCAGCACTGATCATCATCCGGTCCCTGACCTTTCCGTTTACCTGGATGACAATCTCCAGCTCTTCCTTCTCCAGAGCTTCTTCTTCATAATCAGGCCAGTCCTGCTGATGGATGCTGAACTCACCGCCCAGCCTGTACCAGAGCTCTTCGGTAACGTGAGGAGCAAAGGGCGCCAGCAGCAGCAGTTCTTTGTGAAAAACCTCGGCCAGCAGCTGATAGTTAACCTTATCTTCCTCATCAAGATAATGATAAATCTCATTGGTGAGCTCCATCAGTGCTGAAATCGCGGTGTTGAAATTCTGCCTTTCCTCCAGGTCAACGGTTACTCTCTGGATTGTTTCATGAAGCTTGCGATACAGCTCCCGACCTGCCGCAGCCAGCTCCTCAGCTTCAATCTCAATCCTATCATTAGTGCCATCATCTGCCTTATCCTCTATCTCAATCCCAGACTCTCCAGACTCTTTAGCTGCTTCATTCTCAACCTGGTTCTCAGTCTTAATCTCACTCTCAGCCTCAATCTCACCCTCAGCTGCCAGATCTGCCTCCTTCTCATCCTGAGCTGCCCCGGCGGTTAAAACCTTTCTGACTTCTTCCAGATTATCAGCAACCACCCTCCAGACCCGGTTGACAAACCGCTGCAAACCTTCAATTCCCCGATCGCTCCACTCCAGATCCTTTTCAGGAGGGGCGGCAAAAAGAATGAAAAGCCTGGTAGCATCGGCTCCGTACTTCTCCAGAGTATTTAGAGGATCAACCACATTGCCCTTGGACTTAGACATCTTGGCCCCGTCCTTGAGCACCATACCCTGGGCCAGGTAGTGATCGAAGGGTTCATCAGCTTCGGTCAGGCCCAGATCCCGGGCAACCTTGGTAAAGAAACGGGCATAGAGCAGATGGAGAATGGCATGTTCCACCCCACCGATGTAAATATCAACCGGCATCCAGCTGTCAGCCTTCTCCCGGGTTACCGCCTGCTCTTCATTGTCAGCATCGGTATAGCGCAGGAAGTACCAGGAAGAATCCACGAAGGTATCCATGGTATCGGTCTCACGGCGGGCCTCTCCTCCGCAGTCCGGACATTCGGTCCGGACAAAATCCTCGACCTTTTTAAGCGGCGATTCTCCCCCGTGGGTCAGATCCACCTTCTCAGGCAGCTCAACCGGCAGCTCTTCCTCCGGCACCGGAACAATCCCGCAGTCCTCACAGTAAACCACCGGAATGGGAGCACCCCAGTAACGCTGCCGGGAAATCAGCCAGTCTCTCAGTCGAAAGTTAGTCTCCCGCTGTCCCAGACCGCCCTCTTCCAGGTCCCGTAGTCTCCCGCTGTCCCAGACCTCCCTCTTCCAGGTCCCGGGCAATCTTATCAAAGGCAGTGGTGGAATCCAGTCCATTGTACTTATCAGAGTTAATCAAAACTCCGTATTCCTCAAAGGCTTCATCCCTGGCTTTAACATCCCAGTCCTCATCGCCCTCCGGCTCTATTACCTGGCGCACCGGAATGTC
>SL_5KL_010_SEDDRAFT_10001786_pt1 | contig 12565 bp, 21 predicted proteins | sample SodLakKL_010_SED_FD_9118 | JGI IMG/M metagenome (IMG submission 9118)
CTCGCCTTCGCCTGCCAGCGAGGTTATGTGAGCCTCCCTCTTGGCTTGACTGCGTCTCCGCGTAACTCACCCTCAGCTTCATCCGTCTTATGTCCGGCGAAGGCAGGCCCCGTCGGGCCATACCATTAAGAATATCATAGCTGACATACGGTTGTCAACCTGCCACCCCACGAGTATAATGGCAGAAGGAGGGTAGCCATGCCTGAGAAAGACTTTACCAAGAAAGTGCACAAGTTGGCCAGTGATCTGGACGCCCTGGTCCAGCAGGTCCAGAAAGGGGTCACCCGGGTCGTCGCCGACGCGACCGATGTCAAGGACTCCCTGGATGAGGTCCGGGAGAGGTTCCGCAGGCCCGAAGACGAAGATGAATGAGTGGGATGCAGCTCAGGGGCCGCCCTGCCCGTTATGCGGCCGGGAGACGCTGCGCTTTATGAATGGCGCATGCCCGACGTGCCACCGGGCCATGGTGGCCAGGCGTGAGGCCAGAATGGAGGATAACGCCGAGCGGCGTCACGTCAAGCATCTTCTGCGGGAGGGGACGGTGACTCTTCAGGACTTGAAGGCGGGGCGCTACTAGGGCACTCGAACTGCACTTCATCCTCTACAACCGTGATCTGACATTTCACCCCGTTCATGTACGCCGAGGGCACGGCTCCGGGCTGCTTCGAGAGAATCTCGTCGCTGAATTTCTTGAACCCTTCGTCGCTGCTGATGTCGATCAGGTCGACCTCGTCTGTCTCCGTGTTGAAGAACTTGCCCTCCTCCACCAGTTTCGTGATCTCCTGGCACGGCTCGCAATCCCCGTTCTTGCTTGTGTAGAAAACGATCTGCTTCTTGCCCATAATCATCGATAAAGCCGGTCTGCCTGGCTCTTGATGTCCCTGAGCTCGCCCAGGGAGATCTCCGACAGCTTCTTTATCTTCCCCCTTTCTCTTTCCTTGATGGCGCCCTTGACGGTATCAAGCCGCCTGTAGAACTCCTCGGTATCCCCGGCCTTCCAGAGCTTCTCCAACTCATCCATCAGCTTCCTCGCCGGCGTAGCGTAAGGGTGCATGGTCATGGGTGCCCGTCCCTTGGCTTCCCGGTACTGTTCCATGCCGCAGTTGCGGCAGCGGAACCACTCTTTCCGCCCCAGGCGACCCATGGACACGAGCGGGCCGGCGCACACCATGCAGATCGGCTCCTGCGGCATTTCTCGCGGCTTGCGCCCGGTCTGGGGAAGCCTACCATAGCCCAGCGGGATCGCTTCTACCCGGGCGATCGAGTCATTGAGCCCATCCTCGAGCTGCCTCTGGGTCAATCCTATTATGTTCTTGACCTCGAGGGTGACAGGGCCATCGTCAAATGTGGCCATCCACCAGACGCGCCCAGTGCGGCGTGTCACATCTGCGCCGGCGTAAGGCAGCTTCCTCTTAGTCGGCACTCTCGAGAGGAATGCCTCGGAGCGCAGGAAGGAGACTGACAGGACCGTCCGGGCCAGCATGACGCCGGTAACTGTGACTTTCACCGTGTGCTCCCCCAGCCGACCCTGCCAGCGGAGCCAGTTGTCGCCGAATCTATCGAACTTCAGTGGCAAGCCTTCGGGGTATCTTGCGTTCAACGGTAATCCTTCCTCAACGAAAGGCTGCGGCACTCTATCGCTCATGGTTTCACCTCCTCTTACTGTGGGCTCCTGTTCCAGAGCCTTGATTCTACGCAGGGCCCGCTCGGCCATCGGCGAAGGCTCGTGTTTCTGCACTGCCTCGTAATGCTGCCGGGCTTGTCGCAGGAAGGTTGGGTCGACCAGCACCTTCATCACGGCCTTGATCTCGTCGTCTGATAGCTTGAACCTGCTGATCGAGCGTATCGTCGGCAGGTGATACTGGAAATAGGGCTCTTCCAGCAGGATGTAGGCCAGGTCCTCAGCTCTTTGCATCGTACACCTAACGGCGGGGCGGCGGCTGTTTGTCGGTGCGGTGGCCGTCTTCGTCCAGCACTCCGGCCCAGAGCAGGAGCTCGACCAGGGCCTGCTTATCTGCCCCCCTCGGGTCAATGCCGAAGCGCCAGGCCATGTCCTGCAGGTCGGGCTTGGACCACATGCCCTCGATCTCGAGGATCTTCGGCGGCGGGATGATGGGGAACATCTCCTCGAGCCCCAGCCACTCCGCCTCTTCATCGTCCAGGAGCTTGGGGATCCGGTCCTTGCGCTGGGCATAGGGATATCGCCGGCCGGGGATGGTGATGGTCTTCAGGGACCGCTCCGTCCCCTGGTCTTCCATGAGCACGTATATCCCGTCAGGGCCAAGGTCGACGATGACGTTCTCCTCTCTGTAGGGAACAGGCTCCGCTTCGCCGTACTCGGCATAGAGCCGCGAGTCCTTCTTCGTTCTAGTCAGCCATATCCCTCTGGCGTCCCCGTATCGTCTGCGGAACTCTCCCAGCACGGAGTCCCAATCGGTAGGTTCTATGTTCAGGAACCGGGCAACTTCCTGGAGGTTGCCCTTGTTGCCCAGCTCGTGGTACTCATAGTTGAGGGACCTCCAGGCTATGGCCGCTTCCCTGCGTTCCTCGTGGGTTAAGCCGGAGTATTCGCCTATCCGGCCCCTGCGGTAGCCGATCTTCAGGCCCTGCCGACCCTTTGGATATCGCCGGCCGTAGACGATGGTGAGATTGGGGTCGGCTTCCTGGAGACGCCGGCGGGCTTCTGCTCTTGACATGTTGTTAGAACCAGAGGGGAGCACGGGCTCCCCCCTGTAGTTCTACTCCTGAGAGCTATCCGCCACGCCGCATACGCGGCCCCACGCACTCCTTCATCGCCGTCTGCAGTTCCCGCTTGGAGATACCCGGGCGAATGCCGCACTCGCTGGCGACACTCTTGACCTTCCTCTGCGAGGAGGTCAGCGGGTATGCTCGGGGATAGGCAGCGATGTAGAAGCCCCTGTTGCCACCTACTTGGTAGGCGGCGTCAACGGCTCTGTACGCCTTGGGGCGGCGCCGGGGGTGGAAGATGCCGGAGAGTGATTTGATAACGGCCATCTGTCCCTCCGATGGACTGCCTGAGCTTACTGGCCTTCACTGGCCCTTTGCCCTTGTCGACCACTTTTGATTGTATGGCGAAAAGCGTGGCCTGTCAAGATCATCTACTTGTTCTTCGGGCTCACGTCCAGGGTGACCCACTGTTTGCACCTGGAGTTGGAGCACTTGATCTTGATCGCTCCCCAGGCAATGGCCTGGTAACCCAGGAAGCGGCCGCAGCCGGGGCAGCGCAGCTCCTCGGCGGGGATGTACATCTTCCCCATGTCCAGGGCGAAGTCGCCTTCGGCCGGCGGCTTTTTTGTGGCCCCTGTCATCTCAGCGCTCCGGCCTGGATGAGATTCCTGATCAGGACGCGCTTGCTTCCCACCGGGCTCAGGCCGGCGGTCCTTGCCATCTGCTGGAGCTGGCGAAGGCTGTAGGTCATTTCGGCCTCGCCGACAGTCATGGCAGGGGGCCTCGGTTTCGGGGGCGTCGGCTCAACCGGTGACACAGGCGGAGTGGGAGCCGGGAACACCCTGGTCCATACATGGTCCTGGGCGCTCTGCAGCACGGCCGGATCCGCAAAGATAGGCATGATAACGCCCACCAACTTTCCCTTGTCCCGGACGACCGCTGGGCTGGCCTTATGCCTCATAACGAACTCCGCCCGGGGGTAGCGAAACAGGAAATAGTCGACGTACTTCCTGTCTATGGCTATCTCTGCCCCCTCGTATGGGCGGCCATAAGGTTCGAGAAACTTCCTCATCTCGGCCAGGTAGACCGTTTCGCCTGGAATGCCTGCGCGGCCCTTGATGACGGCAAGAGGAGTAACGACCGGGGCATCGGGCGGCATATCGGGGATGAGGGCATCGAAGTCCCTGGGCTTATCGTCCGGCCCACTCCTCACCCAGTACCGCTTGAGCTTCTTGAGCCCTTCCGGGACCTCGGATACTTCCAGCATATAGCCGTCTGACCAGGCCGGCTCTCCCTCCACGGTGCTGATGTGGACTCCGGCATCGACCAGCTTGGTGAATGAGTACCTCCTGGGCGGCTCGTAGGGTATGATCTCCTCTGCGTTGTCGACGCTGGGCATTGCGGGCAGTTCGGGGAAGAAACTACCGGTTTCCATTGTTGCGCTCCTCCTTTCGTTTGCGCCACTCGACGGAGCATTCTTTCATGTACTCTGCAGCAGCGCCAAAGGGCTTGCCCTTGATGGGCTTCGACCGCAGACACTCTCCGATGAAGATCTGATACTCGCTCTTGGCCCGGGGCGGCTTGACGCACATCTGTAGCTCCATCGGATGCGGGCAGTCCTCGATCTTGTCCAGGGCATCGTTCAGGGCGGGATCGTTGAGAGACCGGATGGCCTCTTTGACGTCCGTGCCGAGGCAGGGGGTGCATTTGGCTTTCATAATCGCTATCTGATGCGCCGCTTATCCAGCTTATACTTCTCTGCCATCAGCTTCAGCCTCCGGATATATGTCTCCGCCTTCTTCCAGTCTTCATAAGGCTCTCCGGTTTCCTCCTCAATGCCTTTGGCAAACCTGTCCGCGATGATATCAAGCAGGTCTCCTGTATCCAGCCTGTTCACATTATCTTCCATTACAGTAGCCTCCTTATGATCTCACGCTTGCTTCCGGCGGTGGAGATCCCTCTGTCTCTGGCCATCTGTTTCACCTTCTCCAGGGAGTAGGTCGTCTCCATCTGCTCGAGAGTTAGCCTTGGCGCAGGTTCAGGCTCCGGTCTTGGCGGTGCCGGCTCAATCGGTGGCTCTCGAGGGATTGGCGCCGGAACGGGCTCCACTTCCTCCAGCTGCTCGACCATGTGCTCGGACACCTTCTGTATCGCCTCGAGGTTCTTGCGCAGGGTCTCCTCATCCCTGGCCCATAATGCCACGTATGGGAACGACCTGACCCCGGTATCAAAGCCGTGGTGGGCGCCCACCACAAAGGCGGCGCTTTCCGCAATGGTTTCGGCATCGGCCCGGGGCATGCCGAACGGCCCGAGTGAGTAGTAATGTGCCGCTTCATGCAGCAGCGTCTTCAACTGCTGCGCACCCGGCTCATCGGGCTTGACCCATATCCGGTCCGGGTGCTGGAACATTCCCTTGATCTCCGGCGACAGGTGAGGGCGTGGCTCAAAGGTAACCTGGACTCCCCGCTGCGCCATTAGCGCCAGGACGCTGTCGTACAGCTCCCCGTGCATCTTCCCAGTGAGGGTGGGCACTACGAACTCCGGGAGCGGCTTCCCCTCGGTCTGCTTGATGTCGAACACCGCTACATCGACGAATCGGGTTACCTGTACGACCTCTTTGTGGGGGACCGCCCCCTGGTCAAGCAGCCACTGCTTGGCCGTGCCGTAGGTGGGGAACTCCTTGTCGACGCGGCCTGTGTCTACGTCGACAACCGTCCACTTCTTGCCGTCTCGCCTGAGATACCATCGCCGGCGCTGCGGCTCACTGACCCACGTTGTCTCGGTGGTGGGCCCGGCCGGCGCCAGTATGCGGATCCCCGTCTCGCCCTTCCTGACATACCGCCCCAGCTCCTTCCAGCCCTGGAAGCCCCGCACCAGGGTAGCATCTGGTCTTTGCATCCAGATGAGCAGCTGGTTGTGCCAGGAATACTCGTGGAAGCGGGACATGGCCAGCAGGTAGTTGCGGAACTCCTCGCTCTGCTGTATCTTGAGAACACCGTCTCTGACCTTGCCCTTCAGCTCCTCGACCCGCCGGCGTCTCTCTTCCGGGGAGACCTTGACCCGCTCGGCCATGGGGGAGTACTCCACCATGAGGGCATACTCCGGCAAGGGGCGCTGGTATCGGCCGAAAAGCCTCTCGTCTTCCCGGGTTACCGGGGCGCCTTCTATCTCGTACATGACTACCTCCTAGTAAGCCTCTCTCGGCAGGGGCCGTTGCCGGCCGGCGAAGAGCGTGTCTCTTTCCACGGAAGGGGCAGCTCCGAAATCAGGGCTTGTCTCATCGTAGATTATCTTGCCCTGCATGTCATACCCTTTGACGGTCCCTTCAACGATCTCCCAATAGCCATAGCGGGGGTCGTCCTCCTCGGGTATCCATTCCTCCACCTGGCTGTAGATGTCTATCTGGAAGGCATCGGGGCGTTGCTGCTCAAGCTGCCGGGCGGCTCTCAGGGCCTGGTCTAAGTCCTTGAAGGTTCCCTCTTCCGGACCGGAGTGATAATACGGCTGTGAGATCTCGGGGTCGTCCTTGGGAGACCAGAACTGGATGTAGAAGGCGGTGCGCCTCTCCCCTGGTTTTCTCCTGGCCAGCATGGGCGTTCGCGGCCTGGCATAATACTTCGCCAGCTTCTCCCGGAAGGCTATGGGCAGTTGTGCGAAGGGCTTTGCCCAGTACGGCTCGACCGGCAGACCTATGGAGTCCAGGATCCTCCTGCGCTCCACGGCATCCTCTCTGGTCCAGCTTATACTGGCATGCCGTTTTGATGGCGGACCGGGCTGGCGCCCGCCTTCCGTCCAGGGCGAGTATCGGGGGTTCCGCTGGATGTGGTCGAGGATGATCCTCAGCAGGGAGAAGCGTATCTCATCACCGCGGGCGGTGTAGATTACCATACCCGGGTCCAGTCCCTCGATGTACTCTTTGCCCTCCTCGACGTTCTGGAAGCCTGCCAGTATATCGGCGTAGACAGCCTTCTGGGCGTCGTCCATGGTGCCCTTCCCGTACAGCTCCCATTTGGGGTTGTTGTACTTGGCCCTGACCAGGCGATCGAGCGTTCTGAGGTCTGCTCCTCTGCTCATTCCAACTCCAGCATGTCCTGTACGGTGTGCTTGGCCATGATCTGTCGTTTGGCCTCGTTGAAGTCCGCGTCACTCCATGCCGGCATGGCTCTTAGCATCCCGAAATGCCCGCGGAAGAAGTGGCCGACCGGGTTGGGAAAGGCCAGCTTGCGTATCGGCTCCGGGCCATCGTCCAGGAAGAAGAGGAAGATGTGAGACTGGTGACCGAGCAGGTCAAATGCTTCCTGCGCCAATTCCGCCCCTGCTCCGTAGAAGTTGAACCAGACCTCGTACACCGTCTGCAGGGGGATAACATCGGCGAGGACCACCACGGGCATCACCCGCCGGCCCTTGATCTCCATCCCGATGCTGACATGTTTCCAGAAGACATCTACCGGCTCCGGCAGCCTCTCCACTTCCCGCCTGGGTTCTCGGGCCAGAAAGACCACGAAGCGGTGGCCATTGAGGAGGACCAGGTCCCACAATGCGGTTCCGTAGGGCTGTTTGCGCAGGAAATCCCACGAGTAGAGAGGCTCAAACTTGGCCATAGTCGTGGGCATGGAAGCGGGTGAGCGATAAGTCTCCGCATGTCGAACAAAGAGCCGGGTGGCGATATCCCTCTTGGTCCCTGACGGTGAAACGCCGGCCTGGCGGGCCTTCTCCCGGAGCTCCTTGAGGCTGTGCTTGCGCTCCATCTCGTCGAGCTTCTTCTGCAGCTGGACGGGCGTTCTCCTACCAGGCGACGTCTTGTAGCTCATCGTCATAATCTCCTCTATGAAGGTTCCTGAAGATGCGGGCAGCCACCTGTTCCATGGCAACAGCGTGTCCCGGGGTCAGGTCTCCGGCGGCCGCTATTCTCTCCGCCTCTTCCGTCATGTGGGCGGTGGCCTTGTAAGCCACATGATGCCCGAGCTCATGGACCATAACGGCCAGGGTCTTGCTGGCATTTTCCAGCATCTCGGCGTGGATCTTAATCATACCGGTGCCGAACTCATACAGGCCGGCCGTTCGCGCCACCATATCCGACGCCGGCGGTATTATCCCAGCGTTCACCTGTCCCACCTGCGAGAAGTCGGCGGCGATCGCCCTGGCCAGCTTCAAGTTGTTGAGCTGGCGCTCGGTGAGCTCACGGTCGGGGATCCGCTCGGCTTCATCGAGGCGTTCGGCCATCTCCCGGACTATGTCTTTGTCGGTCTTGATCACCAGCTCCAGGCCGGTCCGGACGCCCGGGTGGACCGAGACCGATGTATGGCCGAGGTGGGTCACCATGCTATCCAGCCGCGTCTCCGTGCGCAGGACGGCATGCGTGCCCATGATGTCTTCCCACGCCTTTTGCCAGTGTGCTTGATTTTGAAACATCAGCTCGGTATAGAGCTTGCCCGTGCTGGGTTCCCTTCCCATACTCCAGCGATCCATGACCAAGTGCACGCTCTCCGTGTACGGCCTGGCCAAGTCTCCCCGCACCATCGGCGGGTCTGTGAGCATGGGCAGGAGCCTCTTGAGCAGGGGCACACTGCTGATGCCGGCCCAGAGCCGCCCCATGTCCAAATACATCTCGTACTCCTCTTTGGGGGCGTGCCGGTCTGGGGCCAGGGCAAAGCCCCACAGGTTATAGGAGAAGGGGCTGACGATCTCCTGCAGGAAGATGTCCCGGGAATAGATAACGCTCGCCGGGAGCCCTCCGACAGCTGTGTAGTCGGCGCGAATGAGCTGGTTGTAGCGCTTCACGGGCTGGGTGACAGGGCTGGGGACCTGGGCCAGAATGGCGCCGCGCGGCAGATTGACGGCGAAGTTTTCGGAGAAGGCTGAACCGTCATAACCGACGATGTGAAACCTGGTTCCGCGGGCGGTCCCGTTCGGCTTCCACATGGCGGCCAGGGTCTGGACCTGCCCGTTGACCTTCTGTTCCAGGAAGATCATCCAGAGCTCGCGGCGCACTGTATTGACATGGACTCCGTATCCCAGGCGCAGGAGAGCCAGGGCGGCGATCTTCATGCCTTCGCCGAACCTGCCCCGGGCGTACTCGGGCTTGAGCTTGGGCGGGCCCAGCAGGAAGTCGGCCACGGCGACGCCGGCGCCCTTGTCGGCGATCCACAGCCCCTGCTCGTCGTATCCGTACTGGTATCCCTCGGCCTCGTCGAGGCTGTTCTGGACGATATCCCTGATCGCTTCCCACTCCCCCCAATCCTGCCGCCAGGTAGCGGTCGGGCCGATAACGATCAGCCGCCAGCCGCGAGGTTTCCATTCCGTGTCGTACTCGTGCTGGGTGAGGGAATGGGGGAAGGTCTTGCCGACCGGCGGCCGGCGTTCATGGACGGGGTCGTACCATCCGCTCATCTTCGTGCCCCCTTCACCTTTGCGATTCTCTCCCGGAAGGCCCGTGAGAGGTTGGCCTTGTAGTCAACGCTCGCCCAGGATGCTGCTATGCGCTTATAGTCGTCAGGGTGATACTTGGGGACCGGGATCCTCTCCTCCGGAGGGTATTTCTTTCTCATCGACGACCTCCTTTACGATGTCGGGGGTCATGATCGCCTTGCGGAACTCCCGGGCCTTGATGGCCAGGCTGGGGTACTGGTCATCAAACTGGCCGGACGCGGATGCGCTCTCCGTGGTGAGGGGGGATATCTCCTCGACCCAGGCCGCCAGGTCGCTGAAGATGGGCTCGGGGGTCATGCCGGCCGTCTCCTGTGCCAGGCCCTCTATCTTGATGGGGTGTTTCTCACAGCAATCGCAGGCCCGTCCGTTGATCTTGCAGCCCTGCTGCAGGTGGCCCTCGAGCAGTATCAGCTCCTTGGCGATCTCCCGCCTCTGGTAGCGGATAGTATCGTCGGTGGTGATGTGCTCCACCAGGGGCGGCTCCGGTTCCGGCGCTTCCGTCAGGTCCGGCTCGGAATCGAGCGGCGGGGGCGAGTCCGGCAGCTCCGGCAGGGTATAGACCGACGGCTCTCGCGGGGTATAGGTCTTCATGATCCCGCTGATGACCCTGGCGCCTTCCAGGATGATTGTGGCCAGTGTCTGCTTGTCCATAGATTTCAGTGTAATGTGCGGTCTGGCATAAGTCAATACCTTGACAGCGGCGCAGCCAGCAGTTAAAGTGGAGTTAGAACTAGGTAAGTGGTGGGGTTAGAACTAGGTGAGTGGTGGTGGCGGTGGCGGCCCCGGGCTGCCCCCGGGGCAGCGGGGGACGGGAACTGTCTGCTATGGTGGTGAAGAAGCGAAAGGCCAAGAAGCTGACCTGGACGCCGGCGCAAAGAGAGGTGGCCGCCCTTTACGGGGAAGGCAAGGGATTCCAGGAGATCGTTGCCGCCGGGTACTCCAAGGACATGACTTCCAGGGTCGGGGCTGCTCTCAACCGGGGGGACACTCCCCCGGAGGCGCAGCCGGAGATGGAGCAGCAGTCCGTCACCCTGCGCTCCGGGGGCGGCCAGTACAGGCCCCCACCGCGCACGGCAGAACCTTCCCCCCGGACCACGGTGCGGGGGAGACAGGTAGATCCGGTCTCTATAGGGTCCGTGCTGGTGGTCCCCCAGGACTGTTACATCAGCCAGCACGGCTGGTTCTTGATTCATGACACCTACAAGCTCACGCAGCAGCAATTCAGCTACGGCGGCACGATGGGGGAGTTCCTGGTGGAGATCTGCCAGTTGTTCCGGGACCTGCTCTCTTACCCCATGCTGCCCTATGTCCACGAAGAACCGATAAAGGAGGTACTCGCCGATGACGGAGGAGCAGAAGGTAATGGGGCCGGAATTCCGGAAGAGGGTGGCGGAGGCGATCTCGAAGGGGAGTACGGGCCAGACGAGCCCTTCGCCTGAAGATGAGGCTACTAGATACGAGAAGATGACCCGGTCTGCCGAGGCCCAGCACAGGTATGCCACCACCATAGACGGCCTTCTCAACCCTGCCAGTGTGCAGGAAATGAGGGAGAAGCGGGAGCGCGGGCTCGAGGAGGAGAGAAAGGCGGCCGAAGCGCGGGCCCAGGCACTGCAGGAGCAGGAGTACCAGCGTCTCCAGCAGGAGAGGGAAGATGCCGCACGGCATGCGGCCGAGGAAGAGCAGAAGCGGGAGCAGGCAGAGGCGGCCCTGCGCGATCACCAGAACCAGATGCTGATGAAGAAGCTGGAGGAGCTCCAGGGATCGCAGAAGCCGATGCAGGACCAGCTCAACGAGTACATCTCCTTCGCCGAGACGCTGGCCACCAGGATGGGCTTTGAAAGGCCCGCCGGGGCAGCGCCGACCCAGGACCCTACGGTCACCCTGGAGCTGGAGAAGATGAAGCTGCAGGCATCCCGCGAAGAACGGAAGTTCCAGTGGGAGATGGAGCAGGACAGGCGCAAATGGGACCTGCAGCTGCAGAGGCTGACCATGGAGCGCGAGTCCAAGAAGGCCGAGCTTGAGCAGGCGAAACAGAAGGATGAGCTCTTTGCCACCCTGCCCCAGAGGATCGGCCAGGCCATCGTCGCGGGGTGGATGGACCGTGGCAGCGGGAACGCTCCCGGCGGCGGACCGGTCGGCCAGCCCGCGCCACAGCAGCCGCAGAGGGCTTACCAGATTCAGGTCTCGGAGGGAGAGTACGGGGAGATCGACTGCCCGCACTGTCAGACCAAGGTCGGCGTCGGGCCGACCTCTTCCCGCGCCAGCTGTGTAGGCTGTAACGCCCAGTTCGGCGTCGCCAGAACCCCGTCCGCGCCGGCACAGGACGACGCCGGGGCGCCGCCCGACGACTACCAGATACCGGAATACTACGAGGAGGACGTCTAAATGGAGCCGATCACGATCAGCAAAGAATACTTTATCGAGTGGACGAAGGAGAACAACTGGCTCCTGGTGCGGGAGGGCTCGGACAAGGGATTCCCTCTCCAGCAGTTCTTGACGCCGTCCGGGCAGATGGTGATAGTCACCTACAGCAACGACGACAACCTCAGAACCGTGGGGATAGCCATGCCGCCGCCTGTGCAACAGGCCCCCTTCCAGAACCCCATGGGCGGCATGCCCTTCATGCCCCGGCCGCCGGGCTTTCAGGGGTGAGGCCATGTCGGATCCTCTGGACAAGATCAAGCAGCACGTCGGGTCCTTTGCCAGCGGCATGATGCGTCAGCTGGCGCCGGAGATCGCCGGCAGCGTTGTCAACGAGCTTTTCAAGCAATGGCAGGTCGACGTGACCCGGATCGTCGCGGACGTGCAGAACGACCGCTCCCTGTGGGAGGACCTCTCCCCGGAACAACGGCAGCAGGTCGTAGAGATGGCCGGCAAGGTCGGCAACCTCGACATCATCACCACTCAGACCGTGGTCCACGGCATCAAGGACGACTTCCCCGCGGTGGCCTCGCTCTTCGTCTCCTGGCCGGAGGCCCATGAATGGCTGGAACGGCAGATCGCAGACCTCAAGCGCCAGGCCACCGAGGGCCACGAACCAAACCCTTGACAAGGCATACCTCCCGTGTCACAATGAAAATCGGATAGGGGCGCAAGCCTCTATTTGTCGTTTACAGGTAAGGAGGGAATCATGCCGAACGTGACGACGCGCAACAGTCCCTGTGCCATCTGCGGGTATCCCATCAAGGCAGCCAGGGGCAACGGCCAGCAGGTCAGATGCCCCTACTGCAGCACCATCAACGAAGCGGTGATCACCCAGGTCTCCATTCCGACGCCGGTCTTCGTGGGGTTCATAGCCTTCGCGGCCGGAGTGTTCTTCGGGCCGGCGATACTGGCCGCCACGGACACCGGGGCCGACTACCTGGCCCGGCAGGTCAGGGGACGCCTCGGGTAACAGAACAGGCACGTCATGGCCAAGATACAGCCGATCAGAGGAACCATAGCGCCG
>SL_5KL_010_SEDDRAFT_10001788_pt1 | contig 12560 bp, 9 predicted proteins | sample SodLakKL_010_SED_FD_9118 | JGI IMG/M metagenome (IMG submission 9118)
TGATCACCCGGCCCTGGCGCAGCTTGTCCAGCAGGGAAGAGGGCACTATGCGGAAGGCCTGGTAATAATTGCCCGGATCAGATGGATCCAGGACCTTGAGTCGGCTGCGGATGGTCAGGCCCGGGGCCACCACTAAGGCGTGCCTGGAAAAACGCGGATCCTGGGGAAAGGCCGCCTTGTTCAATATGTGCCAGGCCAGGAGCATGGCCATGACCACGGTCTTGCCCGTGCCGGTGGCCATCTTGGCGCATTCCCGGACAAAATCCCCGCCGTCCCCGGGAATGTGCAGGCCCACCTTTTCCGCCTGGGGGGCCTCCACCAGCCAGATCATGGTCTCCATGGCCTCCAGCTGGCAGAAGAAAAAACGCCTGGTCTCGAACTCTTCCTGGCTGGTCCAGTGTTCCAGCAGACGTCTGGTAATGGAGCTCACCCCGGGATAGCCGTTTTCGCGCCAGGCCTGGATGCGCTTGCGGATCTGGTTGACCAGGGGGATCTCGATGAACCGGCCTGGATCGTCAAAATTCCGGGAGGATTCCGAAGCGATTACATATCCGGCCGGCCTGCGGCCCCGGGCCAAGGCAAAGGTGCGCTGCTCCCGGTTGTAGCTCCAGTAATGCCCGGGCTCCTGGTAGGGCGAATTGATGATCAGGCGGTCAATGCTTTTTTGTGCCATTAGTCCAGCCCTATGACCTTGAAGCTTTCAATGCCCCGGTCATCGATGATCTTGACCGCGGCCCGCCTGTTCTTTCCCGGGGAAAAGGGCAGGGACCGGCTGCCACGGTAGGCCTCGATGCGCTCCGGATCTATTTCGGCCTTGAGGTTTCTGGCCAGCCTGGCCCAGCCGTCCTTGGGTCCGGCCATGGGGAAAAAGACCTGGCGCGGGAAAAGGCTGCGCCCGTCGTAATCCGGGTCCAGCAGCCACATGGCGATCTTGTCCTCACCCCCGGACTCGATGTTGCCGGTCTTGGTGTTGTAGTAGTCGAATCCATTCACCTGTACCTTGTACATGGGCTCGGCCTGGCTCTTGCTGCGCAGCCTGCTCACCTGAACGTCCGGCTGCCCGATGAGCCAGTAGCTCTCGTTGCCGGCCCGCTTCTTCTTCAGGTCGTCGGTCAAAAGATCCGCGCTCATCTGGACCTGGAGCAGGGTTACTCCGGGCCAGTTGGTTTCGTCTATGTCCCTGGCCGCCTCGGGATCGAACTGGAAGGCGGCGAAGACTATGATTCTGGGCCTGGGGACCAGGGTCTGGGCCTCCTCGATGGCCAGGGCCACCTGGCGCTGTTCCAGGGGGGCGTGTTCCGGGCCGAAGGAGACAACCACCCTCTGGGGGGCAGACTGGGGATGATCCTCGCGCACCGAGTCCGCTCCATCATCATTGGGTCTGGTTTCACCTTCGGCATGCAGCCAGCGGGTACCGGGCAAAGGTTCTATGCGGGAAAAGGTGATGCGCTGTCCGGCCTTGCCCCGGATGCCGGTCTTGAGCAGTTCGTCGCGCCATTCACCCTGGCGGGCTGTCTCCCCGGAGCGGGCCACGGCCTCGTCTGCGGGTTCAGGCGTTTCCTCCCGGATATCGTCCAGGGGCTTGACCATGGGGGCGGGTACGGCTTCCACGGTAAAGGGACCTGTGACCCGGGTCTTGCTCTTGTCCACATAGGGTTGGTCATAAAGGGTTTCCTGGGGGGCGTGCCTTTGGATGGCCCGGTCGATTTCCTCCCGGGTCATGCCTTCCTTGATGTCCGGGTTGTTGGCGATGGATTTCAGGGTGATGTGCGGGACAGTCTTGTATTCAAATCCGCTGCCCACGCCTTCTTCCGGGCGGGCCAGCCTGTAGTAGTCAAAGGATGCGGTCATCAGGCGCTGCTTGGCCAGGGTCAGGGCCACGCGTGAGGTGTCGCAGGTGATCCAGCGCCGGCCCCACTGCTCGGCAACGTAAGCAGTGGTCCCCGAACCGCAGGTAGGATCAAATACCAGATCACCGGGATCTGTGGTCATCAGGATGCAGCGTTCTATTACTTTAGTTGATGTCTCAACAACATAATCTTTATCCCTCGCACCAACTGTATCTGACCAAAGGCCAACTATTTTTTTGTATTTATACTCGTCAAGAAATACTATCCTTCTAAGATGGTTCCCCTCCATATGAACTTTGCCAGAATCAATTATCCTCTTCATTCCTTCTTCATTAGTTGGCCAACACTGGCCTGGCGGTGGCTTGATTTTTTTGCCTTGAAAATCAACTTCAAATATAGACTTAGAGCTGAAAGATGCTGGCCATAGAGAAACTAAACGAAAAATTCTTGCTCCTTCGGGAATTAAAGAATGATTGTTGACTTGCTCCTTAGACAATTTCTGTCTCGTGCCGTCAGGAAGCTCAACCCAGTTCCAATGAAAGTCTCCTTCTACAGATTGTTCTTCATAAAGAGTATGATATTTACAATTGTTTATATCTTTTGAATACCACAATAGATAATCATACATACTTTCTAAAAATTTAGCTCCTAAGGGCATGGTCTTTTTTCTGAACGGAACTATGGCAATAAAGTTTTTTGCCCCGAAAACTTCCTCCATTAATTCTCGGATATGATGCACATTCTCATCACTGATCTGCACAAAACAACTTCCGCTTTCATGCAGCAGTTCTCTGGCCAGCAACAGCCTGTCCCGCAGGTAGGTCAGATAGGAATGTACGCCCAGTTCCCAGGTGTCCCGAAAGGCCTTGATCATCTCCGGTTCCTGGGTCAGGTCCTCGTCCTTGCCCTCCTTGACGTCGCGCTTGTTGACAAAGGGCTGAAAATTGGAACCGTAGCGGATGCCATAGGGCGGATCAATGTAGACGCATTGAACCTGCCCGCCCAGGCCTTCCTTTTCCAGTAGACTGTTCATGACCAGCAGGCTGTCCCCGGCAATCATGCGGTTGGACCAGTTGTGCCTGTGCTTGTAGAACTGGATGGCCTCGCGCATGGGCGGGTTTTCTCCCTCCAGATCAAAAAAGGTCAGTTGGCGCTCTTTAGGTTCGTTGCGCTTGCGCACGGTCTCGATGATGGTCCTGGGATCAATGCGCTCGTGTACATGCAGGGAAACCGTGGGTACTTCAAAGGAAGTGTGCTCGGCCTTCCCGGCCCAGACCAGCTGCGGGTCCAGGTGGGGATCATACTCGTAGGCCTTCTTGCCGCTGTCCTGGTCAGTATCCGGAGTCACCAGACCCACAGGCGGATTATTCACCCGCTCCTTGTCCTCATGCCGGTAGGATTCAATCTCCTTCTTCCCCCCACCCTTCTTGCGTGAAGTCATGGAATGTGCCTTTGTTTTGATTTGATGTGGTTGTATATCGTGATGAAGTTCTGTTTGTTTGGTTGTATAACGGTGAAATCACTCAACAGATTTGGCGCAGCCAAATCTGTTGAGTGCATCGCCTTGTTGGAGCATTATTCTTTATCTCCCTCATAATCCTCGTCTTCCTCGACGTCTTCTTCGTCGTTCCTGTAAATTCCAATTTTCCTATCATACTCCCACCGCTCCTCATCTACGATCCATGCCTCAAGATTACCATAAGAAAACACCCCTGCATCCTTATATAATCTATCAAGAGCGTGCGAATACTGAGTCAACATCATAACTACATCGCTGTTGCTCGGGAGGTCGTCTTCATCAAAAAGTCGGAAGTCTTTATCAGGGTAGCGTTCTTCCGATAATAATTCGTTAGCCTGCGAAAGAAGATTATTCACAAACTTCAGTTTGAATTTGTTAACAGGGTCGTTTGGCTTTTTCTTGCTTAATTCCTCAAAGTTTTTGAGAGCTTCTGAGATTTCAGGCCTCAGCTTGAGCAGTTTGTTAGCGTCCTCTGATTTCGATAGTCCTTTCATGATGGGCATTCTCTTGTGAATTGAATATATTGTTTTTTCAAAACCTCGATCGGCATTCGTTGCTTACTTTCAAACAAATCGACCATCAGACTTAATTCAACGTCTGTAAGAAAAACAATACACCTTCTTTGTCCTGACCAAAGGTCTATTGCATTCTTTAAAACACGCTTCGGGATAGGGTTCCTTGTAACAATGACGCCAAATCTTCCGAAATGCTCGTTGAGATACCGATTCAGCTGGAAGATGTGCTCTCTGTTTACCTCAGACACGTTCTTGATCTCAAAAACCAGCTGTTTGCTCTCATATTGTCTGAGGATTTCTCCGAGAAAATCGATAGTTTGATTATTGTAGAATATTAGGTCCCGAATTAGCACACCGGAATCGGTTCTGGATTGAGGTGCGGCGAAGTCTAGATGCGGAAAGAATGTTGTAGTGAGCACATGATAGACTATCTCTTCATAAATCTTATCAGATTTGTTCTCGATACCAGGCGGCAGCGACTCGAGTGCTTTCATCTTACGCTTTAGCGATAGCAATGGTATTGGAGAGAAGATTGGGTCATTGGAGCAATTTTCCGCTGTTCGCTCCTTAACTGCCAGGTATTCCTCTACTAACCCGTAATTCACTCTGCTAAATGTCGGGATCTCGCCCTTACTGGGTTTGGCAATATTGTCGTCCAGGACCTGCTTTGAGAGGAACCCCTCAATGTAGTCATCCGATGAGATCCAAGACCCTCTTCTGAGCCAGTATTTTGGAACCAATATTATCGGCTCTTGAGTTTCGGGGTTAACAGGAAGCGAAACACGCTCTTCTTTCAGCTTTAATTTTGGTGCGTCCAGTGTGGTAATAACAATGTCATCGCTTGTGGGTATTCCTAGGTGTGCGCATTGCTGAATTGTATAGTCTATTAAATAAGATTTTAATATAGATCCTGTAATATCTGAAATCCGATCCTTGGAAATACCCTCAATCAAGACCTGAATTATTTCAAAATGGCGAAATCCATTTTGTTGAAGTTGTGGAATGTCACAGAAAAGTTCGAGAATTCCTTCTGCCTGTTTCTTGGAAATCTTTCTGCCTTTGCCTTTAGATGAGAACCCTAGCCCCAACTCATCACATTCGGAAAGCGCAACAAGGACACTTTTTGTTAATTGCTTTTCTCCCTTAAAGTAGGCGTATCCGAGAGAATTAAACGCTCCGACTACGAGATTGTGGAGAGACTGATAGTGCTGAGAAGGCGACTTCCACAAAAGAAAAGGATCAATGCAAAGAGGGATATCCTCACCTAAAAATGGGATCAGGAAGTCGACTTTTTCTTGTGAAAGGTTTATTCCGTGGTGCTCGGTGAGTCGAGGGCGAAGCATTTTCTTTTTTCTCCAACGCTTCGGCCTCTGGGGCGGCGCGTTAGCGACGTACCCAGAAGGCCGTTGTTAGGCGCCATAATAAAGTTGTCGCTAAGTTGAAAAGAGCAAGCATGCACACTGAACGTCCTCGCTCAACATCCGGCTCTCTTCTTCCTGCGTCTGTACATATGCATGAAAAGCAGCAGCGTGGGCAGGAAACTTTTCAGCGAGCTCTAAAGCACGACGACGAATGAGTTCCGTATTGCTCGCATTCTGCGCCTCTACCAAACTACGGTCGAGTATCTCCCGGTCCACAAGATATAGACCTGCATCCTTCGCCGCAGACAACGTATCTGTTTCGGTCGCTATCTCTCCTTGACTGCGCCCCGGCTGCGCCCAGATGGTGTTTAAAAGCAAATGTCCCTGAGTTGTCAGACGCTTTCGTATTCGACTCAGAGCTTCAGTAAGCGGGCCTAAGGATTCAGAGTCGAAACCGAAAACAATGAGATCATACTGCCTGTTCATCTCAACCTCATCAACCATATCCTGAACCTCAAACTGGACGAGATTGGTTAAGCGCCTATCCTGGGCAATGCGGTTCGCCTCCGCGATAAATGCAGGGACAATATCGATGCCGCGGCAATTCCAGCCAAGTTGTTCGGCAACATGAATCAACAATGCTCCTTTGCCGCATCCCAAGTCCAAGACTCGTCTCGGAGTTGCAGGAAAATTACGCTTTAAGATCGTCAAAGCCAAATCAGGCGAAAAACCAAGAGACCATAGGTCCTGCAGTAAAATAGGAATAAATGGAAGAATTTCCTCTTCCGCATCCAGCGATACCGCAAGGTCTGTCCGCGAATCGACCATTTTGCCTTTGCTCCTTTTTCTTGCGATGCCTATCGCCGTGCTCAGTGGCAGCAGAAAGCAGAGCGAGGAACGAGCGGCGCTTTTTGCTGTCCACTGGAGCTAATTGTTAAGCGTTTTCTGTTGCTGACATGTGATTCATTAAATACTTTGATGCTAATTTTCTAGCGCCTTCCACAGGCAGCGCTTCTTCATCAAATTCTTTTCCATGTGAAATATTGTCGCGTTCTTTTTTTATGTTTTTGAACAACTCAATATCTGCTGTTATCTCACTGCTCAAGAAAGATGCCACTAACGAAAATTTATCTGTAAGCCTATATTTATCTTTCATTACATCTTTTATGCGCCTCAAAAAATTATTCACTCCATGCGAATTATGATCATCCACTATTCCAGCAATGAACTTTTCTTCATAAACGGGGAAGACTTTATTCGTCAAGATTTCTAGCGCTGACCAGGCAGACATAAAGGCTCTCAGATTATCCTCCGTGGTTTCAAGCGACTGTGTTAGTAGACGGAAAGGTGTTTTAAGCTGCATGTTGGCATTGGAAAGCCCGATAACTCTACAAATTTCCGTTTCCTTTTCTAAGTCCACTGGTTTGGCAAGTATGAGACGCGCGCGGCCCCCTTGAAGAGTATAGGTATATAAAGGCTTGTCATTGGCATCAAAAAAACAGATTCCACTAGCTATTTTTTCGGCATGGTACTCGGGGCTAGTTGAAATCGCTAAAGAGGCCACTATTGCATTAATTCTTTCTTTATGTTGATTGCGAATAGATTCCTTATCTATGGCATCAAAAGAAATGCTGAATTCATCAGTTTCTCTATGAAGATTCTCTTTTATGTCTAACTCTGCTCGCCCGCTAATAATTATTACTGCATAGGCTCCAGAATTTTTCTTTGATAATCGTTCTTCTTGTATTTTTTTTATCTCTGAATCAATAGCAGTTGGCAATTCCTGCATTTTTTCACAGCCAAACATCCCACGCAACAATAAGCTCGCACATGCCAATCCCCTGTCAATGCTTAGGCAGTGGCGATTAACATCAGAAGTTAAAACAACGGTAATCCCAAGATTTTCATCTTGATAAACAAGCTTATCCTCATCGAGATTACTGTTCGATATCCCTTCCAATCTGTATACGACTGTGTATTTATAGTCCATGTGGATCTTTCACGCTTAACACGTTCACTTTGAGCCGCCAGGTTTTTTAGGTCGGCTCCAAAATGGTGGTTAGATTTTTCAGTTATCCCCAAATATCCATTCCTTTTTAGCCCTTTCCATATACGTTTCGAACGTTTCATCAAAAATCAATTGGTCACCAAATTTACCTTCATAAAAATAGGGTACAATTAACTTCCTAATGAAATTCAAGTACGGATCTTCTAATCCCAACAATTTGTTACCGTAGTAATATTGATCAATCCTTAAAATCAGTTCAATTATGTTTGATGTTACTTCGCATAATAGACTATCTGAAAGCTTTTTGTCTCTTGGTATCATACCAGTATGTGCCATTAAATTTCTGACATCGTTAATCCATTTTAGGCCTGGGGGCATGGGGTCTGACCCGCGTAAGGTGCATATTTTATTGTATTTATTCTTCAAAACAACCTGCATTTCGACCTTAGAATTAAAAAATCCAGGAAATTCATCCTCAGCTGGACTTAAGAACTCATAATATATAGATATTTACTGCAAATCAGTCTCTTCAAATATCTGCCAGGCCAAAGTGTTCGGCCGGGATTGCCCTTGACCATACAGGGCGGGAGCTTCTTTCACAGTCATCTTTGAAACAAACCTGCCTACACCCTTTTTTATTGTCTCTATGAATCCATTGTCGCCTACAGCAAGTTCAGTACTCCATATTGAATCCCTCGATAAGTTGCCTTTTCTAAGGGCTTCCCGAATCCATTTTTGATAAGACTTACCGAGGTGATCTTCCTCTAACCCCAATAGACGTGAAACTTCACTGCGTTTGATTATCTGGTAGCGTTTCTTGGGCCTGACAATCTCATGATAGCCGCCATGCTCCCATTTGCTCGGGTGCTTGACAACTTTTGCTCTAACCATATTCAAATCAATATACATAAAACACCGGGCCAGGTGTTCATCGGTCTGAACCGCTGTGGCCTGGTATCTATTTTCCCAGAAAGCTCCTTTTCGGTTCTTGCGTTTGTTGTACACTTGACCGACCCTCCCGGCCACAAGCTGCATCAATAGGGGGATGGCTTTAATGTCCTTTGGAGATAAAACCAAAACATGGACATGGTTTGATGTAACCGTAAAATTCAATACTGGAACTTCATAGCGATTCGTGCCTTCATATAGCCATTTCACCCAAAACTTGCGATATGTGGAGAAATCAAGAAAAAATTCTCTACCATGGCAACGATGAGTTATATGCCAGACATGGCCAGGTATAAAAAATCGTGTCGGTCGAGGCATGTCTTAAGGCCATTTTTTGTCATGTTTCAGCTACGTATTATCAGGAATACCTGACAGCTGCGTTTTTACCAGTATGGTCTTGAATCAAGCCAGCCCGGACAAGCTCAAAAAAATAAATTACTTTTTTATTTCAATAAATATTTCAGGGTGTTGCTCAGCAATACGTAAAAGGGATTTTGCCGGTCCTTGAGGTCTTCTCCTCCCTTGCTCCCAATCTTGAATGGTGCGAGGGCTAACACCCATTAAGCTGGCAAAAGCAGACTGTGATAATTTCAGCTTCTTTCTAATGGTTTTTGCAGGAGAAGGTTCATTCAAATGCCAAGCCTTTAATTCAATGTTACCCTTTTTGAATCGCTTAACCTCTTTTATTCCTTCCAATATTTCTTGACCGATATTTCGATCACTCATTTTCAATTTCCTCCGCAATCTTTTTTAAAACATCACCGGGAATTGTTGCTCTCTCACTCTTGTAGTAGAGCGTAAGCAGCCAGATTTCCTCAACTTATTTTTTCCAATAATACATAATCCTTATCCCGCCACTTTTCCCTTTGCCTTTCGGAGCCCATCTAATCTTCCGAACTCCACCGCTTCCACGAACGATATCGCCGGCGTCAGGATAAACAAGCAGATACCATTGGAGTGCCCGATATTCATCATCGTTTAAATATTTCGGAAGCAATTTTGTGAATATGGTTGTCTCAATGAATATCATGTTAGATATATGTACGGCATTGCCGTATAAAAGTCAACGATTGCTTTAATGGCGTCCAATAGAGGTTGGCTCCGACGCATTTACTTAACCATCCAAAATCATTAGCGATGCGTCTGTTTTTCTTGAATGAAGATGTGCAAGAATTTCCATTATCTCTGATATCATTAACTTTTACAGTATCAATTTCCCATGCAAAAATCAGGGTTCATTTGGTTAAAGCGTACTTGCGCGTAAAGAAAAAAATATCTCACGCCCGGCCTACGCAGGCCTTGAGGTAGAATGAGAAGGCTGGCCAACCTCATGAACTTTTTGCCTATTCCAGGCTGCGTACGCTTGAACCGGAAGAGCCATAAATAGAATCAGGCAACTGCCAGCTTTTTTCATTCTGAATGATGATCCTGGGATCTGAATTATTAGGAGGAACAGGAAGACCTTCTTGCTTAAGCAGTTCAATATGTTCCTTCATGTCCCACTTGGTTTACCAGTCACGCTTCTCAGCGTGTCTGGTGGATTGGGGGTGCGAGCTAATCTATTGAATTATCTGACGATATCTTCCAAAACAAACTGTTTTTCTGCCTTAGAACGCCTGTTGCAACCCCAAAATGGGCACTGTAAGAGTCTGCAGTTTACCAATGGGGTCTGCCTCCCTTGTCCCCTGGGTATTATCAGAAAAGCCTTTAAAAAAGGCCTTTTTGATCCTAATTCAGGCCAAATAACCATTTTTTGGTGGAGGTTACAAGGGAAAAAGCCTGGTTTTCAATCCAGCTTAATGTAATATCCACGATTACGGTCAGATATGCCGCAAACGGTCAATGATCTCGTTTCCCATCCTTTCCCCGAGCAGTTTGGCATCCTGGTCAAAGAGTTCCACAAAACACATGCCGCATGAATTGTTTCCAATTTCAGAAAAATGGACCGGCTGTTCAAAACAACCTTGAATATCACAGGTACTGGATGTTCTGGGATAGAGCAGCAAGCTCTGTTTTGCCCCAAACTGAATGTTGTAGGCATACATTTGATGCAGGTCGGTATCTGCAGGCTTCCCGTCCCTGGGAATTTTCCATTTCGTATCAATGACAACCCGCTTCTGGTCATGACCCTGGCCTATTTCAGCAATGATGTCAGGTCTGATATGTTTTCGAACCCTGTCAGTCTTCCAGAAAGGTTGTTGAACCTGGGCTCTGAAGGAAACGTTTTGTTCTGAATTCATGGCTTCAGCCCGCTTGAGCTGGGCATATACGTAACGTTCAAAAAGATTGTTCATATCAAAGAGAATAGCCAGCACATCTTCACCGCCGCTGCGAACATCTGGGCAGTAATTCAGAATGATCAGCCTGGCCAACTGGATTGCGCGACGGTAGCGTTCAGTGTTCCTCGTATAATTAAGCCGAGAGAAAGTTATTTCTGAAGCTTTGATTCTGTCGATGTCTTCAAAGGACAGGGCCAGGTTTCGGGCCTGGGCTGTCAGATGAGGGTTGGAACTGGTCAGGATGAGAATATCCAGGGCTGTGCCAAGGATTTGATTGAATGGATTGTTCCGGTCATAATGGACGTGCTCGGTATAGAATCTCTCACGGCGGACCAGATTCAGGGTTATCTGTTTCTGGAACAGCAGCCTGCCTTTTAGGGTGGTCAGGTTGTCCTGGTTTTTCCTGTATTTGCGAACCAGACCGTGATGAGCTAATTGTTCGACCTCTGAAAGAAAAGACTTGAAAAAAATGTCCAGCAGCCTGGCCGAATGGGTGCTAAGCATTGCATCGGTAAGCGAAGTCAGCCTGATCAGCCCTGATTTGCGAATCATCTCAACCAGGGCGCGTTGCCATTTGTCTTTGGTTGTCTGATCGTTATTCGAAGAGTTGTCCGCTTTGGGCAGGATCTCAATGGTAAGGCTGCCCACCTGAATCACGCCCACATAATTTCGAAAGTATATACGGTTATGACCGACAGCAAAGAAAACGTTTCCGTGACGTTCGTTATACTTTACCAGTCGGCGAAAATGGACTTCCTTGAGTTTATCACCCACTGGAAGCTGTGAATGCTCAAAAACCTGGACAAGCTTATTCATAGATGGACTGAAAATCTTCCTGGCTCAGGCTCCTGGGATCTTTGATAACAAAGATATGGCGCTCATCAAATTCCTCCTGTCCCCAATCGCCTGATGCCCAGTTTATGGACTCGTAATTGCGCGATACGAACTTTTCTCCCAGGACCATGCCGATTCTGGCCGGGTCACCATAGAAGTATTCCTCAAGCAGGGGCAGAATTTTGGTGGCAAATACCCCTTGCAGGTCTTGAAAACTTCTGACGCCCAGGAAATAGGAATGTCCGATGCAGTGGTCCTTGTCCAGCAACTTCTGTATTCTGGTATTGATTGTGTAAAGCATCTTGCGCAGGTCAACACTTAGACCTTCAACCTCGCCTGCTGCTGGGAGGGTTTCGGGTTCAGGCGTAACAGCGATAAACGTAAACCGGCGGCGAAGGGCGGTATCAAGGGCTTCAACACTGCGGTCAGCCGTGTTCATGGCCCCTATTATATAAAGATTTTTGGGGACCACGAACTTTGTCTGTGAATATGGCAGGGTGGCGGTTAATTCATGCTCAGCCCCCTGCCTTTTATCTTCTTCGATCAAAGCAATCAGCTCGCCGAATATGCTGGCTACATTGCCCCGGTTGATTTCATCAATGAACAGGGCATAATTATGCTTGGGATCGGCCTGTGCCCACTGGACCATTTTTTTAAATATTCCAGGCCGTACCTCATAGGCAAGACTATCAGGTATTTCTTCTGTTGCATCTTCTGCAGGCATAACCGGCTTGATGCCCTCAACAAAATCCTCATAGCTGAAGGATTGATGAAACGTGGTGAAATCATAGCGTTCAACCTTAGTCGGCTTTCCCGGCTCGAATGAATTAAACTCTTCCAGTTTTTCTTTGAGATCAGGGACAGTCTCCTCAGCAAGTTCCAGGTCGATTGACCATACTGAATTATCGCCCTTCCAGAACAGTAAGGGTTCATATCTTTTGGTGTATTTGACGTTTTGACATTCTTGTTTTGTATGCATCTGGATGTGCGCCCAGATAGCAGCCCTTGGATTTGCGCTGCTGGATCTCTTTATGCGGGCCTGCATTAATGGGTGGGCCATAATGTCACTCACCCTGGACTCCTTGAGATCCATCATTACCATAGTGATGACCTTCCACCAGGCCAGATCAGAAACCAGTCTTGCTGCATACTCCTCTTGAGAAAGCGTGGCCGAAGTATCAGTAAAAAGGTCCATATATTCTGTGCGCAGTTTCCAGGTTTTCCCGGTTCCGGGTGGACCGTAAAG
>SL_5KL_010_SEDDRAFT_10001789_pt1 | contig 12559 bp, 11 predicted proteins | sample SodLakKL_010_SED_FD_9118 | JGI IMG/M metagenome (IMG submission 9118)
TTCAAGAGATGGGAGGAGGTTTTACCTCTTCCCATTCTTGAAAATATCTATTTTAATTAAATCCCTTTAAGTTGCATTTACCGTGAAAATCTAAGAATTAATACCTGATAGAGTTGTTAAATTTAAAGGTTTTAATTATTATGGTGGTTAACTATGATCTCAAAACGATTTAAATCATAAAAAGGCTCAAATTTAAGTCTATCACGTAAACTACCTTTAGAGTAACTTTCATATATATCATCATCAAATTTGTCGATCAATATTCTCCAAACAAGTTCAGAACAAAAAAATGATGTTGTATCCTGGAAATCAAAAGAATGGTCAAAAGGAACTTTTTTATCCAAATAATATTTGGCTCTGTTACTTATTTCCCTCCCGGAAGCTTTACTTCCATCATCATTTTTGTAACGGGTTATAAGAACAGAATTGTTCCTGCTATGAGAAATGAATTTTTTTAGGTTATCAATCTGAATCCCATCATAATCGGAAATCATACGCGAGACGGAATGAATAACATCATACTCTCCTTCACTGTTTTCAACAATTATACCGATATGTGAAAGAGGTATATCTTCTTTGAGTGTTTCTAATATAATGGAACTTACAATTCCATAACCTTGTCTCATTATGATATCACCATCCTGAATTTTTTCAACTTCTTCTGAAGACAGCTGATATCCCATATTTAAATACTCCTGTTCTCTTGGTTTATGAGCATGCTCACATGAAAACAGGAGTATTAATACGAATAATGAAATAATAAGTAATAAAAAATATTTTTTTTTCACAGAAAACCTTACTAACTTATTTAATCATTATTTAAAATAATAAAAATAGAGTTATTTAACCAAAATAGTTCTATTGATTTTAAGATAATCTTAATCCATATTAGAACGATTCATCAAAGGGGGCTTCTTTTTGCATGTTAACCAGCCATTTTCCATCTTCTTTAATCAAATCAAGTTCCCCTTCCTCGTCTTCAGCCATATAAGTGCATCTTGCAATATTTCCATCTACATCACACTTAACATCAGAAATCTTTCTGGGTTCAAAATCTTCGGCCTCACCAAATTGGTCATCCATATCTTCAAAGGCTTTAAGAGTCTCAAGAACCTCATGTGTGCTTTCAGTACCGTATTCTATAGCTTTGTCATACTCTCCTTCTTCCAAATGATTCAAAAACACTTCGGCAACCTGTTCAGGAGTGTCTGCTCTCTCACATGCAGAAAAAAATAATGCTGCAACAACAATTGTGCAAATAAATTTTAAAGTTTTCATTTTTTTATCTTTTAATTTAATAATTTATTTTGAGCAAAAATATGGTTTTTTTTATAATAATTTAAGAAAAATACAATTTTATCATTATTTTGTTTTTAAAATAAATAAAACTTGGCGGCGTTTTAGTTTTAGTTGAAAACATTTGATTTTTACTTTTCGTATATTTAAATAGGGAATTATTTAATTTTTTTGATAAATAAAATAAAATTAAAACTCACTTATTTAATAATATCAGCAAGACATTTCGAAAATTAAATAATAAAATTGGTGCCGGTTTCATAATAAGTTTTTACAAACTTTTGAGAAACAAGTACCGCGACAAAGCTGTTTTTTTATTAATCATTTGATTTTATTAAACTATAAACAGGCAAAATAAAAGATATAGTTGTAAAAAATATTTAAAAAAATAAATAACTAAACAACAATTATTTATATTTACTAAAAAATATAATTTAATTTTTTAACAAAAATTTATTTTTGATATTAAGTTCTAATTATTAAACTTTTATCAAAAATTGCTGTTAATTATTGTTAATATAACTAAAAAAGTTTAACCCATTTAGTTATAATTGTAGTTAAATTTGAAGACGATTTTTATTAATTTTGAAATATAATTAAACTGAATAATTTTTATTATGGAAGCTAAATTTTCACCAAGGGTAAAAGATGTTATAACATATAGCCGTGAGGAGGCATTGCGTAATGGCAATGACTACATAGGAGTTGAGCATCTATTACTTGGTATAATAAGGGAAGGCGAAGGCTTTGCTGTGCAGATTCTCTCCAACATGGGGGTTGATCTGGCAAAAATCAAATCTGCGATTGAGAAAACTATACGTGTTGACACACCAAAAAATAAAACCCGGACTATTGAAAATATTCCATTGGTAAGGCAAGCTGAACGGGTATTAAAGATCACATATCTTGAGGCAAAGCTTTTTAACAGTGATTTAATAGGCACTGAACATTTATTACTATCAATACTTAAAGATACTGACAACCTGGTTACAAAAACACTGGGTCAGTATGGTATTGATTATGAATCGATAAAAGAAGAAATTTCCAACTATAATTCACATCTTAAGGATACTTTCCGTCATGGTTTTAAGGATGAATTATCACCGGGAGCTGAAGATGATGAGCCGTCAGAACCTACTGGCGGTGGTGGTGGCGGAGGGCCATTAAAGAAGCATGTAGAAAAATCTAAAACACCTGTTCTGGATAATTTTGGTCGTGACATTACTAAAGCGGCAGAGGAAAACCGTCTTGATCCAGTTGTGGGTCGTGAGCGTGAACTGGAGCGAATAGCCCAGATACTATCCAGGCGTAAAAAGAACAACCCGGTTTTAATTGGTGAACCTGGTGTGGGCAAGTCGGCTATAGCTGAGGGTTTGGCCATACGTATTGTTGAAAGGAAGGTTTCAAGAGCCTTGTTTAGTAAGCGTATTGTTACACTCGACATAGCCTCTTTGGTTGCCGGCACTAAATACAGGGGTCAGTTTGAAGAACGCATGAAAGCTTTATTAAACGAATTGGAAAAAGCTCCTGATGTAATTCTTTTTATTGATGAGTTACATACTATAGTTGGTGCAGGCGGTGCTTCAGGATCACTTGATGCATCCAACATGTTTAAGCCTGCTCTTGCCAGGGGTGATATTCAATGCATTGGAGCTACTACCTTAGATGAATACCGTCAACACATAGAAAAAGACGGTGCTCTTGAAAGACGTTTTCAAAAAGTGCTTATAGATCCGACAACAACGGAAGAAACCACCGAAATACTTAATAATATTAAGGAAAAATATGAAGATCACCATCTTGTTTTATACTCAGAAGATGCAATTAATGCCTGTGTTCATTTAACAGACCGCTATGTTAGTGACCGCTACCTTCCTGACAAAGCTATTGATGCCATGGATGAAGCCGGTTCAAGGGTACACATAACTAATATACGGGTACCCGAAAAAATTGTAAAAATTGAAGAAGACATTGACAAGGTCCGTGAAGAAAAAACCACAGCAATAAAAAGTCAAAAATACGAACAAGCCGCCAAATTCCGTGATCAGGAAAGAGAACTAATGGATTTGCTTGAAGCAGAAAAGCGTAAATGGGAAGAAGAATCACAACTGCATCGCGAAACCGTTGAAGAAAAAAATGTTTCAGAAGTTGTTTCTATGATGACAGGTATACCTGTTCAAAGAATCGCATTAAATGAAAGTGAGCGTCTGATAAACATGGAAAATGAACTGGGAAAAAGTGTAATCGGACAGGATGACCCAATCAAGAAAGTTGTTAAGGCAATACGCCGAAACCGTGCAGGGCTAAAAGACCCAAACAAACCAATAGGTTCATTTATATTTCTGGGCCCCACAGGTGTTGGAAAAACACATCTTGCAAAAATTTTGTCAAGACATTTATTTGACACCGACGAAGCTCTCATAAGAATAGATATGAGCGAATATATGGAGAAATTCGCCGTGAGCAGGTTAATAGGTGCTCCTCCCGGTTATATTGGATACGAAGAAGGCGGGCAACTCACTGAAAAAGTAAGAAGAAAACCCTATTCGGTACTATTATTGGATGAAATTGAAAAAGCACATCCCGATGTATTTCATATTTTATTGCAAATGCTTGACGATGGGCAATTGACCGATAGCCTGGGACGCCGGATAGATTTTAAAAATACAATAATAATCATGACTTCCAACATTGGTTCAAGACAGTTGAAAGATTTTGGAGCCGGTGTAGGATTTAATACTTCTGCCAAAAAATCACACTCAAAAGAATTTACTCAAAGTGTTATAGAAAATGCTTTGAAAAAAACTTTTGCTCCTGAATTTCTTAACAGAGTTGATGATGTGGTTATTTTTGATTCTCTCAAAAAAGAAGATATCTTGAAGATTATTGATATTGAACTTGAATTCCTTTATAAACGTATTGAGCAAATGGGCAATAAAATCAAAATATCTGATAAAGCAAAAGAATTTATCTCAGACAAAGGATGGGATTCTGCTTATGGAGCACGCCCATTAAAGAGGGCTATACAAAAATATCTTGAAGACCCGCTTGCCGAAGAAATTATAAAAGGCAAGTTTGAAGAAGGTGACTCTATAAATGTTGAACTAAATAAAAACGGAGATAATATTGTAATTAAAAGCAGTAAAAAAACAGCTTCTAAGAAAAATTCGCAAAAAGAAAAACAAAACAGCGGCATGTAAGCCACTGTTAAACAACTTTATGTATTACTTTTTAACCTGCTGATTTACTATTATAATTAAAAGTAAATTAGCAGGTTTTTTGTGATAAATCTACTTTTTATCGTCTTTCTCTTTATCCTCTTTCTCTTTACTTTTCTTTTCTGCTAATGGTTTTTGATAATTAGTAATACCAGGCTTTTTCTTTTTTTTCGGGCGCCTGACTCCATAAGTGCCCCTTGTAATTTTTCCTTTTCGGGTTTTTTGATCACCTTTGCCCATAATTAAATGTTTTATTATTAAAAATATTTTATTAAATAACAATTTAGCACAAACAATAACTCTTTATCTATCAGGTTATTAAGTCTTTTTGAATGAAGCTATTATATACCAGAAAAAATATATAGAAATGTCTTTTTACAAATATACATTAAGTTTTGTTTTCAAAAAATCTGGTAATTAATAAATGAGCATTTTTTATACTGTTTATTAACCATTGAAGCTTTATTTGATCTTTTTCTTCCTGTGTAAGCTCCCATTTTACTTTACTATCACGCAATTTACCTGTCAGGTAATACATAGAAATGGCTGCAGATACAGAAATATTTAAACTTTTTGTAAATCCAAACATAGGTATTTTTACAAATCCATCTGCCATACCGACAGCCATATCTGATAATCCAATCATTTCGGTACCAAATACAAGTGCTATTTTATTATCGACAGGTAGCTCTTCGAGCATATAGTTATTTTCCTGAGGTGATGCAGCAATTATACGATAATTTTGTTTTTTTAAACGTGATAAGCATTGTTCAGTATTATTAATTTTTTCATTGTATCTATATAAATTAAGCCATTTTGTGGAACCTAAAGCAACATCCGGATTAATAATATATTGGTTCTTGTTTTCAATAATATGCACATCCTGTATTCCAAAAACATCACACGACCTTAATACAGCACTGGCGTTATGAGATTGGTATATGTCTTCCAAAACTACGGTAATATGACGAGTACGATACTCAAGGGTTTCATTGATTTTTTTTAAACGTTCGGAAGTGACAAACTGTTCGAGATATTGTAGAAGTTGTTTGTCATTATAGTCTGAATAATCGATTGATGTCATACTTTCTTTTACATTAGACAAGATTATTGGTTTTTATCATCAGGGTAGTCAGCTTGAAAAGTATCCTTGTTGCAATAATTGTATCAATATCGTTATAATTTCCTGGTGCAACCTCTACCAAATCAAAGCCTATTAGTTTACGATTATTTTGAGCAATAGTATCAAGTAAATACATTGCCTGATCGAAATTTAAACCACCGGGCACGGGTGTACCTGTTGATGGGCTGTTTGCAGGCTCCAGGCCATCGATGTCAAAAGTTATATAAATTTTTTCCGGCAGGTTTGATACTATTTCAGTACACAATGATTCCCATGTTTTGCCCTCAAAAAGAGATTTTTTTAAATTATGATTATAAAAAACCTTGAGGCGGCCTGAATTATTTTTTATTCTTTGATTCTCCTGGTGGCTTATTTCACGAATACCCACCTGAACAATATTTTTTATATTTTGTATAGGTAAAATATTGTAAATAATTGATGCATGCGATTGCTCCAATCCCTCAAAACGGCTGCATAGGTCACTATGAGCATCTATTTGCAGAATACCGAAGTCAGTATATTTTTCGGCCAGGGCCTGAATTAATCCATAGGGTGTAGAATGATCACCTCCTAAAAGCCCAATATATTTACCTTCGGATAAAAATTTTTTGCTTTTTGATTTTACTTCATTAGTAACAATTGCAGATGCCTCATTAATTTCATCACGTATAGCAGTCATTTTTTTATCCTGCAAAATATCGCCGCCCTTTTGAATAAACTTCCTGTAAGTATTTACTTTTTTACTCAATTTTTTATTAAGGCTTATAATATGCTTTGGTATTTCATCCATTGCTATTCCGGCTTTCCAGGCATCGGGGCATAAATTGTTATAGAGATTGATCTGGGGTGAACTCTTATATATTGCATATGGGCCATTACTTGTACCACTTTTATAAGAAGCGGTTACATCCCACGGTACAGGCAATATTACTACATCAGATTCTGATGTAGTGAAAGGTAAACCAAAAATATTTGCGCTTACATTTCCGACCCAACTAGGATCAAAAGCAGCGATTTTTTCCTTCTTACTTTGTTGCATGACTTCTAATTAACAAAAAAGCAAATATAGCTACTATAATCATACTAAACAAGCATAAATAAACCGGGCAAAGACAAAAAAAGCCGCCCTGAAAAATCAAGGCGGCTTTTAATAAATTTTTTTTCAGCCTTACTTTACAACATTTGAAAGTTCAGCTCCTGGCTTAAATTTAACCACTTTTTTCGCAGGAATCATAATTTCTTTACCTGTTTGTGGGTTACGGCCTTTGCGAGCTTCTCTTTTAGCTACTGAGAAAGAACCAAACCCTACAAGTGCTACCCTGTCACCTTTTCTTAAAGCTTTAGTAGTAGCACCGATAAATGCATCAAGTGCCCTTTTAGAATCAGCTTTTGTTAATCCTGATCCTGCTGCAATTGCATCAATTAATTCTGCTTTGTTCATCTTTTTTTGTTTTGGTTAAAAAAAATTTTTTTTATATCTAAAACATTGCAAATATAGGTCTTTTATTGAATAATGCAAGGGAAATATGCGAAAAACCTCAATTTTGTTGATAAATTAGTCTTTTAGTTAATAACTTTTGCTTTTAAACCCTTGTTTTTAGCCGATTATAATAAAAATGTTAAATTTTTCCTCTATAATAATTTTTTTTGATGATAAAAAAAATAAATGCTGTTTTAAAAGAGTTTTTCTACGCTATACCCTCTGAGAAACTCCTCTATACTCACACGTTTTTTTCCGGGAATTTGCAATTCTTTAATATTAACAGCACCATCAGGAGTAGTGACTTTAAAAAAAGTTTTGTTGTCGGTAAGTATTGATTTAACAGGATGGCTGTGATTGTATTTTTCAGGTTCTGCAAAAAAAATTTTTACTTCTAAAGGCTTATTTCGCGATATTTGAATTTCAGTATATGCACCCGGCTTAGGATTTAACCCTCTAATAAAATTCACAATATCTTGGCAGGAATTATTCCAGTTTATTCGGCAATCTTCTTTCAATATTTTTGGTGCTTTATTGAGATGATGATATTTTTTTTCTATATCTTTTTGATTTACCGCTTTCAAACTATTTTTAATAAGCCCTTCCAGGGTTTTAATAACCAGTTCAGCACCTTTTATTTTAATCTTATCATGCAAACTTCCTGCGGTTTCAGCCGGATCGATATCTATCTTTTCTTTTAGAAGTATTTTTCCGGCATCTATATTTTCATCAATAAAAAATGTAGTAACGCCGGTATATTTTTCGCCATTAATAATAGCCCAGTTGATGGGGGCAGCGCCCCTGTAGTCGGGTAAAAGAGAAGCATGCATGTTGAAAGTACCCAATGGAGGTATCTGCCAAACATCTTTTGGTAATTTCCGAAATGCCACTACAACCTGTATATCAGGTGATAAATCTTTTAATTGATTTATAAATTCAGGATCATTAAGATTTGCCGGTTGAAGTATTTTTAAATCATAATCAAGAGCCACACGCTTTACCTGGCTAATTTGAACTTTTCTGCCCCTGCCGGCAGGCTTATCAGGAGAAGTAACCACAGCACTGATATTATACCCTTTATCAATAATTTTCTCCAAAACATATGCTGCAATTCCGGGTGTCCCCATAAAAACTATATGATGGTCTTTCTGGCTCATGTAATAATAAAAAATAAATTAGTTTTTAACTTTTCAATTATTAACAGTTTATACCGGGAATTTTCACTGAACAATCAGTCTTTTATTTTTTTTGTTTAGCTGTTTATTATTCAACTTAAAAACAATTTGATTATCCGTTTATGAGGTATAAAAAACAGGCAGCAATTAAACTTTAATATCGAACTTCCTTTTAAGCTCAATCATTTTTATGGCAGTAATTCCGGCTTCATCACCTTTATTTCCATGTTTACCACCGGCGCGGTCTTTAGCTTGTTGGAAAGTATTTGGGGTTAGAACACCAAAAATAACCGGTTTATTGGCATCAATTCCGATTTTAGTAATTCCATTGGCAACAGCATTTGATATAAATTCAAAATGTTTTGTTTCCCCCTGGATAATGCAACCAATACAAATAACAGCATCAACATTGGCTCTTTCAACTAAAAGTTTGGCTCCAAATGGCAATTCAAAGCTGCCCGGGACATAATGTATATAAATATTTTTTTCCTCTACACCTGATTTTTTTAGTGTACTAACCGCCCCCTCTAATAGTGCAGAGGTTATCTCGTCGTTCCATTCCGATACAATAATTCCTATACGAATATTAGAAGCATCAGAAATAAAGAATTTATTAATATCTGAAAGATTCTGTTTTTTCCCTGCCATTATAATGGATATTAGAACTATCGGCCTTAATTGATTTTTGCTTTAGCCCTGGAAATATATTTTTCTATATCTCTGGCCTCCCGACTGTCGTGATATTCGTCTCTGATTTTTTTATACAATTCCAACGCTTTATCATAATCTTCCTTGTATTCATTAACCTGTGCCGCTTTAAATAAAAATATTGGTGTTGTAAATTTATTAGGTTCATGACGGTAAGCCCTTCTGTAATATCTTAAGGCATTGTCTTTTTGACCCAATTCAACATAAGCATCACCAATAGCTCCATATGCCAATGCCCCCAATATCTGGTCGCGCTTACGATAACTCTTTAAGTGATCAATTGCATCTTCATAGTAGCCAAGCCTAAAGTAGCTGATGCCTGCATAATACCTGGCCAGATTGGCAGTTTTTGTAAAACGGTACTCAGATATGATATCCTTGAAACCCAAATACATGCCATCACCATACAAGGCCTTTTCCAATGAATCCTTTTCAAAATACCTTTCGGCCATATAAATCTCAGCCCTGGCACTTTGCTCGCGAGGCTCCATTATAAACCTTGTATAACCAATATAGCCGGCAGCAATTACTACTATAACTCCAACAATCCAAAAAATGCGATTTTGATTGTTTTCAATAAATTGTTCTGTTTTGCTAAGTGCACCTTCAACAGCTTCAATGTTTTTTTCTCCTTTGGAATGTTTTTTATTTTTCGCCATAATGTATTCAATTTAGGCTGCAAAATTAATTTATTTTTATATTATGCCAATATTTTTATTTAATTTGATTGATCTTTTATTATTTAATTTGATTTTTTTAAAATTGTAATCATAAAATTTTTAGAATATTATGTCCGATTAAAATTAATCTTGCCACCAAGCATGCACTGAGCTAGTTGAAGTTACACAATAACACAAAAGAAACACTATAAGTAATGTTTAGTAATTCAAATCCTTGTGCTATTTCCCTTAGTTTAATAAAAGCTTTAAACCCCCTGCCCTGTTATAATAAATTGTTTGCTAAAAAGGTGAATATGGAAAACAAATATCCAGCCCGGTAAAAGTCTTAGTGGCTATAATTAATTTATTATTTTTATACTCATTTTTGATAAAGCTGCTATTATTAATATCATGTTAAGATAATTTTCATGCTTATTAATCGTTAGTGAATGGAATTAATATTGGCTATAACCCTAAAAACACCTTAAATATTTTTATTAATTCATTCTTGATATTATATTTTGTAACAGTAGTAATTTTGAGGGTTAATTTATAGAAGTATAAACATTAAACAAATAGTATCCTTATTCAGTAACTCAAATGATAAATAAATCTTTTTTATACATACTTGGAGTATTAACACTGGCCATTTATATAATAAGCTTACAGTCCTGCCGGGATGACGACGTTTTTACAGGCCCTGATCTTGATCTTTCCTTTTCGACTGATACATTATTGTTTGACACTGTATTTACTACGGTGGGTAGTGCTACAAGAAGTTTAAAGGTTTACAACAATCATGATAAACGCATAAGTATTTCGAGCATTGAAATTGATAAAGGAGCCGGGTCTTATTTCAGGATTAATGTAGATGGTGAGCCAGGTCATAAAATTGATGATGTTGTAATAGAGGCTAACGATTCAATATACATATTTGCAGAGGTTACACTTGACCCTGTTGGTCAAAATTTACCATATATAATAACTGATAACATACTCTTTCGCAGTGGTCCAAATGTACAAAAAGTCCATCTTGCTGCATGGGGCCAGGATGCCAATTTTATTAGTCCTGATGATGAGATCTATATTAATGGCGACACTATTGCCTGCCATTTAATTGATAAAGACACAAAATGGACAAGTGATTTGCCATATGTTGTATATGGGTTGGTTTTTGTAACTCCCGGCAACACTTTGGAAATTGAGGATGGGGCTCGTATTCATATGCACAACAATGCCAGTTTGGTTTTTTATAACCAATCTACTTTTAAGGTAATGGGTACTATTGATGACCCTGTCAAAATAGAGGGATCGCGTTTGGAAAAATATTACAGTGAACGTCCGGGGCAATGGGGACGCATTTGGATGACCCAGGGAAGCCGTGACCACGAAATAAATAATGCTGTTATAAAAAACGGCACAGTTGGACTCCACGTTGATTCAATAGGAAGTTTTACAAAACCCACACTTACCCTGAAAAACACTTTCATACGAAACATGAGTATTGCCGGCCTGCTTGCCCAGGGAAGTCATATTACAGGTGAAAATGTGGTTATTTCTAATTGCGGCGATTATGCTGCAATTTTGCAGCTTGGTGGAAAATATGACTTCAGGCACTGCACATTTGCCAATTATTACGATATGTCTATAAGGCAAACTCCCTCATTGCTTTTAAATAATTATTATGTAGACATTGATGGTAACTACCAGGTACGTGATCTGGAGAAAGCTTATTTTGGCAACAGTATCATATATGGTAATCTGAACGAAGAAATCGGATACGACTTTTATGAGGATGGCGGTAAAGCAAATTATACTTTTGATCATGCTATATTAAAAACTACCAAAGATATTACAGGCCAAAATTATAATGAGGTTTTTAAGAACCAGGATCCACTTTTTTTCAACACTTCCGAAAATGATTATCGCCTCTTAGAGGGCTCACCTGCAATAGGGGCAGGCGATCCCGCAATTTCTGAAGATATTCCATACGATATTTTGGGTGTTAGCCGACTGAAGAGATCAGATATTGGTGCATACCAATATTGTGAATCTTACGAAGAGTAATAGCACTTATAATAAACATTTATGAAACCGCCGGGTAAGTTTCTTTAATTAATAAACAGAATCTTATCAGCCCAAAGCGGTCAATCTGAATAAGAATATTCCCGGTTATCAGGAAACAATTGGATTAAGTATATTTTTTATTGTTTTACCCACATCAGCAGGTGATTCAACAACTGTAACTCCGCAATCACTAAGAATTTTCTTTTTTGCTTCGGCGGTATCATCTTTTCCACCGATTATGGCTCCGGCATGCCCCATTGTTCGGCCTTTTGGCGCAGTTGCACCTGCAATAAAGCTAATAACAGGCTTGGTAGCATTTTCTTTAATCCATTTAGCTGCTTCGGCTTCCATATCACCCCCTATTTCACCAATCATAATTATGCCCTCAGTTTTCGGATCATCCATAAACATCTTCACAGCATCACAAATAGTTGTTCCCAATATAGGATCCCCTCCTATTCCGATACATGTCGACTGGCCCAAACCTTCCTTTGTTACCTGGTCAACAGCTTCATAAGTAAGGGTTCCTGAGCGGGATACAACACCAACTGAGCCCGGAGCATGAATAAAGCCGGGCATAATGCCGACTTTACATTCACCGGGAGTAATTATCCCGGGGCAATTAGGACCAATTAGCTTTGCCGGCCTGTCTTTCAGATATTCTTTTACTGTTATCATATCCTTAACAGGAATACCCTCAGTTATACAAACAATAACCTCAATACCTGCTTCAGCCGCTTCCATAATAGCATCAGCCGCAAACGGCGGGGGAACGAATATTAGGGAAACATTGGCACCGGTATTTTTTACAGCTTGCTCAGCCGTATTAAAAA
>SL_5KL_010_SEDDRAFT_10001790_pt1 | contig 12552 bp, 9 predicted proteins | sample SodLakKL_010_SED_FD_9118 | JGI IMG/M metagenome (IMG submission 9118)
ATGCTGGCTGATCTGGGATGGAACCGGCCAACTGATGACAATGAGGATAAAGGCCGGGACAAAGCCTCTGAAGGTTCACCCAACTTTCATATTGATTTTTCAACTCCGGTGTATTTTGATGGTGCTGCTGAACTGGCGGTTAAAACCCTGTCCCTGGTCCATCGGATCCCGCATCCTGGTTACCTTGAATACGAAGCATTCGACTCCGACGGCAATTCCATTCCCATTCCGGACCTTGGATTAAAGCGAATGACAAGGTATGCATCCCCTGATCCTCAAAAGATGCGCCAGGCCTTGTTAACAACAATCCGTGAATTTACCGGACTAAGCAAGCTCGACTATGACCAGAAGGGCAACATGGGGATTCGTTTCGGGAGTGTGTTGATTTTCATCAGCTACATGGAAAAACCCCCGTCAGTCCGCTTTCATTCACCCCTGGTTGTAGAAATAAAAGAAAGCCCTGAACTTCACGTCCGACTGAACGAACTGAACTCCAAAATCTGGTCCATGCATTTTTTCCATAGAAACAATGCGATTCTGGCAGTATCAGACATTCCGGCTGCTCCTTTCTCAGCAGACCATATCATCCAGGCCCTGGCGATGTTTAATGAAATCGCCGACGGCATGGACGACCTTTTGGTAGCGGAATTCGGCGGAAAGACTGCGTTTGCCGGAACAATGCCCACCCTGGTTACACAATGACAGGCTTGGGTCTAATATCTAGGGCCAGATCAATGGAAATCTGATGAACTACCTAAATCTATTGAAGTAATCATAAAGCATATCTCCTTTCATTTTTTACCTGGAGGCAGTCCATGATAAAACCACCACAAGAAGTAATCGATATATTCTTCAAATGGTACAAGAAGGATGTCCATTCAGAAAATGAAGATTATTATCACGAGACGATCACTCTGGACTATCTTTCTGGGTTATCACGGTCTGAATTTATTGAATTTTTTTACAACTTTGCTCATGAAGGCGGCCGTGTTCAAAGTGGTGGTTACAGGACAAGCAAACAATTCCGAGAAACAATAAATAGCCAATACGAACAGTTCCGTCCTTTCATATTGAGTCCCTTTGAAGCAAAATTCGATGAGTTACAATGGCTTAACAGGATAGAAGATTTTAAATATTTCGGAAAGGGCCTGGCTACAATCTATCTCAACCGTGTTGATAAGAAGCGTTTCCCTATTCTCAACAACAAGACAGCTAAAGCTCTGCAGCTGTTCGATATAAAACTTTCATCAAAAACTATTGAGCGATACCAGGATACTAAAGCTGCTCAGCAAAAGCTTATTGACTGGTTTCCAGAGCTTGAGAATTTTTTTCGAGTTGATGCGTTATGTCATTTTTTGGCTGGAGAAAAGGAAGGGATAAAAATTGCGGACGAGCTGTTATCAAATATTAGAAATACTCCTAATGATGATGAGAATTCGAAACATCCTGTCCGAAAGAAAGATTTCGGGATGTTACCCTCATTAAACACCATCCTTTACGGTCCACCCGGAACCGGGAAAACCTGGAAACTGCGCACAGAATATATGGACCTTTTTACTGATACTTCGGCCACGCTTTCTCAAGAGGAGTATGCAGCAAGACTGGTTTCTGATCTGGCCTGGTGGAAGGTCATCACTATGGTAATGATGGATCTCAAGGAGTCCAGGGTGAGTGACATTATGGCCCACCCATTAATGCAGGCCCGCATAAAGAGATCCAGCAGCGCAAATCCAAGGGCTGCTATCTGGGCGCACATCCAGATGCATACAAAACAAGAATGTCAAAACGTCAAATACACCAAAAGATATGAACCCTTACTGTTCTGGAAGGGCGATAATTCAGTATGGTCAATCGACCTGGAACTTGCTGAGGAGACTGTCCCTGATCTCAAAGAAAAACTGGAAGAGTTTAATTCATTCGAGCCGGGAAAGCCGACTAAGGTTGAACGCTATGATTTCACCACGTTTCATCAATCCTTCAGCTATGAGGATTTTGTTGAGGGCATCAAGCCGGTTATGCCTGCAGAAGATGCAACAGAAGAAATACCTGATAGTCTTGCCTATGAGGTACGGCCTGGAATATTTAAAAAAATGGTCCAGTGGGCACAGGCCGATCCCAAGCATAATTATGCCCTGTTCATTGATGAAATCAACCGGGGCAATGTAGCCAGCATATTCGGCGAGCTGATTGCTTTGATCGAAGAAGATAAAAGGCAGGGGGCTGAGCATGAATTAACCGCCACCCTGCCATATTCACAGACAAAGTTCGTGGTCCCCAAAAATCTTTATATAATAGGGGCCATGAACACGGCTGACCGCAGTGTTGAAGCCCTTGATACCGCCCTTCGCCGCCGGTTTACGTTTATCGCTGTTACGCCTGAACCCGAAACCCTCCCAGCAGCAGGCGAGGTTGAAGGTCTAAGTGTTGACCTGCGCAAGATGCTTTACACAATCAATACCAGAATACAGAAGTTGCTGGACAAGGACCACTGCATCGGACATTCCTATTTCCTGGGCGTCAGAAGTTTTCAAGACCTGCAAGGGGTATTTGCCACCAAAATTCTGCCCCTGCTTGAGGAATACTTCTATGGTGACCCGGCCAGAATCGGCATGGTCCTGGGAGAAAAGTTCGTATCGCGCAATTACGAGTCCATAAACTGGGCATCAGGCGATTGGGGACAGGAGGAATTTGATGAGCGCCATATCTTTGTTATCAAAGATCCCAGGAGCCTGAGCCAGGAAGATTTTCAGTCCATCTATGAATAAGCTTGTCCAGGTTTTTGAGCATTCACAGCTTCCAGTGGGTGATAAACTCAAGGAAGTCCATTTTCGCCGACTGGTAAAGTATAACGAACGTCACGGAAACGTTTTCTTTGCTGTCGGTCATAACCGTATATACTTTCGAAATTATGTGGGCGTGATTCAGGTGGGCAGCCTTACCATTGAGATCCTGCCCAAAGCGGACAACTCTTCGAATAACGATCAGACAACCAAAGACAAATGGCAACGCGCCCTGGTTGAGATGATTCGCAAATCAGGGCTGATCAGGCTGACTTCGCTTACCGATGCAATGCTTAGCACCCATTCGGCCAGGCTGCTGGACATTTTTTTCAAGTCTTTTCTTTCAGAGGTCGAACAATTAGCTCATCACGGTCTGGTTCGCAAATACAGGAAAAACCAGGACAACCTGACCACCCTAAAAGGCAGGCTGCTGTTCCAGAAACAGATAACCCTGAATCTGGTCCGCCGTGAGAGATTCTATACCGAGCACGTCCATTATGACCGGAACAATCCATTCAATCAAATCCTTGGCACAGCCCTGGATATTCTCATCCTGACCAGTTCCAACCCTCATCTGACAGCCCAGGCCCGAAACCTGGCCCTGTCCTTTGAAGACATCGACAGAATCAAAGCTTCAGAAATAACTTTCTCTCGGCTTAATTATACGAGGAACACTGAACGCTACCGTCGCGCAATCCAGTTGGCCAGGCTGATCATTCTGAATTACTGCCCAGATGTTCGCAGCGGCGGTGAAGATGTGCTGGCTATTCTCTTTGATATGAACAATCTTTTTGAACGTTACGTATATGCCCAGCTCAAGCGGGCTGAAGCCATGAATTCAGAACAAAACGTTTCCTTCAGAGCCCAGGTTCAACAACCTTTCTGGAAGACTGACAGGGTTCGAAAACATATCAGACCTGACATCATTGCTGAAATAGGCCAGGGTCATGACCAGAAGCGGGTTGTCATTGATACGAAATGGAAAATTCCCAGGGACGGGAAGCCTGCAGATACCGACCTGCATCAAATGTATGCCTACAACATTCAGTTTGGGGCAAAACAGAGCTTGCTGCTCTATCCCAGAACATCCAGTACCTGTGATATTCAAGGTTGTTTTGAACAGCCGGTCCATTTTTCTGAAATTGGAAACAATTCATGCGGCATGTGTTTTGTGGAACTCTTTGACCAGGATGCCAAACTGCTCGGGGAAAGGATGGGAAACGAGATCATTGACCGTTTGCGGCATATCTGACCGTAATCGTGGATATTACATTAAGCTGGATTGAAAACCAGGCTTTTTCCCTTGTAACCTCCACCAAAAAATGGTTATTTGGCCTGAATTAGGATCAAAAAGGCCTTTTTTAAAGGCTTTTCTGATAATACCCAGGGGACAAGGGAGGCAGACCCCATTGGTAAACTGCAGACTCTTACAGTGCCCATTTTGGGGTTGCAACAGGCGTTCTAAGGCAGAAAAACAGTTTGTTTTGGAAGATATCGTCAGATAATTCAATAGATTAGCTCGCACCCCCAATCCACCAGACACGCTGAGAAGCGTGACTGGTAAACCAAGTGGGACATGAAGGAACATATTGAACTGCTTAAGCAAGAAGGTCTTCCTGTTCCTCCTAATAATTCAGATCCCAGGATCATCATTCAGAATGAAAAAAGCTGGCAGTTGCCTGATTCTATTTATGGCTCTTCCGGTTCAAGCGTACGCAGCCTGGAATAGGCAAAAAGTTCATGAGGTTGGCCAGCCTTCTCATTCTACCTCAAGGCCTGCGTAGGCCGGGCGTGAGATATTTTTTTCTTTACGCGCAAGTACGCTTTAACCAAATGAACCCTGATTTTTGCATGGGAAATTGATACTGTAAAAGTTAATGATATCAGAGATAATGGAAATTCTTGCACATCTTCATTCAAGAAAAACAGACGCATCGCTAATGATTTTGGATGGTTAAGTAAATGCGTCGGAGCCAACCTCTATTGGACGCCATTAAAGCAATCGTTGACTTTTATACGGCAATGCCGTACATATATCTAACATGATATTCATTGAGACAACCATATTCACAAAATTGCTTCCGAAATATTTAAACGATGATGAATATCGGGCACTCCAATGGTATCTGCTTGTTTATCCTGACGCCGGCGATATCGTTCGTGGAAGCGGTGGAGTTCGGAAGATTAGATGGGCTCCGAAAGGCAAAGGGAAAAGTGGCGGGATAAGGATTATGTATTATTGGAAAAAATAAGTTGAGGAAATCTGGCTGCTTACGCTCTACTACAAGAGTGAGAGAGCAACAATTCCCGGTGATGTTTTAAAAAAGATTGCGGAGGAAATTGAAAATGAGTGATCGAAATATCGGTCAAGAAATATTGGAAGGAATAAAAGAGGTTAAGCGATTCAAAAAGGGTAACATTGAATTAAAGGCTTGGCATTTGAATGAACCTTCTCCTGCAAAAACCATTAGAAAGAAGCTGAAATTATCACAGTCTGCTTTTGCCAGCTTAATGGGTGTTAGCCCTCGCACCATTCAAGATTGGGAGCAAGGGAGGAGAAGACCTCAAGGACCGGCAAAATCCCTTTTACGTATTGCTGAGCAACACCCTGAAATATTTATTGAAATAAAAAAGTAATTTATTTTTTTGAGCTTGTCCGGGCTGGCTTGATTCAAGACCATACTGGTAAAAACGCAGCTGTCAGGTATTCCTGATAATACGTAGCTGAAACATGACAAAAAATGGCCTTAAGACATGCCTCGACCGACACGATTTTTTATACCTGGCCATGTCTGGCATATAACTCATCGTTGCCATGGTAGAGAATTTTTTCTTGATTTCTCCACATATCGCAAGTTTTGGGTGAAATGGCTATATGAAGGCACGAATCGCTATGAAGTTCCAGTATTGAATTTTACGGTTACATCAAACCATGTCCATGTTTTGGTTTTATCTCCAAAGGACATTAAAGCCATCCCCCTATTGATGCAGCTTGTGGCCGGGAGGGTCGGTCAAGTGTACAACAAACGCAAGAACCGAAAAGGAGCTTTCTGGGAAAATAGATACCAGGCCACAGCGGTTCAGACCGATGAACACCTGGCCCGGTGTTTTATGTATATTGATTTGAATATGGTTAGAGCAAAAGTTGTCAAGCACCCGAGCAAATGGGAGCATGGCGGCTATCATGAGATTGTCAGGCCCAAGAAACGCTACCAGATAATCAAACGCAGTGAAGTTTCACGTCTATTGGGGTTAGAGGAAGATCACCTCGGTAAGTCTTATCAAAAATGGATTCGGGAAGCCCTTAGAAAAGGCAACTTATCGAGGGATTCAATATGGAGTACTGAACTTGCTGTAGGCGACAATGGATTCATAGAGACAATAAAAAAGGGTGTAGGCAGGTTTGTTTCAAAGATGACTGTGAAAGAAGCTCCCGCCCTGTATGGTCAAGGGCAATCCCGGCCGAACACTTTGGCCTGGCAGATATTTGAAGAGACTGATTTGCAGTAAATATCTATATATTATGAGTTCTTAAGTCCAGCTGAGGATGAATTTCCTGGATTTTTTAATTCTAAGGTCGAAATGCAGGTTGTTTTGAAGAATAAATACAATAAAATATGCACCTTACGCGGGTCAGACCCCATGCCCCCAGGCCTAAAATGGATTAACGATGTCAGAAATTTAATGGCACATACTGGTATGATACCAAGAGACAAAAAGCTTTCAGATAGTCTATTATGCGAAGTAACATCAAACATAATTGAACTGATTTTAAGGATTGATCAATATTACTACGGTAACAAATTGTTGGGATTAGAAGATCCGTACTTGAATTTCATTAGGAAGTTAATTGTACCCTATTTTTATGAAGGTAAATTTGGTGACCAATTGATTTTTGATGAAACGTTCGAAACGTATATGGAAAGGGCTAAAAAGGAATGGATATTTGGGGATAACTGAAAAATCTAACCACCATTTTGGAGCCGACCTAAAAAACCTGGCGGCTCAAAGTGAACGTGTTAAGCGTGAAAGATCCACATGGACTATAAATACACAGTCGTATACAGATTGGAAGGGATATCGAACAGTAATCTCGATGAGGATAAGCTTGTTTATCAAGATGAAAATCTTGGGATTACCGTTGTTTTAACTTCTGATGTTAATCGCCACTGCCTAAGCATTGACAGGGGATTGGCATGTGCGAGCTTATTGTTGCGTGGGATGTTTGGCTGTGAAAAAATGCAGGAATTGCCAACTGCTATTGATTCAGAGATAAAAAAAATACAAGAAGAACGATTATCAAAGAAAAATTCTGGAGCCTATGCAGTAATAATTATTAGCGGGCGAGCAGAGTTAGACATAAAAGAGAATCTTCATAGAGAAACTGATGAATTCAGCATTTCTTTTGATGCCATAGATAAGGAATCTATTCGCAATCAACATAAAGAAAGAATTAATGCAATAGTGGCCTCTTTAGCGATTTCAACTAGCCCCGAGTACCATGCCGAAAAAATAGCTAGTGGAATCTGTTTTTTTGATGCCAATGACAAGCCTTTATATACCTATACTCTTCAAGGGGGCCGCGCGCGTCTCATACTTGCCAAACCAGTGGACTTAGAAAAGGAAACGGAAATTTGTAGAGTTATCGGGCTTTCCAATGCCAACATGCAGCTTAAAACACCTTTCCGTCTACTAACACAGTCGCTTGAAACCACGGAGGATAATCTGAGAGCCTTTATGTCTGCCTGGTCAGCGCTAGAAATCTTGACGAATAAAGTCTTCCCCGTTTATGAAGAAAAGTTCATTGCTGGAATAGTGGATGATCATAATTCGCATGGAGTGAATAATTTTTTGAGGCGCATAAAAGATGTAATGAAAGATAAATATAGGCTTACAGATAAATTTTCGTTAGTGGCATCTTTCTTGAGCAGTGAGATAACAGCAGATATTGAGTTGTTCAAAAACATAAAAAAAGAACGCGACAATATTTCACATGGAAAAGAATTTGATGAAGAAGCGCTGCCTGTGGAAGGCGCTAGAAAATTAGCATCAAAGTATTTAATGAATCACATGTCAGCAACAGAAAACGCTTAACAATTAGCTCCAGTGGACAGCAAAAAGCGCCGCTCGTTCCTCGCTCTGCTTTCTGCTGCCACTGAGCACGGCGATAGGCATCGCAAGAAAAAGGAGCAAAGGCAAAATGGTCGATTCGCGGACAGACCTTGCGGTATCGCTGGATGCGGAAGAGGAAATTCTTCCATTTATTCCTATTTTACTGCAGGACCTATGGTCTCTTGGTTTTTCGCCTGATTTGGCTTTGACGATCTTAAAGCGTAATTTTCCTGCAACTCCGAGACGAGTCTTGGACTTGGGATGCGGCAAAGGAGCATTGTTGATTCATGTTGCCGAACAACTTGGCTGGAATTGCCGCGGCATCGATATTGTCCCTGCATTTATCGCGGAGGCGAACCGCATTGCCCAGGATAGGCGCTTAACCAATCTCGTCCAGTTTGAGGTTCAGGATATGGTTGATGAGGTTGAGATGAACAGGCAGTATGATCTCATTGTTTTCGGTTTCGACTCTGAATCCTTAGGCCCGCTTACTGAAGCTCTGAGTCGAATACGAAAGCGTCTGACAACTCAGGGACATTTGCTTTTAAACACCATCTGGGCGCAGCCGGGGCGCAGTCAAGGAGAGATAGCGACCGAAACAGATACGTTGTCTGCGGCGAAGGATGCAGGTCTATATCTTGTGGACCGGGAGATACTCGACCGTAGTTTGGTAGAGGCGCAGAATGCGAGCAATACGGAACTCATTCGTCGTCGTGCTTTAGAGCTCGCTGAAAAGTTTCCTGCCCACGCTGCTGCTTTTCATGCATATGTACAGACGCAGGAAGAAGAGAGCCGGATGTTGAGCGAGGACGTTCAGTGTGCATGCTTGCTCTTTTCAACTTAGCGACAACTTTATTATGGCGCCTAACAACGGCCTTCTGGGTACGTCGCTAACGCGCCGCCCCAGAGGCCGAAGCGTTGGAGAAAAAAGAAAATGCTTCGCCCTCGACTCACCGAGCACCACGGAATAAACCTTTCACAAGAAAAAGTCGACTTCCTGATCCCATTTTTAGGTGAGGATATCCCTCTTTGCATTGATCCTTTTCTTTTGTGGAAGTCGCCTTCTCAGCACTATCAGTCTCTCCACAATCTCGTAGTCGGAGCGTTTAATTCTCTCGGATACGCCTACTTTAAGGGAGAAAAGCAATTAACAAAAAGTGTCCTTGTTGCGCTTTCCGAATGTGATGAGTTGGGGCTAGGGTTCTCATCTAAAGGCAAAGGCAGAAAGATTTCCAAGAAACAGGCAGAAGGAATTCTCGAACTTTTCTGTGACATTCCACAACTTCAACAAAATGGATTTCGCCATTTTGAAATAATTCAGGTCTTGATTGAGGGTATTTCCAAGGATCGGATTTCAGATATTACAGGATCTATATTAAAATCTTATTTAATAGACTATACAATTCAGCAATGCGCACACCTAGGAATACCCACAAGCGATGACATTGTTATTACCACACTGGACGCACCAAAATTAAAGCTGAAAGAAGAGCGTGTTTCGCTTCCTGTTAACCCCGAAACTCAAGAGCCGATAATATTGGTTCCAAAATACTGGCTCAGAAGAGGGTCTTGGATCTCATCGGATGACTACATTGAGGGGTTCCTCTCAAAGCAGGTCCTGGACGACAATATTGCCAAACCCAGTAAGGGCGAGATCCCGACATTTAGCAGAGTGAATTACGGGTTAGTAGAGGAATACCTGGCAGTTAAGGAGCGAACAGCGGAAAATTGCTCCAATGACCCAATCTTCTCTCCAATACCATTGCTATCGCTAAAGCGTAAGATGAAAGCACTCGAGTCGCTGCCGCCTGGTATCGAGAACAAATCTGATAAGATTTATGAAGAGATAGTCTATCATGTGCTCACTACAACATTCTTTCCGCATCTAGACTTCGCCGCACCTCAATCCAGAACCGATTCCGGTGTGCTAATTCGGGACCTAATATTCTACAATAATCAAACTATCGATTTTCTCGGAGAAATCCTCAGACAATATGAGAGCAAACAGCTGGTTTTTGAGATCAAGAACGTGTCTGAGGTAAACAGAGAGCACATCTTCCAGCTGAATCGGTATCTCAACGAGCATTTCGGAAGATTTGGCGTCATTGTTACAAGGAACCCTATCCCGAAGCGTGTTTTAAAGAATGCAATAGACCTTTGGTCAGGACAAAGAAGGTGTATTGTTTTTCTTACAGACGTTGAATTAAGTCTGATGGTCGATTTGTTTGAAAGTAAGCAACGAATGCCGATCGAGGTTTTGAAAAAACAATATATTCAATTCACAAGAGAATGCCCATCATGAAAGGACTATCGAAATCAGAGGACGCTAACAAACTGCTCAAGCTGAGGCCTGAAATCTCAGAAGCTCTCAAAAACTTTGAGGAATTAAGCAAGAAAAAGCCAAACGACCCTGTTAACAAATTCAAACTGAAGTTTGTGAATAATCTTCTTTCGCAGGCTAACGAATTATTATCGGAAGAACGCTACCCTGATAAAGACTTCCGACTTTTTGATGAAGACGACCTCCCGAGCAACAGCGATGTAGTTATGATGTTGACTCAGTATTCGCACGCTCTTGATAGATTATATAAGGATGCAGGGGTGTTTTCTTATGGTAATCTTGAGGCATGGATCGTAGATGAGGAGCGGTGGGAGTATGATAGGAAAATTGGAATTTACAGGAACGACGAAGAAGACGTCGAGGAAGACGAGGATTATGAGGGAGATAAAGAATAATGCTCCAACAAGGCGATGCACTCAACAGATTTGGCTGCGCCAAATCTGTTGAGTGATTTCACCGTTATACAACCAAACAAACAGAACTTCATCACGATATACAACCACATCAAATCAAAACAAAGGCACATTCCATGACTTCACGCAAGAAGGGTGGGGGGAAGAAGGAGATTGAATCCTACCGGCATGAGGACAAGGAGCGGGTGAATAATCCGCCTGTGGGTCTGGTGACTCCGGATACTGACCAGGACAGCGGCAAGAAGGCCTACGAGTATGATCCCCACCTGGACCCGCAGCTGGTCTGGGCCGGGAAGGCCGAGCACACTTCCTTTGAAGTACCCACGGTTTCCCTGCATGTACACGAGCGCATTGATCCCAGGACCATCATCGAGACCGTGCGCAAGCGCAACGAACCTAAAGAGCGCCAACTGACCTTTTTTGATCTGGAGGGAGAAAACCCGCCCATGCGCGAGGCCATCCAGTTCTACAAGCACAGGCACAACTGGTCCAACCGCATGATTGCCGGGGACAGCCTGCTGGTCATGAACAGTCTACTGGAAAAGGAAGGCCTGGGCGGGCAGGTTCAATGCGTCTACATTGATCCGCCCTATGGCATCCGCTACGGTTCCAATTTTCAGCCCTTTGTCAACAAGCGCGACGTCAAGGAGGGCAAGGACGAGGACCTGACCCAGGAACCGGAGATGATCAAGGCCTTTCGGGACACCTGGGAACTGGGCGTACATTCCTATCTGACCTACCTGCGGGACAGGCTGTTGCTGGCCAGAGAACTGCTGCATGAAAGCGGAAGTTGTTTTGTGCAGATCAGTGATGAGAATGTGCATCATATCCGAGAATTAATGGAGGAAGTTTTCGGGGCAAAAAACTTTATTGCCATAGTTCCGTTCAGAAAAAAGACCATGCCCTTAGGAGCTAAATTTTTAGAAAGTATGTATGATTATCTATTGTGGTATTCAAAAGATATAAACAATTGTAAATATCATACTCTTTATGAAGAACAATCTGTAGAAGGAGACTTTCATTGGAACTGGGTTGAGCTTCCTGACGGCACGAGACAGAAATTGTCTAAGGAGCAAGTCAACAATCATTCTTTAATTCCCGAAGGAGCAAGAATTTTTCGTTTAGTTTCTCTATGGCCAGCATCTTTCAGCTCTAAGTCTATATTTGAAGTTGATTTTCAAGGCAAAAAAATCAAGCCACCGCCAGGCCAGTGTTGGCCAACTAATGAAGAAGGAATGAAGAGGATAATTGATTCTGGCAAAGTTCATATGGAGGGGAACCATCTTAGAAGGATAGTATTTCTTGACGAGTATAAATACAAAAAAATAGTTGGCCTTTGGTCAGATACAGTTGGTGCGAGGGATAAAGATTATGTTGTTGAGACATCAACTAAAGTAATAGAACGCTGCATCCTGATGACCACAGATCCCGGTGATCTGGTATTTGATCCTACCTGCGGTTCGGGGACCACTGCTTACGTTGCCGAGCAGTGGGGCCGGCGCTGGATCACCTGCGACACCTCACGCGTGGCCCTGACCCTGGCCAAGCAGCGCCTGATGACCGCATCCTTTGACTACTACAGGCTGGCCCGCCCGGAAGAAGGCGTGGGCAGCGGATTTGAATACAAGACTGTCCCGCACATCACCCTGAAATCCATCGCCAACAACCCGGACATCAAGGAAGGCATGACCCGGGAGGAAATCGACCGGGCCATCCAAAGGCACGCCCCCCAGGAAACCCTTTATGACCAACCCTATGTGGACAAGAGCAAGACCCGGGTCACAGGTCCCTTTACCGTGGAAGCCGTACCCGCCCCCATGGTCAAGCCCCTGGACGATATCCGGGAGGAAACGCCTGAACCCGCAGACGAGGCCGTGGCCCGCTCCGGGGAGACAGCCCGCCAGGG
>SL_5KL_010_SEDDRAFT_10001791_pt1 | contig 12548 bp, 10 predicted proteins | sample SodLakKL_010_SED_FD_9118 | JGI IMG/M metagenome (IMG submission 9118)
ATCACCACCGCCTCGACCTCTTCTCCCGGAAGGTCCACCCCTTCCCAGAATGTGTCCAGCCCCAGCAAAACTACGGGCGGATCCGCTGTGCGGAAGCGGCGTACGAGCTGCTCGCGCTCTCCGTCGCGTCCTTGCACGAGGGTGGGAACCCCGTTGATATGGGGGGCGGTCGCCTCAAGCATGCTGCGCGAGGTGAACAACACCATGGTCCGGCATCCGCTGCGGGTGGCGACGAGCCCTACCAACTCCCCCAGCTTCCTGGGATATCGCCGATCATCGGGACGGGGGAGAAACCGGGGCACACAAGCCTGTACATTGGTGTACGAAAACGGGGAGGGCCAGCTCCGCCAGGTCGTCTCGTCCGGGGAGAGCCCGAGTTCCAGCGCAAGCGGCGTGACGCCCTCGACTCCGCTTAGGGTGGCCGAGGTCAGTATGGCGGCCGAGATACGGGTCCACAGTGCCTCGTGCAGGAGCGGCCCCAGCTCCACGGGAGAGGTCTTAAGACAAGGCATGCCGCCCTCGAAGCAATGCCAGAACACGGCGTCCTCCTGTTCCGGGTGTAGGAGGGTCTCCCACGTTTCGGCCAGCCCGTGCGCCCGAAGTGCGACGCCTTTGGACAGCTCCTCCAGCTCTCCCTGCGCGCTTTCCCCCAGGGAGGTTAGCTCTCGGGCAAGCTGGGCGAGCGTGTGGCACAGGTTCTCGCCCGGTTCGACAGCCGGAGCCACCAGCTCAGGTCCATATCGGGCAGCCTCCCTGGGGATCCGCGAAAGCAACGCGTCCCACACCCGGCGATGGGTGGAGCGCACCCGGTCCCACAGATCCACCGCCGCGCCGGTGTTCACTTCTTTGGCCAACGCGGCGAGAAGCCCTCGCCCTCCACGTCGCAACTCCCCGAGCAAGGAAGCGACGGAGGCCGGCGTGACCTGGAAGGTGAATGCGTCGCGAGCGGCGCCGGGGAGGGCGTGAGCTTCATCGACCACAAGGGCGTCCAGTTCCCCCAGAATAGCTCCACCCGAGGAGGCATCTGCGGCCAACAGGGCATGGTTTACCACGATCAAGTTGGCCTCTCGGGCCCGCTCTCGGGCCCGCCGTGACGGGCATCGACGCAGAAAGGGGCAGGCGCGGAGCGTGCAGCGGTGAGGGAGATCACGAAGTGCCCCTAACAGGCGCCGCCCCTCAGGACGGCTCCATAGGACGGCAAGCTCGTCCAGATCGCCGCTTGGTGTCCGTTCGGCCCAAGCCAATACCGTGTTGAGCAAGTCGGTACCCCACAGGGCACCGCGTGCCTCTTCCAGTCGACGAAGGCACAGGTAGTTCTCCCTCCCCTTTAGCAGCGCTGTGCCTATGTCCAGGCCCAGTTTGCTCAGCGCCAGCGGAAGGTCTTTGTCCCACAGTTGCTCTTGCAGGGCGCGGGTGCGGGTGGCCACTACGATTCGTCCTTTGCAGCCGACGAGTTCTAGGAGCACCGGGATCAGATAGCCAAGCGTCTTTCCTGTCCCCGGCCCCGCCTCGAGGAATGCCGTTCCGCCATCACGCAATGTGCTCTGTACGGTGGCCGCGAAGCTGTGCTGTCCGGAACGCTCCTGCCACGTGGGCAGTTCTCCGAGCCTGGAGAACGCCTCGGCGAGGTCGTGTACAGGGGCTCGGGGTGCCGGACGCTTTCGTTGCCCGATAGGCGCGGGCCTAAGCCAATCATCCGCTTGCGGGGGCAGGTACCCCCTGAGGACCCTCCGTGCCCCTGTGGGGAATCGCGCTGCCTTTTCCAGAGCGGCCAACAGCAGCTGACCCGCGGCCACGGCGTCGGGGAGGGCTCGATGGGCGTCTCCCTTGTCTAGTCCGAGTCGGCGTTGCACAGTTTTCAGCGAATGAGAAGCCTCTTCGGGCCACACCGCCCGGGACAGGACAAGCGTATCCACCCAGTATGCCGGGAGGGGGGCGTCGATCTTGCGGGCCGCTCGCTCGATGAAACCCCGGTCGAACGGAGCGTTATGAGCGACGACGACTTGTCCGGCCAGCGTTTGGAGCACTTCACGCAATACGGACTCGGACTCCGGTGCACGGGCGAGGTCCTTCCAGGGGATCCCCGTGAGTCGGAGTACCTCCTGTGGAGGCCGTCGAGAAGGGCGGACCAAGCTGTGGAACGTACCTTGGATCTCCCCGTCGGCGAAGTGGACCCACGCAACCTCGATGATCTCATCTTGTGCGGGGTCCAGCCCGGTCGTCTCAGTGTCGACTGCGTAGAAATCCGCCACGGCTCAATTGGCTTAATAGGTCGATCCGGCGCACCACGCCGACCAGATATCCGTCCTCGTTGACCACAGGTATCTGCTTCAATCGCTTGCGCAGGAAGATCTCGGCGATCTGCATGTCCTCTTGATCCGGCCGTGCGACCTGCGGATCATCCATCATGAAGCGTCCTGCAGGTTCCGTTGCGATCCGCTCCAATGATTGGCTCAACTGGTTGAAGCTTGGCAGGATAGCCGTGGAGTGCAACATATCGAAGTAGCTGGGCAACGCCGCCCGGAGCACGTCCCGCTCGGAGATCATGCCGACGATCTTGCCATCCTCGTCCAATACCGGCAAGCTGGACAGACCCACCTGTTCCATGATGTAGATGACTTCGTGTATAGGGGTGTCGGTATCGACGGAGGTCAGGTCCTTGCGCATAAACTCACACGTTTTCACACTGCGCTCCTCTTCCGTACGTCAATTCTGTCCAGTTCCGCATCGATTGCCTGCCGCGAGTGGGCAAGCTTCTGGTCAGCTTCCGCGGAGGCCAGGGCGGTAGCCATGCCGAAGCGGAACGCTCTATCAAGATCCGCTCCCTGCTCCAGTTGATACAGCAGGCCGGCCACCAATGCATCATCCGCCCCTACCAGATTGCGCAGTTCGCTCAGCGTAACGCGCGCGTCCAACTCCCAGATGGCATCCCGCGTCACCAGGATGTCCCCGGTAACATGGTGGGAAACGAGGAACAACTCCGTCCCTGTGTCGAGCGCGTGGCGGCCGGCGGAGATGATTTCCTGTTCGGTGCTGACCGGTGTATCTCCTATCAAGGCTTGTTCGCGGATGTCGGGTTTCACCAGATACGGTCCGGCATCCATCCCCTTGCGCAGAGGGAAACCGGCGGCATGTAGCAGCGCTTTCACCCCGCGTTCGGCGGCGATCGTCACCAATCGGCCGTAGAAGTCGAGTGGAACGCCCGGCGGGAGGCTTCCGGCGAGCACCACGTATTCCGCGTGTGCCAACGCATGTGTGTACTTGGTCACAAACGTATACAAGGCGTGCTCGGGCACGGAGGGGCCGGCCTCGTGCACCTTGAGGGAGGCGGCCTGGCGGTTGGGTAGCATGATCGCGGCATTGGTTCGCGTCTCCCCCTCGATCCACACAAAGTTTGCCGTGATCCCATGATCGAGAATCTCGCGAAGCACGATCTGTCCGGTGTGTCCGGCGAGGAGGCCCATGGCCACCGAGTCTGCACCGAGCTGTGACAGCAACAGCGACACGTTGATCCCCTTGCCCCCGGCCTCGGTCAGAGAGCGATGGGTCCGCACAATACGATCCTCTTCTCCCTCATCCAGCGGGAGATGGGGGGTCTCAACCCAGTAACTCTTGTCCAAAGATGGGTTCAAGGTGACTGTGAGGATCATGACCGCCCCTGCACCACACAACCGCGCATACCCCCGGCGAGGCCCTCGTTGATATGCACAGTTACAAGCTTTCCTCGAAGTGCATCCACGTCCCCTGGGAACAGCACCGTGCGGAAATCGCGCGTCTTTCCGTGGCACAGCCCCTTATCGGCAAGCCTTCCTTCCACCAACACCTCCAGGTTCCGGCCGATCTGGCTTGTGTGCAGCGCAAGCGCAGTGTGTCGAGACAGCTCGAGCACACGCTGCAAGCGCTCCTTCTTGATTTCCTCCGGCACGCTGTCCGGCCGCTTTGCAGCGGGTGTGTGCGGACGGGGGGAGTAGCGGGCGGCATAGACCGTGCCGAACCGCGCCCACTCAAGCAGGGTCAGTGTCCGGCGGAAGTCGCTTTCGGTCTCGCCGGGAAAACCTACGATCACGTCGGTAGTTAGATTGATCCCTGGCACGGTTTCTCGGGCCAGGTTGATTAACTGCTCCAGTTGAGCTCGTGTATGACCCCTGCCCATCCGTCTTAACACGGCATCGCTTCCTGATTGTACCGCCAAGTGGAGATGCTCACAGACGGCGGGCTCGTCGGCCATGGCCTGCAACACGCGCTTGGTGATGTATGCCGGATGCGAACTGGTGAACCGTATCCGGGGGATGCCTGTGGCGGCGGCCAGCCGGAGGAGCTGAGCAAAATCAAGTGTTCCACTTCGGTCGGTGCCGTAGGCGTCGACGTTCTGCCCAAGAAGCGTGACCTCCTGACAGCCACCGTGGGCCAACCGGCGCAATTCTTCGGCTATCTCCTCCGGGGGTCGTGAGCGCAAGGGGCCTCGTACATGGGGTACCACACAATAGGTACAACGAAGCGAACATCCTTCCGATACAGCGACGTACGCCTGAAAGGAGTTCCGGCGATGCACGGGAAGGGTTTCCCCGTCTCGTCCTGGAGCAGGAATGGACGCCGTTCTTTCCCCGGCCTGCGCCTGCGCGATCAACGCGGGCACCTGGGCCAGGTTTCGGGTTCCGAAGATGAAGTCCGCCTGGGGGAAGGCGTGAAAAGGCTTGTCGGCGTACCCTTGAGCCATACATCCCCCCACGCCAAGCATGGGGCGGCCGCCAGCCTTGGGCGCGGCTAGATGGGCCAGACGCCCTGTGGCTTTCTCCTCGGCCCGGGCACGTACCATACACGTGTTGAGGATCACCACATCGGCCTGCTCCGGGGTGTCCACGAGGCAATAACCCCCCTCTCCCAGCACGCCCTCCAACTCCTCGGACCGGTGCTGGTTTAGCTGGCAACCCCAGGTGAGAACGCAGACCTTGTTCATCCAATGTCTAGAATACTAAGCAGCCTCGGGCCCCTCAACTGGGTGGTGCGTGTACGGGGATTGAGGCTATGATCAGGTGTGGTTCGTCGAGTGGATCGCTACTTGTGGGGGGAGTTGGTGGGCCCGTTCGGCGTGGCGCTGCTTGCGTTTCTCGTCTTCATCGGGTTGGAGCTGGTATTGTCTCTCTCGGACGTATTCCTGGCGCGTGGGGTGGGGGCGGGAACGATGCTGCGCCTCCTTTCGTTCAAGCTCCCCAGTCTGCTGACGCTCGCCCTGCCGGCTGGTGTGTTGCTGGCCACGTTCTTGGCGTTGGGGCGGCTGGTGTCAGATAGAGAACTGCTGGCCCTGCAGGCCGTCGGGTACTCTACGAGGCGCCTGCTGGTACCGTTTGTCGTGTTCGGGGTTGCTGTCAGCGGTGTGGCCTACGCCATCGGGGAGCTGGTGGTGCCGGCGGCGGAGTCGGCCTATCGCCAGCAGTTGATGAGTGTGCTCTACAGAGGAGAGGTGCCCGCCCTGCAGGAGGACGTGTTCTTCCGAGGCCAAGAAGGCGAGCTGTATTACATTCAAAGCTATGAGCAGGATCGGGCCCTGGGAGTGGTCGTCTACGATCTCCGGGGACGCGTGTTTCCTCCACAAGGACGTTTCCCAACAGTGCTCACTGCGGAGGAGGGCCGCCTGGAAGGAGGGGACCTGGCGTTGCTGGACGGGCGCTTGTTGCGGTTTTCCGCGGATGGGACCCTGGAGGAGTCGACGCGCTTCGAAGGGCTGACGTTGCAGGTGGGGGCGGATGTACATCAAGCGGTGTTGGGTGGTCAGACGCCGGGGGAGATGTCGCTGCGGGAACTCTCCGAGCGTATCGAGCTGTTCGAACGGTCGGGACTTGATGCACGAAACCTGGTGGTTGAGTATCACTCCAAGCTGGCGGTCATCGCCGCGGGAGCCGTGTTTTCCTTGTTGGGCGCGCCTTTGGGGATACTGCTCGGCCGACGCGGACGCGCGGCGGCCGCCATCGCAGGGTTCGCCCTGGTGGCCGGATCCCAAGGAATGCTGATCTGGTCACGGACAATGGCTCGCCGAGGTATGCTGCCCGCCTCTCTTGGGGGGTGGTTACCGCACATCGTGCTGGTGGCAGTGGGGTTCACGCTGCTGGCGTTCACCGACCGACGGAAACTGCGCATGGTGGGGGGCGTGTTCGTGGCGGTTGCCTTGGGCACCGTGGGTTGGGGGGCGGAGTGGCCGTTTACGGAGATCGAAGCCGAGCACTTGGAGCTGGGTCCGGAGGCGGCATCGGTGAGGGGCCGCCAGGTGTCCGCAGTGCTCCCCGATTATGTGCTCACGGCGGAAACCCTGACAGGGGAGCGAACAGAGGACGGTTGGCGGCTGGAGGCAGAAGGTGCGCGCCTGGTGGGGGTGGACGTGGAACTGGACGCGGCGCGGTTATCCGCCCGTTTCGATGTCAGAGGCCGGCTGACCGAGGCGATAGCCGAGGGTTTCGAGGGAAGCTCAACGTTCTCCGGTCCGGAGAAAGAGGAAACGCTCCTCTTCCAAGCAGAGTGGGGCCAGGCGACGTTTATCGACGAGGAGCTGGCCAGAGTTGAGGCGCGTGACGTTCAATTCACCACATGCCCATGCTTGGATACCCCTCCATACGAAGTGAGCGCGGCCAGGTTTGTGCTGTTGCCCGAACGATGGCTGTATGCTAGTCAGGTTACGGTGCGTGCGTTCGATGTCCCGGCCACTTGGCTTCCGGCCTATGCGGCGCGCCTGGGCGAGGATGCCACGCCTCTGTTTCCGGAGTTCGGACGGGAGGGTGAGCATTGGTTCCTGCGATGGCATGTGCCATGGGCGCTGGGAGAGGAAGCCCTGTGGGGGGCGGTGGGCGTAACGTGGTTTCCATGGCAGGGCGATCTCTATCCGGCGCTGGACGTGTTGTGGGATAGCGGGGAGCTGAGACTCGACCCGGATAGGGCAAAGCTGAGCGCACGAGGGGAAGCCCGGTGGGGGGCCTGGCGGGTGGGGCTGGATGTGACCGCGGACCGCCTGTCGGCCACTGCGCGGGGAGACCTGGGGATATGGGACTGGGCCGTAGACTGGGGCCGGGTGGAGGAAGACGGGCGCATGATCTATCAACGGGCTCCCCAGATCACCCTGAGCGGACAGGCAGCGGAGTGGTGGGGAGGTGCGCTACGTGTTCAGCTTGAAGCGGGCCGGTTTCGGGAACCTGAGAGAGCGGGAACCCGGAGTGGAACAGCGGTGAGTTGGAGTCGCACCTGGGAATGGGGTGCGATTAAGCTGCGTACACCCTGGAGCATGCGTGCTGACCTATATGATCAGGGGCAGCGTGGCGTATGGACGTTTACCCCTTCTGTTACGGTGGACGGGCTGGAGCTCTCGTATCGCGGGCGCATAAGTGTGGGGCGGTCGCCGTTCGATTTCGACGTCGCCCCGCCGGAGAGCCGCCTCGGGGCCAGCTTTTCCGGCAGCAGCGCCGGGTGGAAGCAAGGTTTGTCGTTGGGGTGGGACGTGATCTCCGGTGAGGCCGTCTCCGGCACGTGGTCGTTGCAGGGTCCGGGGGTGGACCTGAGGGTGGCCTTCACCCCTGCGCCGCTGGTTCTGGAGCGTGCCAGAGGGGAGCTTACCTGGTCGGATGAAGTCCTGTCGTTGTCCCTGCGCGGCGGTTTGGACATGGATCCGGTACGGTGGGACGACGCCGTGCTTCGAGGAAGCTGGTCCCGTGACGGGGCTTCGGTAAGCGCCGGTGTTCGGGTGGCTTTGGATCCGATCGCGGTACAACGTTCGGTCGGGGAGTTGTCGTGGGAGCTGGGTGAAGATTGGAGCGTTCAGGCGTGGGGTGAATTCGATTGGGATCGTGAACGATGGCTCCAGTTGGGTGTGGGGGTGGGCCGGCTATTCCAGGGATGCCTGCGTGTCGGGGTGCAGGTGGACTTGACCGGGATTCGTCTGGCGGTGGATGTGCCTGCATTCAGTGAAGCCCGCGTGGTGTTCGATCCTCACGATGAAGGGCTCCGTATCGGCGGATAGAGGACGGCACATGAGGACCCATGACGTTTGAGAAGTCTCGTATTCCCGATGTTCTGACATCGTCGCGGGCATTGATCGGCCTGGTGATCCTGCTTCTGATTCCCGTGGGGGAGGGTGCGTTGCCGCTGGTGCTGTGGCTGTTGCTTGTGGGGTGGACCACGGACCTGTTGGATGGACGGGTGGCTCGGAGACTGGAGGTGGCGCCCTCCACCATCGGGAGGCACGAGTTCGAGATAGACATGAGTATGGTGTTGTGCTCGGGCCTTTTCCTGGTAGCCACCGGCTTGGTCCCTCCGGTGCGGGGTGCAGGCTATCTCGCTCTTGCGACATGTGCAGCGGTGTTCTCCCACAGCAGGGCGGGGCACTTCTTGAAGTTCAAGGCGCTTACCATGGCGCTGGCCGTTCCGTGGGTGTTCGGGCCGTTCGTCATCGCGTACTTTCGGGGAGACCGTCTGGTTGCTTATGCCGGGCTAGGATGGATATGTATGGCGCTGGTCCTATCGTGGCGGCGGTTCCTCGGGGTAGTCGAGGACTTCGTTGACGGTGCGCGGGCTTTTCTGCGGCGCGAGGGCAAGTGAGTTTTTCCTGTGTGTGCTTACTCGACGAGTACGGGTTCCGGAGGCGATGCGTGGACGAGCCGCTTCTGGGCAGTACGCACATCGCATCCTATCTGAGCCTGCAGGGACGCGGTGTCCGCGAACCTCTTGTCTTCTCGAAGGAACTCAAGAAGGTGCACTTCGATCAGCCCTTGCGGCGTGAGCGACGGGGGTTGCAGAAGGTGTAACTCTGCCGAGAACGGTAGTTCCGGGAACGTGGGGCGATCGCCAAGATAGAATACGGCTGGTGTGCTTCCGAACGCGTGCATCCAGGCTGTGTACACGCCCGGCGCGGGAAGCTCAAGTTCCGACCGAAGTTGGAGGTTGATGGTAGGATAGCCCAGTTGCCGCGCCCTTCTCGCCCCCTGGATGGGGGTGCCCCAGAGAAGAGGGGGGCGGCCGAGCAGTCCTGCAGCCTCCTGCACCCGGCCTGCCCGCAGGAGTCGGCGGATCCGCCGAGCGCCGACCGGTGCGCCGCCCTTCTCCACCGGCGGTACCACCTCCACCGTCAACCCAAGCTCGGAGGCGAGGTTCCTTGCCAGGTCAGGCGACCCGCCGGCGCCGTGTCCGAAGCGGTGGTTCTGTCCCATCACCAGTCCTGTGGCCCCCCACCGGCCCACGAGTTCCCGCCGGAGGAAGCTCTCCGCGCTGAGCGTTCGCACGTCTTCCCAGCCGGCGATATACACCTCATCTGCCGACCGGAGAAGAAGTCGCTCCTTGGCCTTGGTGGTGAGGAGGGCGGGGGCCGCTGAAGGGAACGTGTAGGCCATGAGGGACGTCCTGAGACGGCGGGCCAGCCGGCGAGCGCGCTCCAACAGTGCCTGATGCCCTATGTGCACACCATCAAACCGACCTACTGCGACGACCGGCACTTCAGTAGGTGCCTTGGGCGGTAAACACCCAACCTCCGACGCGCCGGGAAGCGAATGCAAGCTCATCCCCGTCTGGTGACCAGGCCGGAAACGCGTTCCTCCAGCGGTCATTGGTGAACGGGGTGAGGTCGGTGCCGTCGCGACGGATCACATAGATGTCCGAATGCTCATCGATGCGTCCCTCGAAGGCGATCCATTCTCCATCGGGCGCAACGCGGGGTGTCCAGTAGAAGTGCTCATCCGTTGTCAGTTGCTCCAGGGCCTCTCGTGCGATGTCGAAGTAGAAAAGATCCCAGCTCTCTCCCCACAGCCCCACGAACACAAGCCCCTCCCCGTCGGGGGTGAAGTCCGGGGCGCGTGCGTGCCACGACGTATCGGTGAGGGGGTCCACTTCCCCGCTGGGTATGTGCAACAGGTACACGTCCCAGTGCGACCCATCGAGTGCGACGAACGCCACACGCTCCCCATCGGGCGAGACCACCGGGTCGCGAAGCGGCGACGAAGAAGTGTGCAGCTCCTGGCGCTCGGACTCCTCGTCCAACGGGTGTCGCCACAGGGTGTAGCCGTCGCCCGTGCGGGTGGCGTAGATGATCCACTCTCCAGAAGGATCAAAACGTCCCCAGTCGACGCCCATTGTTCCCTCCACGGGCCGTGCTTCACGTCCATCCGGGGCGGAAGCCAGGTGCAACTGACCCTGATGGCTAAACAGAAACAGCGTTCCGTCCGGCGACCAATCCAAAGAGCTCACCTGTTCGAAGCCGGCGCTTGCCAGCAGCGCGTACATGAGTACACATCCCAACGTCAGTTTCCAGGCCATCGTCTCTTGAATTGTAGTCCGCTCAGGGCATGGAGAACAAGGTGGTGCAGACTCCGGCTGCAGAGCTACAATGAGCAGAGGATGTCGGATCGAATGCTCGATCAGCAATCACAGGAATCGCAGGATACGGAGCGTTCCGCGCGGGCACTTCGGCCGCGGGATCTGGACGAGTTCGTGGGCCAAGAGGGTGTCAAGAAACGTCTGCGGATATACATCGAAGCTGCGCGTTCGCGGGGCGAGCCGTTGGATCATGTGCTGCTTCTGTCCCCACCCGGGTTGGGCAAGACGACATTGGCCCACATCGTGGCACGATCGATGGGGGCGCAGATCAAGATCTCGTCGGGTCCAGCGATAGAACGCCCCGGGGACCTGGCGGCGATCCTCACCAGGTTGTCCCCCGGCGACATCCTGTTCATCGATGAGATACACCGCCTGCGCAGGGCGGTGGAGGAAGTTCTGTACCCAGCGATGGAGGACTACAAGCTGGATATCGTTTTGGGAGAAGGCCCACACGCGCGTTCCATCCGGTTGGACGTAGCCCCGTTCACTCTGGTGGGAGCCACCACCAGGGAAGGACTGCTTACGTCTCCGCTACGGGACAGGTTCGAGGTAAGCTTCCGCATGGAGTTCTACAATCCCGAGGAATTGGCGGAGATCGTGCGCCGGGCGGCCTCGTGGCTAGGAATAGAGGCGGCTGAAGACGGGGCATGGGAGTTGGCTTCCCGGGCCCGGGGGACCCCGCGGATCGCCCTACGACTGCTTCGCCGAGCTCGCGATGTAGCACAGGTGGACGGAGCGCCCTGTGTGGACCGGGACCTCGCTCGCCGGACGCTCTCCATTCTAGGAATCGACGAACACGGGCTGGACGGGGCGGACAGGAACTTGCTGAACGTTTTGCTGGAACGATTCAGCGGCGGGCCTGTGGGACTGGAGACGCTGGCCGCGGCGCTGGGCGAGGACAAGGAAACAATCGTAGAGGTATACGAGCCGTATCTCATCTCCCGGGGATTCATCCGGCGCACGCCTCAGGGGCGCGTGGCCACCGAGCAGGCGCGGGTCCACTTGGGAAAAGAGCCTCCCGGGCTCCTATGAACGTGCGCTCCCCAAGAGGCGTTGGGTGTATGAGTTGTGCAGGGCAGGCGGCTTAGGTAGGATCGCCTTCATCGTGTGGGTGCTAGGTGTGGAAACGGCGGCCGAGCGCGGTGGTGTTGCGCTGCTCGAGGAAGACGGACGGGGATACGAACTCACGTTCGATGCCGGACGGGTCCACGCTGAGGCCCTGGCCGCGTCCGCCGCCAGCCTGGCAGAGGTGTTCGGGATCGACAAGGCCGAACTCGCCGCGGTGGCGGTCGATGTGGGGCCGGGGTCGTTCACCGGTGTTCGTATTGGGATGTCGTTTGCGGCCGGGGTAGCACAGGTGCTGGGTATCCCCACTGTGGGAATACGTCACAGCGAGGCTGTGGGGCTGCCTGCAGCCAAAGAATGGCCGGGACGTGTGCTGGTATGGATACATGATCGGGGTGAACATCTGTATACTGCGTGGGTCAGTCGGGGGACCGTGGGACAGGAAAGCCCCACCACAGTGAAGCACGCCCTTGATAGGCTTTCCGGGCGGTCCCAGGTGCTTGTCGTGGGTAGCGGAGCAAGGAAGTTCGTCGACGAGCTGGTTGCCCTTTCGCCCGATGTGGTCGCAGGCCTGGGCTATAGTTATGCCTCGCCGCTGGAGGTGGCACGGCAGGGGCTTTCCATGTGGAAAGAGGGCCGCGCTGTGCCGGCAGGGGAGCTCGAACCGTGCTACATTCACCCCCCGGTGAGCTAGGGAAAGGAGTACTGATGGCAAGAGTATGTAGTATATGCGGACGGGGACCCGATCACGGTAATGCCGTGAGCCACTCCAACCGCCATACGAAGAGGGTGCGCCTGCCCAACGTACAACGGGTACGCGCTGTGCAGGACGGTCGCCGGAGGCGGATCCGCGTCTGCACGCGTTGCATCCGGGCGGGCAAAGTCCAAAAAGGCTAGCTGATAAGCCTTCGGTAGGTCCTAAGCGGAGGATCAGGCCCGCGCCCCCAAAGGCGCGGGCTTTGTGCTGCGTGCGTGTGTGAACGCGTCGCACGCGGGGCGGTAGCCGCTTGTGAGGCTGCCGATCAGCGGTCCTTCGGACTGGCGTTGTACAGCAAGTAGCCACAACGAGTGCACACGAGGTCAGTCGTGGTCTGGATTAGAGGCCTGTGAGCTGCTGAAGAGGGTTGTTCCTACGGGGT
>SL_5KL_010_SEDDRAFT_10001794_pt1 | contig 12538 bp, 11 predicted proteins | sample SodLakKL_010_SED_FD_9118 | JGI IMG/M metagenome (IMG submission 9118)
AAGCCGGTTTTAATCATGGGTATGGTCGGCCTGGGCAGTTCCATGCTGTTTTTTGGGCTGGCCAGTGCAATCTGGATGCTCTACGTGGCCCAGGTGGCTTCGGGGATTCTTTCAAGCGCCATGCCTCCGGTAGCCATGGCTTATATCAGTGACAGCAGCAGTGAGGAGACCAGGAGCGGGGCTATGGGCAGGATTGGCGCGGCCGCCGGTTTGGGGATCATTGTCGGGCCCGGTTTTGCCGGGATGCTGGCAGGGATATCCTTGACTTTGCCCTTCTTTGCTGCCGCCGGAATGTGTTTGCTGACCTGTTTTACAATCCTGGCCTTTTTGCCCGAATCCCTGCCTCAAGGAAAACGTACTGCGGTGATGGAAAAAATTAACTTGATGGAAGTAAGGGGAATGTGGCAGGCCCTGTCAACGCCGGTTGCTTTTGCCCTGGTTGTCGCCTTTGTCATCAATTTCGGCAAATCAAACTTCACCGGGGCTTACGCCCTTTTTGCTGCGGGTAAGTTTGGGTTTGGCGCTGAAGAGGTAGGCGCTGTGCTGATGGTAACCGGACTGGTCTATGTGCTGGCCCAGGGCCTTTTGGTCGGCCCTCTGACTGACAGGTTAACTGAGGGCGGGGTCATTAAAATTTCTTTAATCGGCAGTGCCGCCGGGTTTTTACTGATGCTTCTGGCTTTTGATTATATAACCATGCTGCTTACGGTGGGCCTGTTCAACCTCTTTAACGCTGTTTTAAAGCCAGCAACTATGGGCCTGATATCGAAAAAAACAACTTCCGGCCAGGGTTCCGTGATGGGCATAGCGGAATCTTACATGGGCCTGGGCCGGGCCCTGGGCCCGTTATGGGCCGGGGCCATGGTGGATATAAATATTAACCTACCTTACTTGGGCGGAGCCCTGTTTTTTGTGATCATGTTTATAGCCAGCCTGAAGCTGAAAGACCAGTTAAGGGTGGATCAGCCATCTTACCGGGCTGCTGTACAGAAAGATTATGGGGCCGGCACAAATATTTAGGCCTGACCCGGGGATAAAGAAGAGGCATTGGTTATAAGCTTGTTATTCAGTATCTGTTAGCTCAACTGTGCTGCATTTTGGATTGTTAAAAGCTCATTGCGGCCGAGCAGTAACAGCAGCATAAGTAAATAGTGAAGCAGCAAATTGAAAGCACATGCAATAGTGGAGGAGGATTTTTTTGTGGATGTATTTAATAAGCAGGAAGAAAGGCAGATCAAGAATGAGCCGGTTTTGCTGGTTAGAATTAAGGTCAGGGGACACCTGAAGGAATGGTTCGGTGATTACTTTGGAGAGCTAAGCTTGAAGTATAACGAAGATGGCAGCTGTACCCTTATCGGTAAGCTGCAGGATTCAGCCGCTTTTTACGGGTTGATCCTAAACCTGCGGGATTCCGGGGTGGAGCTGCTGTCCCTGGAGGCGAAAAAGCAAAGCCAAACTGGAGTTGAGGAGGGCTAACATGGATGCCGTTAAGTCAAAGCAGGCTGAAATCCTGGAGCTTTTGCGGAACCCGGATACGGGGAATGCCCTTGTTCCTGAAAATGGAGTTCTGGTCGACCGGGAAGTTGGTGAACGTTTTTCGATCAGGGAAGGGATACCGGTGATCTTACGCAGGGACGATGTATTTGGGTGGAACCGGAAATCGCAAAGAGGTTATGACCTGGGCAGTTCACTGTATGACCTGCTGTACCGCTTCAACTTGATGAATCTAAAAAAATGGCTGGCTGAAATTGCTGAAATAATGGAGGCCAAATCCGGTGATTATATCCTTGAGACTTCGGTTGGAACGGGGCAGCAGCTGCTGAACCTGAAAAACCACGGAGTAGAGGGCCACTTTTTTGGCAATGACATTTCTTTCGGCATGCTCAAAAAATGCTCAAAAAACCTTGAGACATGGGGTATTGACGCCGGCCTGGTGCAGGGTAATGCCGAGGCTTTGCCTTTTGCGGGTGGAATCTTTGATGTCGTCTTCCACGTGGGCGGTTTTAACTTTTTCAACGACAAGGAAAAAGCGATCCGGGAAATGATCCGTGTGGGCAAGCCGGGGTCAAAGATATACCTGGTTGATGAGTCGATTGAACTGGCCCGGCCCCCGCGGTGGCTGGCCTGGTTCCTGCCGAAACCAAACCCGGATGTGTATGCTCCGCCCCTAAAATATATCCCCGGTGAAATGCTTGAAGTGCGGGATTACAAAATTTTGGATGAAAAATTCTGGATGGTGGCTTTTCAAAAGCCCCTTGCTTAAATGGCTTAAGGTTCAACCCTGGTGACATTCTCTAACTGTTCGAAGTCACTGTCATAACTGTATATTAAATCAATATCCCGGCTGTGCATGATCACTGCGTTGTAGGCATCTATGAAGTCCACATTGTATGAAGCGAAAAGCTCCATTATTTCAGGAAACAATTTTTTTGCGGGGAATGATAATCCCTTGATCAAAGCTAGCGGGATAACCAGGTCCCTTATTTCCGGCGGGTTGAGGTTATAAGTTTTTGGCGATTGCAAAACCCAGATCAGCTCCGCGAAGACGAGATCGGTGGTGTATAGCTTGATCCCCCCTTCAGAAGCTGCGTAGAGAAGGGAACGGCACTGTTCTGCCTTTTTGGGGTCATCCCTGGTTAAAAACCGCAGAAAGATGTTCGTATCGATGAAATGCATCAGTTATTCCTGTGATTGTCTTTTCTCTACTGCCCAGTTCCGGCCCAGCTCGCATTGCTCTTCCAGTGTGCCGTCAGCTTTACGATCCTGTAAAGCCCCGTATATCCCTTCCAGGTCGGTTTTTATGGGCTTTAAGACAATTTCTCCTTTTTCATTTTTAGTAAACTCAACTTTTTCCCCGTATGTAACCCCAAGTTCTTCTCGTACAACCATTGGCAGGGTAATCTGTCCTTTCCGGGTGATCTTACTTATTTTTTTCATGGTAATACCTCAAATCAAAGTAATAATTAATATAATTGTAATACAAAACATACCATCAGTCAACTGCAGTTTTTATCTTCGCTAAGGAATCCTTTTAAATGAATCATTGAAAAAAGACTTTACCACTGTTCCTGTGTTATACTTGTATTAAAATTGATCTATCCCGGGCTTAACCGGGTGTGTTTAAAAATATACGACCCTGAAAAAAGGAGATTTACTGTCTAAAAATGAATTAAAAACAAACCATGGCAATTGATCAACAAAACGCTGGAGGTGTAGGATTTGAGTTACCTCTATTTTCCGGGGTGTACCCTTAAAGATAAAGCAGCTTCTGCAATGGAAAAAACAGCATTAATGGCAGCCGTTGAACTGGGACTGACTTTGGAAGAGATTGACGAATGGCAGTGCTGCGGCGCTGTTTATCCCCTGACCGATGACGAGCTGATAACGCTGGTATCGCCGGCCAGGACCCTGTATGCGGCTAAAGATAGGCCGGTTGTGACCTTATGCTCCGCCTGCCATCACGTGCTCAAGCGGACCGGGCAACGGCTTGCTTCAGATAAAGATGCCAGGGATAAAATAAGCAGTTTCCTGGAGGAAGAATATCCCGGCGACATATCGGTTCTGCACTACCTTGAACTTTTACGCAATGAGCTGGGCTGGAAGGCGCTGAAAGAAAAGGTTAAAAAGCCCCTGGAAGGACGAAAGCTGGCGGCATATTACGGCTGCATGCTGCTGCGTCCGGCCAAAGAAATGGCCTTTGACAACCCTGAAAGGCCCCGCATTATGGAGGATTTCCTGCAGGCACTGGGCGCGGAAGTGATCACTTTTCCCTTTCGAAACAAGTGCTGCGGAGCATACCTGGCGGTAACAGAGAAGCAGGTTATGGAAGACGCCTCAAATAATATTGTAAAAATGGCCCTGGAGTACGGAGCGGAAGAGCTGACCACTGCCTGTCCCCTCTGCCGCTACAACCTGGAGCAGACATCCACCGTTAAGGAAGGAAAGATAAAGATATCCTTCTTCAGTGAGCCTCTGGCAGAGGCATTAAACCTGGAAGTGCAGGAGGTTATAGGCTAATGCAAAATCAGGATAATGCAGCAAATAAACTGCACAGTGAAATCAAGGAAAGAAGCGGTCAGGACTTTTATAACTGCATCCAGTGCGGGAAATGTACCGCCGGATGTCCGGTTATTTCCGCCATGGACCTGCTGCCCCGGGAAGTTTTATTATGCCTGCAAATGGGTGAAGAAGAGAGGCTCCTGGGCAGTAAAACCCCCTGGATCTGCGCCTCNTGCTTCACCTGCGGNGCCAGGTGCATAAAGGATATCGACCTGTCCCGAATCATGGAAGCGATCCGGGCAAAAATACTGCGGCCGCGCGGAGCTACGTGCTTGAGCCCCGGAGAAATACCCAAGGAGCTGCTCGAAAAGCTGCCCCAGCAGGCCCTGGTGAGCGGCTTTCGCAAGCTCACTCGCTGATTAAGCGGGCCCGTTTCGGGGAACAGCCGGAACGGGCCTATGCTGGATTTCCTTTGTTCCTGTCATTTCCGAATGCTTTTGTAAATCAACCATACCCCTAAGCCAATCAGGCCAATAATCCAGAGATAGTTCATGAAACCGAATAACGCAAGCCGCCTTTCCGGCAGCACAACAAAAGTTGCAAAAAATAACAAACCAGCAGCAGGGAAAACAGGCCAGTACCGTTCTCCCCGATCCATTTCCCTGAACCAGAAGGTATGAATTACAAAAATAGCCAGGAAGCTCAAGCCCAACCCGATAAAAAAGTAAGCCGGATGTATATTGTCATAGGAGGCGTAAATTGCGACTGCCAGGATGACAGTTGCTGGAATCAGGAAACCAATATTGCCGTAATATTTTGTACCTCCTCTGTAAGCATAAATAGCAAAGAAAACCACTGAGATTAAATAAAGTATTGACAGATCCGGGAAAAGGCCGATCTGGCTGAGTAACAGGACTAGACCCGCTATAATCAAAATAATCCCGAGCTTGGCGTTATCGCTCACTGTAATCACCCCTTTGCTTAAATAATATATTGGATAAGCTTTGTTGTCCATATTTGCTCGTTTAATGGGTTCTACAGTTTAAGAGTGGGAATATGGGTGCAGGAGTGTGTATGCTTTTTTGCTGAAGAATATTTATTCGGCCTGTTTGGAGCCTTTTACGACGCTGTCCTTCAAGGATCATAATCCTATAACAGCTGCTCAGATAAGCTTAACAGGCCCAAAGTAAAAGTATATTTACCGAAACTACCTAAAAGTTATAATACGGGTTATAATATGACGGAATAGGCCCGGGATAAATAGCGGAAAGGAAGATTATCTATGAGCAATTTAACTAAAACTCTATGTTTGACGGCCCTGCTTTTAGTTTTTCTGCTGTTTATGATGGATACAGGAGCTGTGGCCGCGCCTGCCGATGATCCCGCCAAACTGGAGGCTTTCATGGACGGGGTTATCTACAGCCAGATGGATGAAAATAATATTGTTGGGGTCACCCTGGCTGTGGTCCAGGATGGGGAAATAATCCTGAGCAAGGGTTATGGTTACGCCGACCGGGAAAACCGGATCCCCGTCGACCCGGCAGAAACCCTTTTCCGGCCCGGATCAACCTCGAAATTATTAACCTGGACCGCGGTGATGCAGCTCATCGAGCAGGACCTGATCGACCTTGATGCCGATGTTAATGAATACCTCGACTTTAAGATACCGGACCGGCTTCACGGGCGGGATGAATCGGATGCTCCGGGGCCGGTTACCATGCGCCACCTCTTAACCCATACGCCAGGCTTTGAAGACCGGGGCGAAGGTTTATTTGTCCTCGATCCTGAAGAGGTGCTCACCCTGGAAGATTACCTGAAAAAGAACATCCCGGCCCGGGTATTTCCTCCGGGTGAAGTGATGGCTTATTCCAACTACGGCACCGCCCTGGCCGGTTACATCGTGGAACTTCTATCTGGGATGCCCTTTGCTGAATACGTGGAAAAAAACATCTACGGACCGCTGGGAATGGAGCGCAGCACTTTCCGTCAACCGCTGCCTGAGGATCTTGCCCCCTACATGGCCGAGGGCTACAACTTTTTCAACGGGACCTACTACCGGGGCAGTTTTGAATATATCAGCGCCCTGCCCGCCGGGAGCATGAGCGGCACCGCTGAGGACATGGCCAGGTTCATGATTGCCCACCTGCAGGAGGGTTATTACGAGGGGGAGCGGATTTTAGAAGAATCAACCGCCCGGGAGAAGCACAGTCGGCAGTTTAGCAAACATCCGCAGCAGGATGGGATGACTTTTGGCTTTATCGAACAGAGCATTAATGGCAGGCGGGTGATTAATCACGGGGGCAATACTTTTTTGTTTGCCACAGGCTGCTACCTGGTGCCTGAAGAAAACGTCGGCCTCTTTGTCTCCTATAACGGCGGGCTTGGTTGGGAAAGGGAATTTTTGTTCACCGCTTTCATGGACCGTTATTACTCCGCCCCGGTAGCAGACAAACTCACTCCTCCGGAAGGCAGCAGGGAGCGGACTGCCGCCCTGGCGGGTGAATATTTGCCCAACCGGGCCAACTTTACATCAATGGAAAAGCTATTCGGCCTCCTGTCCGGTGTCAGGGTCGGAGTGGACCAGGACGGTTACCTGCTCCTCAACCTGCTCGGCTATCCCCAGCATTTTGTCGAAGTAGAGCCGGGAATATATGAAAGGCGCTATGACCGGGGAACCGACCTGGTCAAGAAGATTGTGTTCGTCGAAGACAGCGCAGGCAGGATGATGATGTGCGCTGAAGGGCCGGTATTTACCTATACCAGGGCCCCATGGTACGGGAGCGGGACCGCGGCCGGTTTTTTGGCCGGTAGCAACCTGCTTTTGGTGTTAACAGCGATTGCCGGCTGGCTTTATGCCTCGGCCAGACGGGTGGTCCGGAAAGAAAATAGCGGGGCGCCCCGGGCAGCCCTGGTGGCCCGGTTGTCTGCCATATTATACGGGATATTAATAGTGGTCCTGCTGGGTGGACTGGTGGGCATTATAGCGGACATCAACCCGGCCTTCGGGGTGCCCCGGATTTTCCTGGAGGAACCGGCCGGCCTGGATACTCTTTTAACCCTGCCCTACATCATAGCGGCAGCAGTGGCGGCCATGTTAGGGTTTGCTATCCTGGGCTGGATTAAAAAATACTGGACCGTGGGAGCGCGCCTCCATTACACTGTTCTTGCCCTGAGCTGCCTGGGGATGGCCTGGCTGATGTTTTACGTGAACCTGCTATAATCGTTCCACAACACCAGGGGTCGGTACTTTTGTGCTGCAGTGGGGTGCCGGTAGTTTATAAAATTCAAGTTTTGAATAAACCTCAAAAGGTGGCAATTCAAGACCTGACCCCCATTTGACCCAAAAGGTGGCAATTCAAGACCTGACCCCCATTTGACATGAATAAACCTCAAAAGGTGGCAATTCAAGACCTGACCCCCATTTGCCACTCATTTGACCTGACCCCCATTTGACACTTCCTTTGTTTATAAATATTTTACAATGTAGACTGCTGAATTAGGCAGGAAAAGTATAGCGCCGGTAGAAGGAAATCCCCGGACGGTAGTTTTTTCAGAGGGGGGTTAGTTTATGTTTTTTAAATCCTGTATCTTGATCATGGCAGCCATGGGCCTGCTGTTTTTTATGCCCGGTTGTGAAGTGGAAGAGGCGGTTGAATATGAAATCACCCTGGTCGCCGAGCCTGCAGAAGGAGGGGAACTTAGCGGTGAGGGGTTTTATGAGAAAGATGAATATGAGAAAGTTACGGTAGAAGCCGTCCCCGGTGAAGGCTATGGATTCGAAAAATGGCTTGAAGATGGGGACGAAGTCAGCCGCGATAAAACCTATAGTTTTGCGCTTGAAGAAGACCGCGAATTGACGGCGGTTTTTGCCGAAGAAGAAGGCTATGAGGTTACAGTGGAAATTAAAGACGATGCGATGGGCGAAGTCAGCGGCGCCGGAACTTACCTGGAAGGAGAAAGGGTGACCCTGACTGCGGAACCGGCTACCGGTTACCAGTTCATGTACTGGTTGGAAGACGGTATGATGACTGGTGAAAGAGAACTAACCTATAATTTGGTTGTTGAAAGCGATGCGGAGGTGGAAGCTGTATTTGCCGTTGAAAGGATCATGCCGCCCGAATTTGTCTTTGACCTCTACCACCGGCTCGCCGATCCCGAAGAAAACACCTTTATCTCCCCGGTAAGTATTTACCTGGCCCTGGCCCTGGTCTATAACAGCGCTGAAGAAGAAACCAGGGAGGAAATTGCCGAACTGCTTCAGGTAGCCGATATGGGCTTAGTAGAGTTTAACCGGAAATGCCTTGCCTTCAGGAACTCCCTGGAGGGTGAAGGAGACGGTATCGAGGTGTCCATCGCCGATTCTGTCTGGTTGGAAGAAGGCTTTCCGGTTCACGATCAGTACCTGGAAACCCTGAAAAAATACCACAGGGCAGAAGCCAGAACAGCAGACTTCGCCGACCCGGAAACTACAGCGATGATTAACCAGTGGGTTTCCGATCAAACCGAAGGGATGATCGACGGGATATTTGAAGACAACCAGCCGGTCCCCGCGCAGTATTTTGTGCTTATCAACGCCATCTATTTCATGGGAGCCTGGACTGAAGACTTTGATCCTGAGGAAACCGAGGACAAAGATTTCACCCTGCCTGATGGCTCCACCGTTGAAGTGCCGATTATGCACAGGGAGAGCGAAGAGATGACCGATTACCGGTACCTGTCAGAAGAAGGCTTTGAAGCGGTGCGCATTCCTTACGGGGGTATAGAAACCCCCGGCCAGGAAACCCGCATGGCCATGTACCTCTTTGTGCCGGATCACGGCCTGGAGGATTTTTATGAACAGCTTGATGCCGGCAACTGGGAAGAATGGATGAACAGCTTTTCCGCCCGTGATGGGACAGTCGGGCTGCCCAGGTTCGAAATGAAGTATGAAAAAACACTAAACGAGGTTCTTAAAGAAATGGGCATGGAAAGAGCTTTCGATGACCGGGCCGATTTTTCCGGGATGTCTCCGGATGGAGAACAGCTGCTGCTTGATCAGGTTATTCATGAAGCAGTTATCGAGGTGGACGAAAAAGGAACCGAGGCTGCTGCGGTAACCGCCGCCCTGGGCCTGGGCGATGCCCCGGAACCGTTTGAGGTAATCGCCGACCGACCCTTTTTCTTTGTAATCAGGGACGACCATGCTGAAAGTATCCTCTTTGCAGGCGCAGTTACCGACCCCCGTTAATGTTAATGTAATAATTCAAGACCTGACCCCACCCGTTACCAGTTCAAATGGGGCGCCGGCAACTCATAATGCCGGTGCCCTGTTTTTGACTTGCTATCGTCCTCTTTGATATGACCTGCATATCTACTACCGATTTAATGCGCCTGGTAAATTTGCTATTGGATATACCGGCTATAGCTGGCAGCAGCAAAGCTGTTGTACCTATTTTTTCCAGGAGCAGTCTGCCTCGTATCCTTTCAAAGCAATCCTTTTAAACAGGCTTCCTTTTAAGTACAGGGTTAAATGATCTGTTTTTTTCTCCAGCACTTTTGCGATATAGATGCTCAAGTTGTCTTTGTTAAAAAGTAAATATTTGCCTTGATCATCTTTTGGCTTTTTATAATCAATAACTGTCTCAACAAAGGAGCATCCCCCGCAGCAGCCGCCTCCACGGCTGACTATTACATCAACCGTTATTGTATCCCTGTTTTTTGCAGACAGCCATTTATTCAGCACAGGTTCAACGGTCAAATTCAAGCTTAACCCTCCCACCAGGACAAATCAAATGATATGTTTGGCAAAACCCAGTCAGGCTTAAAAGCGGCCCTCAATACCGGGCCAGGATATACGGTTTATAAAAAGGCACCCTCCTCCCGTTAATAAAACAGGAGGAGGATTTGCTGTTTTGATCAGGCGGTTTCTTTATAAGGCACCTGCCCTTTTTCATTCCAGGTGGTAAGGGCAATTATTACGATACCGATACCACAGAGAAAGATTACACTGCCGATCAATACTAGAGCCCACATTTCATTGGGAATATAATTGGTAAAGACCTGGTGGGCCATGGCCACCATCGAGGTTATAATCATAATCGCAAATGGAATCATATAGTGTATAGTAGGCCGCTGCAGCATCTTTAAGAAGACCGCTGCCGCCAGCAGTGCGATACCGGCCAGGATCTGGTTGGCGGCGCCAAAAAGCGGCCACAGCACCATTCCGTACCCGGTCATGGCCAGATAAAAGATCACCGCCCAGCCCGGTAATAGGGAAACTGTCTTGTCCCTGAGGAGGGCGGGCATATGAAAAGTTACAGTGCTTTCAGCAAAGGCGATCCGGGTAAAGCGCATGGCCGAATCAAGGGTGGTCATGGCGAAGCTTTTGGCAACTACGGCAAAGAAAGTCGCACCGACTATGGCAGGGATGCCCAGCGGGACCAGGAAGGTGCCTCCCCCGGTTGCAAAAATCGCCGGCCAGGCCGCTGCGCCCCAGGCAGCGTAAGATTCAGTATAGCCGGCAACTCCCAGTCCGACTACCGCAGTTAAGAGGGCGATTACAGCCAGGTAACCTTCACCCAGCATAGAACCGTACCCTACAGGCTTGGCGTGTTGCTCATTTTTCAGCTGTTTCGGTGTAGTTCCGCTACCTACAATAGAGTGCCAGCCTGATATAGCGCCGCAGGCAATAGTGATCATGACGAAAGGCCAAATTGGCGGCGCTCCTTCCGGAGCAAGGCGAATGGCAGGAGCAGCCAGCTGGCCTGCACCGGTTGCCGCCAGGGCTATGATCCCGATAGTAGCAGCCGCCAGGGCTATAACCAGCTGGATACCGTTAATAAAGTCTCGCGGCTGCACCAGGAGCCACACCGGGAGCCTGGCAGCGATAAGCATATAGCCGAGCAGAATAAACACCCAGGTCTGATAACTCAGCTCCAGGGGATACCTGATTCCCAGGGCAATAAAGGCATACATGATTACAACGGCAATAACTCCGGCCAGGTAAAGATTGATATTCCATTTATTGCGGAGGGTCAAACCGATTATAATGGCCAGTGGGATTTCTATCCAGACCGAATAAACGGCCGCCGGAAAAGCTGAAGCCAGGACTGCAATAACATGCACAAACACTGCAGAAACAAGCACAAGCAGGAAAAAGACAACTATATACATCAGCTGCATGGCTCTTTCTCCCAGCAAATCTTTGAGAAAATCAGCCACGCCGCGGCCTTGATGCCTCAGGGAGGCAGCGAGCGCCCCTAAGTCATGGACCGCCCCGATGAAGATGGTCCCGAAAACAATCCAGAGCAGAGCAGGCAGCCAACCCCAGATCGCTGCAACAATAGGGCCGACAATGGGCGCTGCCCCGGCAATTGAAGTAAAATGGTGCCCCAATACTACAGGCTTATCGGTAGGGACAAATTCGAAATCATCCTGATATTTGTAAGCAGGAGTTTCGCGGTTGGGATCTAACTGCCAAATTTTATCAGATAGAAAGGTGGCATAAAAACGATAGGCCAGATAATAAAGGACAAGAGCGGCTATCACAAAAAGCAAAGCATGCACAAATATCGCCTCCTATATCTAGTTTTTAAAAAATATACGACTTCATCGTTTAGCAACTATTGAACTAAGCGCTGGTCTGGCGTTACTTAAAACGGAAGCTTTTATCTAATTTAGAAGTTTTTCCACTGTTGTTAGCGCTTTAACATGTTAAGCAGATATCCGAATATGGATTAGTAGAAGGAAATGCATTCTAGAGCCTAAATCTTACAAAATGACAAAATGCTCGCTGTTTTTCGTTACCACCTCCCTGCCGAAATAAGCCTGTTTTTACGGAGAAATAAATTGCTAGATTAAATAATACACCCCCTCATAGTTTGATAATTGCGTTATCTAAATATTCTACCTAACCCTTAAATATCCTTCAGAAAATAAAAAAATATTGATGCCCCATCAATACCGTTTGCCATATTGGCCGGGAAGCGGCTAAATCGGTCAAACCCGAAAAAAAGAATAATTGGCGGGGAAAGTCTCAAGCGGGCCGGCAGTTAGCGGAGCAGGTGGATGTTGCCGAGGTTGACGTTTTCCAGGTCCAGAAAAGCAGATAGCCGGGCAGCTTATGTCCTGATCAACCGGCGCAGGTAGTGGAAATCAGGCAGCCGGCTTTTAATCTGTGTTATGATCTAAACAGAAGTTGTAGCTGCTTTCTGTATCTTAAAACTATCTTTTGGGTTACAGCCTGATTATAAGCTGCCCTTGAAGGCGGCAGCTATTCTGTGCGGGGTGGACTGCCGGTGAAGGTGACAAAAAGAATAAAAGGCCGGGTTTTGGAAGCTTGCCCAACCTTAAATTATAATTATCAGCTGGACCCCTACAGAGGCTGTGAACACCTCTGTTATTACTGTTATGCCCTGAACAAGGCAGAAACCGACTGGGAAAAAGAAATATTAATTCATGAAAACCTGCCGGCTCAGCTTGATGGTGAACTGGCTGTATTGGAGCCCCAGGCGATTTATATTGGGATGAACAGCGATCCCTACCAGCAGTCGGAACTTAA
>SL_5KL_010_SEDDRAFT_10001795_pt1 | contig 12536 bp, 9 predicted proteins | sample SodLakKL_010_SED_FD_9118 | JGI IMG/M metagenome (IMG submission 9118)
TTCATATGCGTCCCCCTGACATTTATTTGCGTACTTTTAATTTCTTGATTGCCCCATCCAAACCTTCCACTGTCAGTTCATACATCGGGAAGACATCGCGTATTGCTGANATNGTATANCTGCCGNTNGNCCGATCCCAAAANGNNGNNGGNATGGGATTCANCCAGACCGTATGATCAAAGTGNNCNGCAATACGCCGCAGCCAGGTAATCCCCGGTTCGTCATTATTGTAAGACCAGTCTATGGCACCGCCCGGCATGGTCAGTTCACTGGGAGCCATGCTGGCATCTCCCAGTAAAATAACCTTGTAATCCGGGGTGAGCATGTGCAGGAAATCCTCTGTTCGTATGGCGCTTTTAATATGACAGGATGGATTTAGATAAAGGTGCTGGTAAATACAGTTGTGGAAAAAAAAGAAGCGCAGATCCTTGAAGTGGCTGGAGCGATTCATGGCCGTAAATAACTGGCTGCAGATGCGCATGTATGGATCCATCGAACCTCCCGAGTCCATGACCAGGGCCACTTTTACCATATTTTTACGACCCCTGGTCCATACCAGCTGTAGAAGTCCGCCCTTGTTCCCCGTCTCCCGGACAGTCTCATCGAGATCCAGTTCGTCGCGGAGGCCTTCCACCTTGCTGCTGAGCTGTCTCAGTTTTCGCAGCGCTATCTCAAACTGCCTCACCCCGAGAGTGGCATCGGTGCGAAAACTCCGGAAGTTTCGCTGCGCAGCCACCTGAACAGCTGATTTGTTTACAGATTCGCCCCCGATACGCACCCCCGCCGGGTGGTAACCGGAATGGCCGAAAGGTGAAGACCCGCCTGTGCCGATCCAGTTTGATCCACCGTGATGCTCCCCTTTTTGTTCCTTAAGCCGCTCTTCCAGCTGCTGCCGCAACTGATCGAGGTCCCATTCCTGGAACTTAAGCCGTTCTTCGGGAGAAATATGCCGGGGCGGGAGAGCCTTTTCCAGCCATTGAAGAACTTTTTCCATCAGCTCCACCGGTGTTTCAATGCCCTGAAAGTAGTTATAGAAGGCCAGGTCATAACGGTCATAATAAGTTTCGCTTTTGACCAGCACTGAACGACCCAGGTGGTAAAAGCCGGTCAGGCTGGAAAAAGACATGCCCCTGGCCAGCGCTTCCATTAACATCATCCACTCTGTAATGGCTACAGGTACACCGTATGCCTTCAGCAGATAAAAAAAGTTGATAAACATAAGCCCCTGTGTCCTCTCTACCTGCCCCTGCCGATATGCGGTAATCCCGGGGAAGGTTTAACCTGTGCACCCTCTCTATGCAGGCGCTGCAGCACTGTATTAAAATCATGATCTTTTTTCAGTAATACCCCCAGGAAAGGAAGCTCTGTACTGATTTGCTCGGGACTGATACCTCCCACAGTCAAAGCCTGGACCCAATCAAGAAGTTCACTGGTGCTCGGTTTTTTCTGAAGTCCGCCAATGCTGCGGAGCCAGTAAAAAGCATTCATCGCTTCTTCAAGCAGTTTTTGCTGTAGATCAGGGTGGTGGACCTGGACTATTTCTGCCATCATCTCAGCATCGGGGAAAGCGATATAGTGAAAGATACAGCGGCGTAGAAAAGCATCAGGCAGCTCTTTTTCGGCATTACTGGTAATAACCACGATCGGTCGCTGCCGGGCCTGCACCGTTTCACCTGTTTCCGGGATATCAAAATTCATAATATCCAGTTCCCAGAGCAGGTCGTTCGGAAACTCAATGTCAGCCTTGTCGATCTCGTCGATCAACAGAACCAACTGGTTTGAAGCAAGAAAAGCTTCACCTAATTTGCCCAGCTTAATATAATGCTTAATATCAGAAACTTCGTGGTCACCAAACTGGCTGTCATATAGACGCTGGACAGTGTCATAAATGTACAGGCCGTCTTTGGCCTTGGTCGTAGACTTGATATTCCATATCAGCAGGTCCTTCTCCAGGCCATCGGCAATACTCTGTGCCAGCATGGTTTTTCCCGTTCCCGGTTCACCTTTAATCAGCAGAGGCCTTCCTAAAGCCACAGCCACATTGACACTGTTCTGAAGTTCCTGCGAAGCGATATAGTCCCTTGTTCCGGAAAATAATGATTTATGATCCTGCAAAATAAAAACCCTCCCACCTTTTCTGCAAGCTATAACTATAAACCTTAAGAACGCTATACAAAGTATAGCAGTATTCAAATTGCCACACTTAAAAACACTCGCTCATTTGTTGCTTTTTACAAATCTGCAGTTATGATTCCACTGGCAATGACAGCACCTTATGGTTATAGAAGGTGCCCTGATTCTATTTACTTTTTTGACGAGCGAATGCTGCTAATCATAAGCCAGACACCAACAGCAATCAAAGCTACAACCCAGATATAATTTAGAAGGTCCAGATATTCTGTCCATCTTTCTGTTGTAACTGCACCGATAAAAACTCCGAAAAGTAATAATCCACCGGCCGGGAAAAGCGGCCAGAAACGGTTGCCCTGGTCAGGCCCCTTGAACCAGTAGGTATGAATCAAAAAAACCGCAAGAAAGCTTAAACCGAGCAGTATAAAAAATAAACCTGGATTAACACCTTCCGGTCCGGCAGTTTCCTCCAAAGCGGCAAAAGTAGCCACGGCCACCAGGATCACCCCGGGAATCAAGAACCCAACATAGCTATATTCCTTGCGGCCGCCGAGTATTATGTAGGCGGCGATAAAACCAAATCCCAGTAAAAATAAAAAGCTTAGACCCGGAATAAGACCAAGCTGACTTAAAAGCAGCACTATTCCGGCCAGGATCAAGATAATCCCGATCTTAGAATTTCTTGTCATAATCACACGCTCCTTGTAATATTTTATTAGCTGTAAACTGATAATGCAATCTACACCAGTGATAATTGAAATCCGGCTCCTGCTGTATCGCTTAATATCATGCATAAGCAAAAGTCCAGCCAGAAACAACCACCGGGCAATCAGCACTCGCCTGAATCTTAATAGTTAAATTTCATATCAATAAAAATTATATCACTTTTACCGCTCTAAACAAACGAAATCCAAATTAATGCTGAAAAATGCAATATAAATTTGACATGAGGTAAATTTCGATTGTGGGATTTGGTAAGCTTGACAGACTAAATTCATGCGGACATATCGGGTATGTCCTGGCAGAAGATTACTGGGGACAGGGGCTGATCACCGAAGCCATAAAAAGGATTATTCAATTTGGGTTTGATAATATCAAATTAAACAGGATTGAAGCCGTGCATTTTATGGAAAACGAAGCCTCGGGCATGGCAATGGTAAAAGCCGGCATGCTCTACGAAGGAACATTACGTAAAGGAATTTTTGCCAAGGGCAAATTCTGGGATGTTAAACAATACGCTATTATTAAAGATGACCCGGCCAAAAAAGCTTTATAGCTGCCGTGGGCCGGGTTGGCAGACAAATGCCTTTCAGCTAATTCTGCTCCTCAGGGGGCAGGGAATAAAACACTGATCACTAAAAACTGACCGCTTAAACAAGCGTAAAAGCGCTGCTTTTTTATGGGTAATAACCATGAGTATTCCGGTATGGCAGAGCTTACTTAGAAGAGATCACCACATTTTCAAACTTGATATAGGGTATCAGGCTTTGTCCGTTATTATTTCGTTCTTTGGAAATCCCCCGGATATTCTCAAACATCGNAAAAAGATTTCCGGNGATCATGGTCTCTTTTATAGGGTACTTAATCTCTCCACCTTCCACGTAATAGCTGTTTTTGGCAATNCCGGAAAAATCCCCGTTGGGCGCCGGCATTCCTCCGGAAAACCTGGATAGAATAATCCCCCGCTCAGTGGATTTTATCAATTCCTGAAAGCTCTCATTTCCCGCCTTAATCACCAGGTTTGCTCCAGTGGAAGGCCCCCTTTCGTACCCGGTTTTCAAAGCGCCGTAATAGTCCAGTAAATAGTTTTTCAATACTCCGTTTTGAAAAATATAATCATTCCTCTGGATAAAGCCATCCCGGCCAAAATACTCTTTTACTGCTAATTCTTGAGAATCCGGTTCTGTTCTCAGGGTAAACTTTTCATCCAATACCTTTTGATCAAATTTATCTTTAAATTTCGAAACGCCTGAGATTAAATACTGGTTTGCTAAATGGGCCAGTAAAAAATTGATCACTTCGTTCATGCAATCCGGGGTAACAATTACCTCTCCTGAAAATTTATTATCTTTAATGCCCTTCGGGTCCAGATGCTCAATAGATTCTTTCATTAAATACTTTAATGTTCCCAGGTCCAGCAGGCTCTTTTCCAGATCCCTGGTAGTTTGATCAGTGTGATTAAAAGACGAGGTCTTTCTCCCCTTTTTGGCAAAAAACATGGTCCCAAAATAATATAAATCATTACTGGAAGAAATGCTCACCCCGTTGGAATTCTCATAGTACCTGCTGGTGTCCAGATGCTCTAAAACCGCCTCTTCAATGATCAAGTTCGCGTAATTGTCGTGAACCTCGCCGAGAAACTCCTTCATGCTTTGATGCATTTTATCAATATCTGCACCGGTTTTACGGTCTTCAAAGTGTTTTTGGACCTTTCCTGCAGGGATATCATTGGCCGGATCGGCCTCGGAATTTCTGGCGTTTTCAATTACTTCTTCGATCGCCTCCTGGATGGAAGCATCATCTATTTTGTTGATTTTAATTGTATCCTTCTTCTGGTCGATCAGCGCCGCCATTTCCAGGTTATATTCTTCTAAGCTGCGCAGCAGGCTTATTTCCCCGGAGTGAATGTTCAACTCTTCTTTGCTTGTGCTGGTTAAATTAACTTCAGCTTTCTCTGCCCCTTTTTCTTTTAATCCTTCAAGGCATTTTTTCAGAACATCCATTTTACCGCCCCCCTATGTTGATTTTGCATTTGACGGCAGGACCGCCCATCCCCACCGGAATCCATTGCTTTTTCCCACACATCCCGGCATTAGACCAGAACATTTCATCGGAAACCATGGTAATGGTTTTAAGCATATCGAAGGCCACACCAGAAATGGTGGTATCTTTTATGGCGCGGCCAAGCTTGCCCTTTTTTATCTCATAACCGTTGGGCACCCCAAACATAAATTCGCTGGTGGAGTCGGCCTGCCCATTACTGGGTCTGGTCAGGTAGTAGCCGTCCTCGATAGAGGCAATCATATCGTCCAGGCGATCTTTGCCGGGCATAATAGCGGTGTTTCGCATACGAACCAGCGGTTCGTCAGAAAAAGCATAGGCCCGGGCATTACCGGTAGGCTCAAAACCCAGATCCACGGCGAGATCTTTATTGTTCATAAAGGTCTTTAGTACTCCGTCTTTGATAATAACGGCATCCCTGGGCTTTGTCCCCTCATCATCCATATATACAGGCATGGGACATACTTTGCCATCATATTCATGGGCAAAATCTACCAGGGTCACCAGTTCACTGGCTGCTTTTTCTCCAAGGTAATCCTTTGCCACCGAACCGCTTTTGACCATATCTGCTTCCGTGGTATGACCGATAGCCTCATGGGCCAGGATACCGGCCAATTTTGAATCCATGATCACATCCTTGTAGCCGGCTTCTGGATAAACCCCCTCCGATTTATCTTTAACTTTTTCATAGATCTGATCAACCTTTTCAAATAATGCTTCAGGCTTGTCAAAATGGTCCTCAAACTGGCCCAGGCCGCCAAATACTTCGTAAGTGTCATATGTGCTTCCATCCTTTTCCAAAGAAAGGTTGATCATCAGCACCGTCCTGGGAACCAGGCTGTATCCTGAGGCCCCGAAGGAAGTAACAAGCGTCTTTTCAATATCCAGGTTGTTAATCAAAAAAGTTGTTGATTTTAAATCCGGATAGGTCTTGGAAGCGTACTGGTAAAGGCTTTTTAAATACTGGATCATGTCCTTTCTCTCCACCCGGTTTTTCTTCGTGGAAAAATCTTTGATCACCTCAAAACTTTCACCGGGTAAAGTCCCCTTGTTGCTTTTTTCCAGGTTAGATAACATCAGGGCATTTTCTTGTGATTTTCTCAAAACCTCCTTGACGGTAACATCATCAATTATCGGGCTGGAGGCAAATCCAAACACCCCTTTGTGATAAACCCTTGCAGAAATTCCACTGGAGGTATTTTTTTCATTTCTGACCAGATTTCCATGGACTAATGCTAAAGCGACCAGGGAGTTTCTTTGCAGCCGCAGTTCGGTATGTTCCGTAAAGCTGTTTTGAAAATTCTTCAGGTCTTTCAATCGCAAATTAACCCCTCCCAAAACAAATTATTTTACTATCAATTAAACTCTTCAAATCATACCCTTCATTTTAAAACCTTTTAAAACCTTTATTGGTTTACTTAATGTTATTCTATAAGTTATGCCGGGTTTCCTTTTTCCCTTTTTAGTCCCGGACCAATTATTAAAATGAAGTGTTTTTGTTTCTACCTGTAGATCACCCCAGCCGCCACATCGAAAGCTTTGACAAACGAAAAGCACCACATTATGCTTAAAATAAAAAGGAAGTGAAGTTGTGCTGGATTTACTGATAAAAAACACTGCCATTATCACCATGGCCGGCAGTGGTGTAGGTTTAATTCCACGGGGGAATATCGGCATCCGCGGCAACCTTATTGAAGTGGTGAGCGATGCTGATCATCACATGGCCAATCAACAGGCCCACCGGGTTATCGACGGTACCAACAAGGTGGTTTTACCCGGACTAATTGATGCCCACATCCACACCGGCATTGCCCTGCTGCGGGGTCTGGCCCAGGACACCGACCACTGGATGCAAAAAGCCCTGTGGCCTTTTGCCGAAGCATTGACACCCGAAGGAGAAATGGCCGGTTCACTGGTCAACATCATCGAAGGCGTTAAAGCAGGAACGACAACTTTCGGTGATTATGACAGCTCTATGGCCAATCTGCTGCACAACCACGATCAGGTTGGCACCCGGGCAAGAGTGGCAGAAACCATTAATGAACTGCCCGATGAAATGAAAGATCTGGAGGTGGGCGAACTCTATCCCCTGGATGCTGCTGAAGGCCAGAGTAAACTCCAGTCTGCCCTTGATCTTTTCAAGCAATGGCACGGCCATGATAACGGACGCATCACCTGCATGTTCGGCCCCCAGGGGCCCGATATGGTTTCTAAAGAATTGTTGTTGGAAATCAAGGAGCTGGCGACAAAATATGACACCCAGATCCATATGCATGTTGCCCAGGGCGACCGGGAAATCGACCAGATGACCAAACGTTACGGCCAACGCAGCATTTCCTGGCTGGAAGAACTGGGCTTATTGGACACCCGCCTGCTGGCAGTGCACCTGACCGAAGCTACAGATGAAGAAACCAGGCTGCTGGCCCAACGCGGCTCTGCCATGGTACTATGTTCAGGAAGCATCGGCATCATTGACGGCATTATCCCCCCGGCAGCCCAGTTCCTTGCTGCTGGTGGTAAGCTGGCACTGGGCTCAGATCAGGCACCGGGCAACAACTGCAGCAACATGTTCAACGAGATGAAGTTCACAGCAATCCTTAATAAATGCAAAGCAGTAGACCCAAGAGTATTTCCGGCCTGGAAAATGCTGCGTTTGGCAACCATCGAAGGAGCCCGGGCTATTGGACTGGGAGATCAAATCGGTTCGTTGGAACCGGGCAAAAAGGCAGATATGATCATTGTTAACCTGGATTCCCCGGCATTGTGCCCAACCATCATGGCACCGGTACGCAACATAGTGCCCAACCTGGTCTACTCTGCCAGCGGCAGTGAAGTGGAGACGTCTATTGTCGATGGAAGGATAATTATGGAAAGCCACAAACTTATCAATGTTGATGAAAAACAAGCAATGGCTTCTGCCCGGGAAGCCGCACAAACCCTGGCGTATCGTGCCCGACCCGGGAAAAACAATATCGCTATACAGATGATGGAAAAAGAACAGCTTTAACCCATCACATCCCTAAGGAATCACAGGTCAAAATAAGACATGTTTTTGAAGCATTATATTTGAATGGCCAATATAGCTGTGATAAGATAGGCAGGGTAAATTCATCGATGGAGATATTTGACCATGAAATCTTTCTGGCTGCTAAAGGATTTTTTCCGTAAAAATGCCTGGTTCTATGTACTGGGCATATTGTGGTTGATCATAGTAAATTCAGCCCAGCTGCTTATACCCTATCTTTTGGGTTATATTACCGACCAAATTGAAACCAGGCAGGTTACCGGAGCGGACTTGTGGATATTTGCCGGCTATATCATGGGAATCGCTGCAGTGGTTGTGGCCTGCCGTTACTTGTGGCGGATTTACATAATGGGCACTGCCCGCAAGCTCGAGTTTCACCTGCGCGACATGCTTTTTACCCATCTGCAAAAACTGTCGGTGAACTTTTACAATGAACATAAAACCGGTGACCTGATGGCTCATGCCACCAATGATATCAATGCTGTGCGCATGGCACTGGGACCGGGAATTATTATGCTGACCGACGCCCTGTTTTTGACCATTGCCACTGTGATCATTATGTCGCAGACTATTGACCTGCGTCTTACTGTGCTGGCCCTCCTGCCCCTGCCTTTTTTGGCTACCCTGGTTCTATTTGTTGGCCGGATCATCCATGTCAGGTTTAAAGCTGTCCAGGCAGCATTTTCCGACATGACCGAAAGAGTGCAGGAAAACCTGTCCGGCATCCGGGTGATTAAGTCCTTTGTCCAGGAAGATGCCGAACTGGATCGCTTCGATGAAGTGGCCTACAGTTTTGTGCAGAAAAATATGAGCCTGATTAAAATCTGGGGTCTTTTTATGCCGCTGATTCAGTTTATCTCCGGAATCAGCTATCTTATCGTCCTTTCGTACGGCGGTATCCTGGTTATTGACGGCACCATAAGTTTGGGAGCCTTTGTCGCATTCAACACTTACCTGGCCATGCTGATTTGGCCGATGATGGCCCTGGGCTGGGTTATAAATGTGCTGCAGCGCGGTGCCTCTTCCATGGAGCGGCTGAAAGTCCTTTTAGAAAAAAAACCTGAAGTGTTTGACGGACCTGATGTGAAAAAGGTGGACAGGCTCCGGGGTGAACTGGAAATTCGCCACCTGAATTTTAGTTACCCGGACGGCACCAGGGTGCTAAATGATATCAACATCAAGCTCCCCCGGGGCAACACTCTGGCTATAATCGGAAGGACCGGCAGCGGCAAGAGTACCCTTGCCAACTTGCTGCTCCGCCTGTACAATCCCCCTCCGGGCCAGATAATGCTGGACGGTATCGATATAAACCGGATACCCCTGGCCGTGCTGCGCAGGGATATCGGTTATGTGCCTCAGGATGGGTTTTTGTTTTCTACCACCCTTCATGAAAATATTGCCTTTGCCGATGAAAACTACAGTCGCCACAGCGTGGAAGAAGCAGCCAGACTGGCCCAGATTTACGATAACATAGTGGAGCTGCCCCATCAATTTGATACCCTTTCCGGCGAGAGAGGGGTTACCCTTTCCGGCGGTCAAAAACAACGGGTGACCATCGCCCGGGCATTGATCAAGGATCCGGCCCTGCTGATCATGGATGATTGCCTCTCAGCGGTAGACACCCAGACTGAGGAAGAGATATTAAAAGGTCTGCGCCGCTTTATGGCCGGGCGGTCGAGCATAATCATATCCCACCGGGTCTCCACGGTGCAGGATGCTGATGAAATTATAGTTATGGACCAGGGCTGGATTATCGAACGAGGGATCCATCAAGATCTGCTGAAACAAGGCGGTCTGTACCAGCAGCTTCACCACAAGCAGCAGCTGGAGAAAATAATTGCGGAGAGCTCGGGGTGAGCGCCATGAATAACTATCATGAAGAAGAAGCGCTGGGCAAGGGATATGATGCCCGGCTGATGAAAAGGCTGCTAGCTTATGCCAGGCCCTACTGGGCAGTAATTCTGGCATGTGTAGTACTGCTGCTTTTTATCACAGGCGCAGAGCTGGCCCGGCCGTTCATAATCAAAATTGCCATCGACGATTACATCGCCCCCGGGCCGATGGTTGTATGGGATGACGGCCGGGAACCTGAAGAAGGAATTTATTACCAGGGCAGGGTTTACGTCTCCCAGCACCTGCTCTCTGATAAACACCCGGACCGCCCCAGGGTCCAGCTTCTGACTTATGAAGGAAGCTATTACCTGGTGGATGGTTACATGGAGGGAGCTGACTACACTGTCGAGAGAGATGGAGACGAGCTGATCCTAGATTCCGAAGTAGGCCGGTTTACAGCCGCTCCCCTGGACGATGATCAATACAGCACGTTTCGCCAACCCGACAGGGATGCCTTGATCAGGCTGGCTTTAATTTACCTTGGCATAATTTCCCTGGGGTTCGGCCTTAACTACCTGCAAATATACCTGCTGCACCGGACAGGACAGCTTATAGTTTATAACATCCGCCACCAGATCTTTTCCCATTTACAGCAGATGTCACTGCGGTTTTTTGATACCAATCCGGTGGGCCGGCTGGTTACAAGAGTCACCAATGATACCGAGGCACTTAACCAGATGTTTACCGGGGTACTGGTTAATCTGTTCAAAGATTTGTTTATGCTGCTTGGCATTGTTATTGTCATGCTGCAGCTAAATATTCAACTGGCCCTGGTCAGCTTTTCTCTGCTGCCGGTGGTGGCCATTGCAACGGTGATTTTTCGTATCAAAGCCCGGGATGCATACAGGGAAGTACGGGTGCGCCTGGCCCGGATCAATGCCACCCTGGCTGAAAACATCTCAGGCATGCGCACGGTGCAGATTTTTAACCGGGAGAAGAAAAAGCACCAGGAATTCTATGAAATTAATAAAGCCCATTTCCGGGCCAGCTTCCGGGAGTTGAAAGTTTTTGCTGTATTTCGCCCCTTTATCGACCTGGTCTACTTTCTTGCCCTTGCCCTGCTGATCTGGTATGGCGGCGGAAATGTGATCCAGGGCATCATTCCCTTTGGCGTGCTCTATGCTTTTATCCAGTATGTGGAGATGTTTTTCCGTCCCATCAATGATATGGCAGAAAAATACAATATTATGCAGGCAGCCATGGCCTCATCAGAAAGAATATTTCAGTTGATAGACACCCCGGCTGACATCAAATCACCGGAAAAACCTGTCCCGGCCAAAATAGAGGGAAAAATTGAATTCCGCAATGTCTGGTTTGCCTATAACCCCGGTGAATGGGTCTTAAAAGATGTTAGTTTTACAGTGGAAAAAGGCCAAACCGTGGCTTTCGTCGGAGCAACCGGGGCCGGCAAGACTTCAATAATCAACTTGATCAGCCGTCTCTATGACATCCAGCATGGACAGATACTGATAGACGGGGTAGACATCAAGGAAATGGACATCAAACAGCTGCGCCAAAATATCGCTGTTGTACTCCAGGATGTTTTCATGTTCAGCGGCACAATTGCAGACAACATTCGTCTCAATACCAGTATCGACAGCCGGCAGATACAGCAGATTGCCGAGGCAGTGGATGCCCACCGCTTTATCAACCAGCTGCCCCACACTTACGAGAGCGAAGTCAAGGAGCGTGGCGCAACAATATCGGCCGGCCAGCGGCAGCTGCTTGCCTTTGCCCGGGCGCTGGCATTTAATCCCAAAATACTGATCTTAGACGAAGCTACTGCCAGCATAGATACAGAAACTGAGCAGGTTATCCAGCGGGCCATGAAAACCATCTCCCGGGGAAGAACTACCCTTGTTGTCGCCCACCGCCTTTCCACCATCCAGTCTGCCGACAACATCATTGTCATGCATAAAGGCAAGGTGCGGGAAATGGGCAACCACCAGGAATTGCTGGCCGGGGGCGGTTACTACTTTAACTTATACCAGCTCCAGTACAAGGATCAGGAGCTTAACCAGGCCAAAAAAGCTCCTGATTAATATTTAAACATCCGCCTCATAATACCGGAGTTGGCAGTAATCGAAAGGACAACCGGTTCTACCTCGATTGCATCCGGATTGCGCCATCCAGGCGAATAGTAGTTCCGTTGATCAGCCTGTTTTCAACAATTTGCCGCACCAGGCTGGCATATTCTTCCGGTTGACCAAGCCGCTGTGGAAAAGGCACCATTTTACCCAGGGATTCCTGAACATTATCCGGCATACCCATCATCATCGGTGTTTTCATAATCCCCGGTGCTATGGTTACAACCCGGATTCCAAGTGTTGCCAGTTCACGGGCGATCGTTAAGGTCATGCTTACGATTCCGCCCTTGGAAGCACTGTAGGCAGCCTGCCCAATCTGGCCCTCGAAAGCGGCAGCAGAAGCGGTGTTAATGATTACACCCCGTTCATTGTCTTCACCCGGCTCGTTAGCAGCTAACTTCTCCGCCGCCAGCCTGATCACGTTGAATGTTCCGACCAGGTTAACTGCAATGACCCGGTTAAACAGGACTAAATCATGCGGTCCTTTTTTACCCAGAACCCTGGCTGCAGGAGCAATCCCGGCACAATTAACCACAACATTTAAAGCGCCAAATAATTTGACAGCGGCATCAACACTTTCACTGACACTTTCTGCGCTTGTTACATCGGCTTTCATGAAA
>SL_5KL_010_SEDDRAFT_10001796_pt1 | contig 12532 bp, 4 predicted proteins | sample SodLakKL_010_SED_FD_9118 | JGI IMG/M metagenome (IMG submission 9118)
GCTGCTCGCTGCACTCGCCGCAGCTCATCAACTGCCCCACCGGGTGCCGCTCACAAGTGTGATGCAGGTCTTTCGTCATCTCGCGCAGGTTCATGGGTTACTCCTTAGGTTAATCCCACATGCCAGTCCAGTAGAACGTGGGAAGATTGTTGTGGATCGCGTTGATCTGGTCGATTCCTTCGAGGGACGCAGACCTTACCCTATTGAGGTCCTTGTCATACTGATATATAGAAGTATCGTCTGCCCCGTAGATGTATTGCCCATCCTGGCTAACGCAAAGATGCATCGAACCCTCCGAACTTACCGAGCCATTCGAGTAGTCTGAGGCATCGACCCATTGGAGATCCGCATTCCCCGGCGCCAGGTAGATACGCCCATCCAGGTAAACAAAAGTGAGGTACCACGGCGCCCGTGGAATATCCCTGTCGTCCACTACCTGGGGGTCTCCGTCATTGAAATCGAGCTTTACCATACGGCCCCATCCCCCGTTCCAATCACCTCCTATCACATGGACATAGCCCTCTGGGTCGGGGATCGCTCGGCCTCTCGGACTATCGCCGTCCAACGTAATGCTGCCTATAACCCCTAATGATAAATCGGGGTGCCAAAATTCGTAGCGCCCACTGCTGAACGTACACATTACAAACTCATCGTGGCCGGCCGGTTTGTAATAAACGGGCGGGAAGCGAGCTAGGCCGGTATCAGTATACGCCTCCTGCATCGTACTAGCGTGCAAAGCACCGCTTTGGCCATCCCATTCCCCTTGGAAATACACAAAACCGGCCGGAGAAGGGCTACCAACACGCACAGTACTACCGTCGGGTTCCTCCCATACCGGGCCGGCCGGATCGAGGGTGTCTGCCTCCACACGATGGATATGCCCTCCCCTTGTCGTCACGTAGAGGTACCCCGACCCGTCCCGCGTGATCTCGGTGACCACCCCCGTGCCCAGATCGCGGCCTTGGATCACCTGCAGGCTTTGGGCATCAACACGCCAAACCATCCCATCCGAATCCCCTATGAAGAGGATCTCCGGCTCTTCCGCTGTCGTGAAGCGGCTCGGCTCGCTCCAGGGGGTCCAGTCCTGACCCTCACCGCGGTGTCGAACTTGCCAATCATAGGAGCGCTCGCCAAACTCCAAGGTGTTGGTAGGCACCAGCCACTCCGTGACCGGCCCTAACGGGCCACTATTACGGATCTCGTTCGTCGTGCCCGGCTCAAGGATGCGGAACTGTGTATCGTCGTGATCCACGTCCAGGTTCGTCGTTGAGAACGACGAACTGACCAGCGTCGGGCGCACGGAAACGTTTGTCGCCCCATCCTCCGGCGATACCGTGCTCGGGGTATCGACTTTCGTTATCTCGATGACAAAAGAAGCGGTATTGCTCCATCCGCTCCACCCTAGCTCTTCGCCTTCGTAACGCACGCGCCAGTTGTATTGAGTACCGCTCTCCAGGTCCCCGGCGCCGACGATGAACGAGGTCGTAGCCCCAAGACTCTGCCCGTCGGTATCCACCACCACATCGCCCGTCGATGCGTTGATGACCTGAAAGCGTGAGTTGACATGCGTATCCGTGACGTTCTCCGTCGAAAAAGCTGACGCGCTCAATGTCACGTCATCCAGGGGACGCTCTGCCGTGCTATCAGGGCTCGCGGCTGTCGGAGCGACAATACCCGCTACAGCCACCGTAAACAGTCGCTGCGTACTCCAATCGCTTTCGCGGCCCATGTTATCCCGATGCGCCGCACGCCACTGGTACGTCCGCCCGCCTTCCAGCGAGAAAGACGCAATCTCGTAGCTGGTGAGGTCGTTGATCCAGCCGGTATCTACCACGGTATCGCCGTTAGCCAGATCGACCACTTCCCAGCGCGTGGAGGCGTGCGACGCACTCTCGTCGTCGTTGTCCCAGGAGATCGACGCGGTCTGAAGCACGATGTCGTCAGGATCGACCGTGGCTTCATCGGACGGGCTGGTCAGCTCCGGTCGGCGTACACGAATCGCAAAGGTCTCGAACTCGGCCTGGGCACTCCAAGCACTCCAACCGTGGGACGTGCCCCGATACCGCACGCGCCACGAGTAGCGTTGGCCGCCCGAGTCCAGGAGCTCCTCCGGCACCGTCCGGGCCGTAGTCGGACCGCTGGTCTCTTCGGTCCAGATCGTGGTCCATTCCTCGTCGCTCTCCGACCACCGGGATAGCTCAAACTCGGAAATGTCGTGTGAGTCCTCGCTCACCACGGTCTCGAACTCAGTAGCCACGAGCGTTGGCCGCAGGTCGGTCTCTGCGCCGGCCGTCGGGCTCAGTGGCTGCGGCGTAGCGATGGCCGCCGGCAACGTGAAGACGACCTCGTTGCTCCACGGCGACACATCCTCGTCCGTGAAGTCCTGCATCCGCACCCGGTACGTCGTGTTCAAGGACAAAAAGTCCGGCACTCGGTACCAGAGCCCTTCTTGTGCTTCCTCCGGCCAGTCCTCATTCTCTTCGGGCTCCAGGACCCGATCGACCAGCGGCTCAGCGAACTCCGGGTCATCCTCAGCAGCAATCTGCACCCGACGCTTCACGTCGGGCATGTCCACGGAGTAAAGCGGCGCAAAGCCGCCGGCCTTCACCCACGGCTGACGCTTTGAAACCGTCTGACCGTCCTGCGGCTCACGGATGCGCGGGGGTCGAAGGGGGTCCGGAGCCGCCGGGCGCCACTCTTCGCCGTTTGAGTAGTAGAACTCGCCGTCCTCGCCGTACACCCAGACGCCGATGTAGAAAGAGGCGTCCATCTGAATCGGCACCGGCTGCGCGCGCGCCGGCCCGATGTAGAGCACCCGGCCTGATACCGACCCGAATCCCCTAGACATCAGCGTCCTCCACCTCGTCTTCCTCGGCCTGGCCCTCGGTCCAGCTCACAGTGGCGTGCAACATGGCACCCTCACTCCCGGCCCGGGCCTCCAGGACATCCCCAGCCAGCAAAAACTGGCCGTTAAGCGGGATCGTGATCGAGTCCCGAGGCTCGACCGGCATGTTGTACGCCAGGTACGCCTCAGAGTCGTCTGTACGCCGGATACGTACGTACACCTCGCCTGCCGCCTCGCTGACGCAGGCGATGATTAGCGGGCTGGACATCTCCGCTGCGCCGGGACGTATCTGCCGGTCCCCACCGGTGCCGCCAGAGAAAAAGCCCACGATAGGGACGTCATACTCGGGAGCATCAACTAACACGGTCCAGTCCTCGGTCAGGACCTTGGAAATGCCGGTCGGCTTCGCCTCCGGCGCCTGCTCAGTCGTGATTCTCCGTGGCATGACTACCCTCGGCTGTTGGACATGCGCCGGGCGATCTGACGCACCGTGGCGATAAAGGGCCGGCCCTCGAAGCGCCCAGTGGTGCCGTTGATCCGGACCCCATTGGCGAAATACTGATTGTTGAACTCATCCGACCCGGACCAGCGGACCCGGCCACCGCCCTCGCGCGAAATGGTGTACGGCACCGTGCGGTTCTCGCCCGGCCGGCGGAAGTTGAGCGGCAGGCCCTGCTTGTTGACGCCGGCCCCAGCGTTGTTGAACTGGTGACCCAGCGACTCGATCAACGAACCGAAGCGGATGCGCCGCGGGTTGTTGATCGTGTCGTAGATCACGAAGTGCAGCGCGTTGAGCTTCACTCGATCCTCGTGGTCCGGGAAAAAGTGAAGCAACCGCTCGCGCATGCGCTCCCAGGCGTAGTTAAAACCGCACAGCAGCTTTGGGTCGAAAACGTACTGCGCTCGGTAATCGAACAAGCCTTGGGCAAACGCCTTGGTCGTCGTATCGGAGCCGTAGCGTAGGTCCTTCGCCCACGCAATAAGCACGTCGTTCGCATCGCGTCGGGTAAAGCGCTCCAGATCACCGATGCCGTAATCCGGGTCTGACAACGTGCGCGCCACGACGCCCAGTAGTGCCGTAATCGTCTGGCGCACGTCCGTATCGGTGATATGCTCGAACAGCGCTCGCTCCATAATCTCGTAGGAGTAAAGGAACGCCGGCAGCAGTTCGCGCCGAAACACCGGCTTGCCGTTGCGCTTGTACAGCCCTTCGGCAAAGGCCCACGTCGTCTTGGCGTTACCATGGAGCAGGTCACGGCGAAGAGAAAGCAACAGCCACTTGGCATCCCGCCGGGTCAGCGCATCCAGTTCGCCGCCTTCACTCCAGTCCAGATCCACCGCGCAGATCGCGTTGGCGTGCCGACGCATAGCCTCAGCCACCTCGTCGAGCACCTCGTCCAGGTGCTCCAGCACCTGCTCGGCCGCGGCCGTGTCCTGCACAATTGGCGCATCCGGCTCCTTGCGCCTGACCGGGCGAGAGCGCAAACGCTGCGCCGGGTAGGCCACGCTGCGGGTTAGCGAACGGAGCAGCCCGCGGATCGAGCGACGTACAGTGTCATTAGAAATCTCCTGCTCCAGCAGCGACTCAATGACGCCCCAGGAGTAGAGGAACGCCGCCCGAAGTTCGGGCCGAAAGACCGGCTGGCCGTCTTCGTCGAACAAGCCCTCGGCGAACGAGCGGGTCATCTCGTCGCGACCCATGCGCAAGTCCAGCGCCAGGGCCGTCAGCAGCCACTCCGCGTCGCGTTTGGTCAGCGTCTCGATCTCCGAGTCCGACCAGTCGATGTCATCGCCGGTGTAGTCGTTGGCATTGGCCACGAGCTGATCCCACATGCCCCCGACCACCGACTCGCGCTGCTCTTCGATGGTGGTCGCGGCCGCCTCGTTGACGGTCACGGTCAGTTTTGGTTCGTGTGGATCAACCGTACGTCCTGCATCGGTGTCGGGGTTGGTCACGGTATCAATCAGCAAGTCGAACAGCGCATCGAGCATCGCCTGATCGTCACTGTCCGTGATCCAGTCCTTGAGCCGGGTGCGCAGGAAACCCCATGCGTGCTTGAACCCATCCAGCAGCTCGGCGCGAAAGACCGGATCACCATCCCGGTCGAATAAGCCTTCGGCGAACGACGCCGTAGTCCAGTCGATGCCGTGATGAAAATCCCGTGCCAGGGCGCTGAGCAGCCACGCGGCGTCGCGCCGAGTGTGATACTCAAGCTGGCCTTTGCTCCAATCGACGTCGGTGACCTCGTTGACCAGGTCGGTCCACATCTCGTCGACGGCCTGGCTGGCGTTGTCCTCGATAGCATCACGCGCAGCAGCCGAAACGTGCAGCAACTCATCATCGGCACGGGCCGGCATCACGCGCCGGAACACCACCAGGCCGGCCGGGTCCTCGACGCTCTTGGCCACGGCATCGACCCAAGCATGCATCTGCTCACTATCCTCGTCCGAGAGCAGATCGGCCAGTTGGTCTTCAAGGAAACGCCAGGTGTGCAGGAAGCCTTCAAGCATCCGCGGGTCAAAGACGTAGTAGGCTTCCTCGGTAAACAAACCCCGCACAAACGCCCAACCGGTCTTGAAATTACCGTGCTGGAAGTCACGGGCCAGCGAGGTCAGAAACCAGTGCGCATCACGACGCACGAAGTCCTCGACCTCGCTCCAATCCGTCTGGTGCTCGAAGTCAGGATTAGCGTCGAGTAGATCCAGCCACATAGCATCGACCAGCTCATCCGCCTCGGCTCGGATGGTCTCGGCAGCGCTCGACGAGCTATGTAGCGGGAACAACGCACGTCGTGCCTCGACCTTGAGCGAGGCGCCCTTGTACCAATCGACTTCCTCGCCGCACGCCTCGTTACAACCCCGCACCAGGGCATTCCACATCGAGTCGATAACCTCTTCGCGCCGGCGCTCGATGATGTCCGCCAAATGCGGCGAGGGGGTCATCTCAGCCGGAGCATTGCGCGGCCGAACGACCAGCATAGTGCCCTTTGAACGCATGCTGATGTCGCCGAACTGGGTGCCAGAGTTGTTCAGCGTGATCTGCCCGCCGTCGAGGGCATAGAACGCACAGCGTTGGAAGATGCTGATAGAGCTGATGCCGTTAATCCCGGCCCCATTCTTCGCTACGTACCCGAGGCCGTTCGGCGCACGCGGCGTTGCGCCGAAGGCGAGCATGTACGGGAAAAGCGAGTTCTGGTCGAGTACCGCGCGGTCAGCCAGCAACACGCCGCCGCCATTGCCCACGGCCGGGTTGCCGTTGACCGGATCAAGCGGCGCCGCGTAGCGCTCATTACGATAGCCCGAAACTTGGGAAATATCGCGGATGTAGGGCGAACGGTAGATGTTCGCGCCCGGTGCGAAGGCAACGGCGAACCCCCCATTAGGATCGTCGAAGTCATCGACCTCCTGCTCGCGGAAGGTGAACCCCTGGATATAGGAACCCGAGTTCACCAAGAACATGTTGTTGGTCTCGTTGCCCTCGGTGATGATGATGTCGGTAATGAATTGTCCGCCCACCGAGACGACGCCTGTGTTCTCGGGGACAATCAGATTTCCGTCCTCGTAGTAGCTACCCGGGTAGACGTAGACGAGCTTGCCGCCGCGATCCCGCATCTTCCCGGCAATCTCCAACGCCCGTTTGATCGTATACACTGGGCGGGCCGGCGACGTGCCGATCCAGTCATCGCGGCCGCTGGTCGAGACGTAGACCACCCGGCCGCCGCCTTCGACCATGTACTCTCGCGCGGCCTCGGCCCAGTACCGCGCGTCCATGGCCGACGCCTCGGCAGCCGCGGCCGAAGCCTGCGCCTCATCGCGGGCTTGCTCGACGGCGTCGATGTCCTCGAACAGGTCTAGTACCTGATCTCGCGCAGTCTCAGCGTCCTCGACCGCAGAGGCCAGTGCCGTGGCATCCCCGTACAACGCCTCCACGGCGGCCTGGGCATTCTCGGCATCCTCCACCGCGTCAGCCAGGGCCTGAGCGTCGCCGTACAAATCAAAAATCGACTGGCGGATGGCCTTGGCGTCCTTGACCGCGCTCTGGAGCGCGTCAGCGCCCCCATACAGAGCCTCGATCTCCCCCTTGATCCGCTTGCCCTGCTCGACCATGTCCTGGAAAACCTCGCTTATTGGCTTCCAGTCGACGGTCGGTTCAACCGCGAAGTTGTGCGGCCCCTGCCAGTTATAGGGGGCGTCAATGCCCAAAAACGAGTCGGCCTTCTCCTTGACCCAGTTATCCAGCGGCTGGCCCTGGATCGACGGCACGCGCTCGAACTGGTGCGAGCCGCCCCAGACCATATCCGCGTCCGGGTCGAGCCCCTGGCCATCGCCCATCAGGTCGGTAATCGGCGTGCCGCCCACCACAGGGATGCGCTGAAAGGAGTGCCGGCCGGTCCAGACAACGTCCTGGTCGGGCGTCACCGTGCCCATATGATCGGACAACGGCGTGCCGTTGACCCGCGGCATCTTCGTGAAGTCGTGCCGACCCGTCCAGGTCACGTCTTGGTGCGTGCGCGGTGCCGTGCCGGGCTCGCCGTCGGCTTCGCCCAACCGGTCGTCGACGACGCCTTCGACCCACTCATTCAGCAGGTCGCCTTCGACCCGGGGGACGCGGAGGAAGTTGTGGTGGCCCCCCCAGTCGATGTCCTGCGAGCGAGTGATGTCATTAGGCGCATAGCGCAAGGCATCGACCAGCGTGGCCTCTTCGCCGTCGTGGCGATAGAGACGTAGGTACTCGTTGGTGTTAGAGCTGGGGGTCGAGAAAAATTCGCCCTTGCTGGTCGCCTCAAGCCCCTCGCTCGTACTGTCGTAGATGCGCCCGCCCGTAGCACTGGCCGCACGAAGCAGGCGGTCCACCGACGTCTGGAGTTCACTGACGAGCTGGATCAGGCTACTAATCGAGCGGGGCTCTGGCATGGATACGCAATCCTCGTGGGGTTGGGTTTAGTCTGACGACCCGCCCACGGGACTGCTACTCAGCTCGGGCCAAGTCTCGCAGGGCGCCGAGGATCGGGTACGCCGGCAGCGAGCGCTCCAGCGAGTTCGCCGTCGGACCGCTGGTGCCCAGTTCCTCGAAGTGCGACACCGCCGGCCCGCCCACCGCGAACAACGCGCTGCGCCCGTGCTCTTCGGCCAAGTTGGCGTCGATCCCAAGCTGCGCGTAGCCGGTCAGACCCGCACGCTGGAACGCCTCGAAGTAATAAGCCATGGAGCCTGTTGCCGGCCGACGATTTGGGTCAGTAATCATCCAGCGCATCTCCATGCCCAGCATCGCCAGTGGCATAGTAAACGCGGCCAACGATGCCGCTGGCAGCACCGCCGCGGCCTTAGCCATGCCCTGGCCGCTACGGAACCGGGATAGGCCCTGGTTGTAGACGCGCATCAATACGTTATTGGTAAACGCCCACATGAAGCTCTTGAGGTGGAAGAAGAGCTGGAAGCGCTTGTCGTTGCCCAGGCGCGGCCGGGTCGCGGGGTCGGGGAACATGACGCTCTCATCGACGAACTGATGCAGCGCGCCGTTAACATTGTCATGGCCTTTGCCGAAGCCCAGCGGCATTCCGTCATTAAGCCACGCCTGTGCCTCTTCGAGTGAAACGTTCAACTCCGCGAACAGGTCGGCTCGACCGTCCTCGGCGTACATTTTGAACAGCCGGCGGCCCAGGTTCGCGCTCATCATCCGCGCGAAGTTGGTGGCGAAGTGCATGCCGTTGTAGCGAAAGAACAGCTCCTGGACCCGGGCGGTCCGGCTGTCCATCGAGAGCGCGCCCATCGTGTCGGTCACGACGTGCTGAAGCATGTCGCGCTGCCAGACGCCCAGCTCCTTGGCCACGCGCATCATCTCCGTTCGGCCTTCTTTGTTCATCAGCTCGCGCATCAGCGGCAGGACCTGCTTGCGGTAGCCGCTCTCGGCCCGATGCGCCACCAGGCCGGCGTCGACGAACTGGGCGAAAATGCCCGTCGAGAGCACGCGCAACGACTGATAGACCATGAGGTACTGCTGGGCCTTGCGCCACATCGGGTGCGTGTCCTGGCCCAGCGTACCGAGATAGCCAGGGATGATCTCGTTGGTCACCCGTTCGTAATCGCGCGAGGACAACCGCCCGGCCATCTCGTCGTCCTTGAGCTTCTTCTTGAGCCCGGCCATGGGGTCAGCAAGGTCGGTGCCGTACCGCTCCATGAACTCGGTTTCCTGCTCATGGCGGTAATTCCGCGCCCGCTCCCAGGCCACACCCATCAAATCGACTGTCCTCAGCCCGGGCGGTATCGGGATGGGCCTCCAGGGCCTCCTGGTACACCTCCCGGAACCGCGGGTACTGCTCCACGAACTGAGCTGCCGGGGTACGAGCGGAGCTCTTGTCGTTGCGGATCATGTTGGACAGGCTGCTGGCCAAATCGTAACGGTGCTCGATCTCGCGGACCGTGTCGGCCAGGCCCCAACGCTCGTTCTTCGCACCAAACGCTTCCTGCGTCGTAGCCCGGCGGATGCCCTTGTTGATGTAGCCGAAAGCCACCGAAGCGACGTCCATCTCGCGCATCTCGTGCAGCTCGCGGTGCAGCGAATCAGGCAGGTCCCGGCGCCGGGCGTGCTGCATGCCCGGGGAGACAAAGTCGCCGCCGCCCAGCGGGTTCACGCCGTCCGGATCAGAGGGATTGAAGATGCCTTCCTGCTGCGTGATGGTCTCGTAGAGATACCGGCCCAGCTTACGAGCCTCGTGCTCCAGGTCCATCGGGCTCTCTTTCTCGCGCTGCCGGGCTTCGGCCAGGATCATCCGCTCGTCACGGTTCAGTTTGCCCTGCGTCTTGACTTCGGGCGTGCGGGCGCGGAGAAAGTGGCCACGGGCCTCTTCCGGGTTATTCCGCGCCCACTCGACGACCTTGTCCTCGAAATAGGAGATGCCGGCGTCCTCGGCCTTGCGCCAAGAATAGGCGATGGGTAGCCAGTAGCCTTCCTGGTGGCCGACGTCCACACCCTTACTGCGCATGAAATCGCGGACCTCGTCGAACAGCGCCTGTAGCTCGTCCTGAACCTGGCGACCGCCCTCGGTCTGCGCCCGCTGGCCCAGAGCGGAGTTCTCCAGCGCGTCGCGCATCTCCGGCGACGGCTGCGGGGCGCCGCGGAACAAGTCGCGCCACCGACTGCGCGGCAAGTGCTTGTCGAGGACCCCGTGGAGCTTGTTCGTGAAGTGCTCCCGCATCTCGCGTTCGACGTGCTTGATCTGCGGGGTGCCGTCACCGTCGATCTGCTCACGAACCCCCGGCTGCCGGCGGTAGTGGTCGGCCAGCCAATCCAGGCCCATATTACGCAGGACCTGGTCGTAAGGCTTGAGCCAAGAGCTCCAGAGCTGGTCAAACACCGACCAGGTAATCTTGCCCCCGCGCTTGGCCTCCTGGTACACGCGCTCGACCTTGCGGGCCAGGGGCTTCTCCGCCGCCCGTGCCGCGTCTCGCGCCGTGGACGGTGTGTAGTCCATGGCATCGGCCAGCGGCCGGCCTTCGAGCGTGTCCGGGTCGTAGCGCAGATAGTCGCCCTCGGTGCGCCGGCCCTTGCCAAGCAGCCCGTCCATGAACTCACGGAAGGGGATCGACTGGTGCGTGTGGTTGCGCCAGCGCTGCCAGACCCGGCGCACCGCCTCGTAGGTACGCTGGAAGAAATTGGAGGCCACCTTGGCAATGCGATCCTCGACACCCGGCGCCTTGAACCGTGGCCGGTCGGTGAACCACATGGAAAAGGCGTTGGCGAAGTTTTCCTCGAAAGCCCGGATGTCGCTCATCGGGCCTAGCACGGTCTCCAACGCCTGGATCTCGTCAGTGCTCATGCGCTCGAAGGCGTCACGCATGACGATATGGCCAGTCTCGTGTAGCGCGATCCGGCTGCGCACCCGCGGCGATTTCACCCGGTCGCTGATGTAGACGACCGGCCGGCGGCCGCCGCCCTCGCCGACCTGGAGAAAAAGCACACGGCCAGCGGGGTCGTCCTGGAGTGTCTGCTGAATCAGCTCCAAGTTCCGCGGACCCAGCCCTTCGCCCCGCTCGGCCAGGAACGCCAGGTCGCTGGCATCGACCGTCAGCGCCTCGGTCTCGATGCCGACGGAACGCAGCGCAGCGTTGATGCCTTCGCCCAAGTGCTTGAGCGAGCGCCGGTTGGGGTTGTCGGCGACCTCGTGAGCACGCTCGATGGCGCCCATGGCCCGTTGATGGTCGCGCTCCGCCTCGGCCCATGCCTGGCCGCCGATATGCGGCGCCGGCGCCCCCGGCCCCGGGGCGTCTACGCCGAGTTCCGGCGCGGCCCGACCACTGGAGCGGGCCGCCGCAACGTCCACGTCCTCGGGGCGTGCGTGGCCGTGATCGATCTCGTCCGGATCGTCCATCTCCTGAACGGGCTCTTGCAGTTCGCGGATGTCGGCGGCTGTCGCATCCCTATCAGCAAACAAAGCGATGTCCTGACCGGTCACATCCAGCCCGGTCTCGTGGTAGTCCTGCGCCAGGTAGGCCGCATCGTGAGCCACCGCCCGGCGTCGGGACGACCACGGGGCGCCCAGGAACTCGGACTCGATGCGCGTAGCCGCGCCCGTAGGGAGCAGACCGGCCTCGACAGCCTGATTCAGCCACTTGCGCAGCGGCTTCGCCGGCTGCCGCATGATCGCATCGACCATGGCCCCGCGCGCGACGGTCCCGCTGCGCCCGCGCCAGAGCCTGCCGACGTCATGGGTCGTTCCATCCGGCAAATCGACCAGCGCACTGCCTTCGACGCCACCCCAGGTGTATTTCGGATCGGGGGCGCCCGACTCCAGCCGGGGGACGCCCGGCGCGAGTTGAGCCTGTGTAGGCTTGTCCGGGGCGAACACACGCCGCCCGCCCTGCTGTCGGAAGTCCCAACCCAAAGCCGTGACCAGATAGGAGGCGGCGTCCATCGCCAACTCCCGCAGCTCGACCGGCTTCATGTCGCGGAAGTTGGGCTGCGTTTCGCCCTGTTGCGCCCGTTCGCTGCGGCGCATGTTCTGGCCGATGCGGACCAGGTCGGGCAGGCCGATAAACACCTGGACTGCCTTGCCCTTCTCGTTGGGGGCAAGCATGGTCACGCGGTTGTTCGGGTTGAGCACGCCGTTCTCCACGCCTTGGAGAATGGCGCGGATCATACCTAGGTCGAGCCCCGGCGGCCGCTCGTGAGCCGGGGGCAGATTCATCTCCGCCCGGAGCATCGGACCGCCGGCTTCGTTCTTCATCGACCGTCCGGCGATGAACGGCGTATGCGCTGCCGCGGGATCGGAAGCGTCGGGGACGGTGCGCTGCATGTCGGGGATCGCCCGGGCAATCGAGTCCATGGCCCGACCGAACTGGAGGCGCAGCCGGTTCTGGGTCGGCTTCGCCAGTACCTCGCCAGCCTGATGCTTCTTGCTCGACGTGCGGTGAACCAGCGGGATGTCCAGATCGAAGCGCAGCGTGTCGTCCGACACCACGCCCATGCCCGCGCCGGGCTCGCCGACCTCGACCTCGTGCTCTTCCATGAGCATGCCCGGGTGACCACCATCTTCGTGCTGCTGGATCGTCTCGGGGGTCATCCAACGCCGCTCGACCCACGCAGTCTGGTTCTGGCGATCAGCCGGAGAAACGCCGGCAGGGGTCTCTACCGCATCGGCTTCCGCCCGGCGCTCTCGGCGCTGCTTCTGCCTCCCTCGGCGACGTGCC